>Ga0315281_10004743_pt1 | contig 19690 bp, 18 predicted proteins | sample YL17G07_0_MG_FD_204540 | JGI IMG/M metagenome (GOLD analysis project Ga0315281, IMG submission 204540) | Sediment microbial communities from Yellowstone Lake, YNP, Wyoming, USA - YL17G07_0 | ecosystem: Environmental > Aquatic > Freshwater > Lake > Sediment | place: USA: Wyoming | collected... | reverse complement strand
CGCCCACGCCGGAGGTGTTGACGAACAGCTTGTCGGCGCAGTGCCGGTGCACCACCTTGGTGTCGCCGGTGACGATTTGCACGCCCGCGGCATCGGCGGCGGCGCGCACGGAGCGCAGGATGCGCTCCAGGTCGGCCAGGGGCAGGCCCTCCTCCAGGATCAGGGACAGGCTCAGGTAGAGCGGCTTGGCGCCGCCCATGGCCAGGTCGTTGACGGTGCCGTTCACCGCCAGCCCGCCGATGTCCCCCCCGGGGAAGAACAGCGGGTCCACCACGAAGGAGTCGGTGGTGAAGGCCAGTGGCACGCCCTCGATGGTCAGCAGCGCCTGGTCGTCCAGGGTGGACAGGATCGGGTTCTGCAAGTGGGGGACGATCACGCCCTCCACCAATTGGTGCATGTCACGGCCGCCGCTGCCGTGGGCCAGCAGGATCTCCCGGCTGGCCGGGCGGCGGGGGCGGGCTCGCGCGGGCTCGGTCATACGGCCTCCCGTTGGTGGCGTCCAAATTGATAATAGGCGGCGCAGGCGCCCTCGCTGGAGACCATGCAGGCGCCGAGCGGCTTCTCCGGCGTGCAGGCCGTGCCCAGCACCTTGCAATCCCACGGGCTCTTGACGCCGCGCAGGATCTCGCCGCATTCGCACGCCTTGGGGTCGCTGAGGGCCGGGGGCTCGCGCAGCCCGAGGCGGGCCATCACGTCATAGGCGGCAAAGGCGGGGCGCAGGGCCAGGCCGCTGCCGGGGATCACGCCCAGCCCCCGCCAGCGCATGTCGCAGGGCTCCAGCACGGTGGCCATCACGGCCTGGGCGCGGGTGTTGCCCCGCGGCGTGACGGCGCGGCGGTATTGGTTCTCCACCACCGCCCGGCCCTCGGCGCGCTGGCGCTGGATCATGGCGATGCCCTGCAACAGGTCCAGCGGCTCGAAGCCGCACACGACCACCGGCTTGCCGTAGTCCTCGGCCATGAACCCGTAGATGTCGCTGCCCGTCACCAGGCTCACGTGGCCCGGCGCGATGAACGCGTCGAGCTTCACGTCCGGCGCGTCGAGGAGGGCGCGCACGGCCGCGGGAACGGTGACGTGGTTGGAGAAGATGGAGAAGTTCCGCAGCCCCTGCTCCCGCGCCAGCAGCACCGCCATGGCATTGGTGGGCGCGGTGGTCTCGAAGCCGATGGCAAAGAACACCACCTCCCGGTGCGGATGGCGCCGGGCCAGCTCCAGCGCGTCCAGCGAGGAGTAGACCATGCGCACGTCGGCGCCGCGGGCCTTCTCCTGCTGCAGGGAGGAGCGGGAGCCGGGCACGCGGATCATGTCCGCAAAGGTCGCCAGGATCACGCCCTCGCGCCGCGCGATCTCGATCGCCAGGTCCACCCGCTCCAGGGGCGTCACGCACACCGGGCAGCCGGGCCCGTGGATCAGCGTGATTTCCGGCGGCAGCAAGTCGGCCAGCCCGTGCTTGAAGATGACGTGGGTGTGACCCCCGCAGATCTCCATGATGCGCACGGGGCCGCGCGTCAGCGCGGCGATCTCCCGCGCCGCGTGCTGCGCCAGCCGCGCGTCCCGGAATTCGCTGATGTATTTCATGTGGTGCTCCTTCCCCCATGGGGCCGGGGCCCTGGGCTCAGCCCAGCGCGCCCGGTTCCAGCCCGCCCATTTGCTCCAGCAGGCGCAGGGTCTCCCGCGCCTCGTCCTCCCGCAGGCGGCTTAGGGCGAAGCCCGCGTGCAGGATCACATAGTCGCCCAGGCACACGTCGTCCAGCAGGTGCACCGAGGCGGACTTCCTCACGCCGCCGATCTCCACCGTGGCCAGGGGGCCGTTCAGCGCCACCACTTTGGCCGGAATGGCTAGGCACATGTGCGTCTTCCTCCAATCACGGCCTGACCGAGCGCCAAGCCTCCATCGTTGACCGGCACTTGCCGCCCCAGGTAGGTCTTCAGCCCCGCGCGGGCGAGGGCGTCGGCACAGCGCCGCAAGAGCAATCGGTTCTGGAACACCCCGCCACTCAGTACAACATCGCGCACGCCGTGCCGGGCCGCCAGGACATGGGTCATGTCGGCCGCCACCTGGGCCAGGGCGTTGTGAAACCGTGCCGCGAGGATGGGGGCCGCCGTGCCCGCCAGCAGGGCCTCGGCCAGCGTGTGCGCCAAGCCGGCGCTGTCCGCCACCCACACGCCGGCTTCCTCCGCGATGGCAACGGGAAGGGTGCCCAACTCGTCCGGGTCGGCGGCGTGCTCCAGCGCGATGGCGGCCTGGCCCTCGTAGTGCGCCTCATCCCGGCCCAGAATCAGGGCGGCGGCGGCGTCAAAGAGGCGGCCCACACCGCTGCTGAGGGGCGCATTGAACCCGCGTTCCACCATCCGCCGGATGGTGGCCAGGGCATCGCCGTGGCGGCGCACCAGGTCCAGGGGCAACCCCGCGCCCTGGCCCTGCAGCAGCAGGCTCAGGGCCGTGCGCCACGGCTGGCGGATGGCGGCCGCGCCGCCGGGCAGCCGGAACGGCCGCCAGGTCCCCACGCGCGTGAATTGCGCCAGGTCGCACAGCAGGACTTCGCCGCCCCAGAGCGTGCCGTCGGTGCCGTAGCCGGCGCCATCCCAGGCGATGCCCAGCACGGGACCCTCCAGGCCGTGCTCCGCCATCACCGCGGCGACGTGAGCGTGGTGATGCTGCACGCCGATCAGCTCCACCTGCCCGGCGCGCTCCAAGGCATAGCGGGTGGAGAGGTAGTCCGGGTGCAGGTCGTGCACGATCACTTCCGGCGTCACCTGGAACAATCGTCCGTAGTGCTCCACGGCCCGCTCAAAGGAGCGCAGCGTGGATTCGTTCTCCAGGTCGCCGATGTGGTGGCTCAGGAACGCGAAGCGCTCGCGGCCCAGGCAGAAGGTGTTCTTCAATTCGCCGCCCGTGGCCAGCAGCGGGCGGGTGAAGGCCCAGGGCAGGGTGAGCGGGGCGGGCGCGTAGCCGCGGGAGCGGCGCAGCAGCCGCGGCGCACCCTCCCACACCCGCGCGACCGAATCGTCGCAGCGCATGTGGATCTCCCGGTCGTGGAGCAGGAAGGCGTCGGCAATGCCCGCCAGCCGCTCCAGCGCCTCCGCGTTGCCGAAGGCGATGGGTTCTTCGCTCAGGTTGCCGCTGGTCATCACCAGCGCCCGGCCGCACTGGGCCAGGAGCAGGTGATGCAGGGGCGTATAGGGCAGCATCACGCCGAGTTCGTTCAAGCCGGGCGCCACTTCCGGGGCCAGCGGCGCGCCGGGCCGGAGCGCCAGCAGCACGATGGGCCGCGCCGCAGCCCCCAACAACTCCGCCTCGGCTTCCGTGACCCGGGCCAACGCGCGGGCCGCCGCCAGATCCGGCACCATCACGGCCAGGGGCTTCTCCTCCCGCGCCTTGCGGCGGCGCAGGCGCGCGACGGCTTCGGAATCGGCCGCGTCGCAGGCCAGGTGGAAGCCGCCCAGGCCCTTCAGCGCCAGGATGCCCCCGCCCCGCAGCAGTGCCGCGGCGCCCGCCACCGGGTCCCCTTCCAGCGGCCGGCCCGCCGGGTCGCAAAGCGTCAGGCGCGGGCCGCAGACGGGGCAGGCCGTGGGCTCGGCATGGAAGCGGCGGTCGCGCGGGTCCTCGTATTCCCGCCGGCAGGCGGGGCACAGGGCGAAGGCCGCCATGGTGGTCTGGGCCCGGTCATAGGGCAAGTCGCGGATCAGCGTGAAGCGCGGGCCGCAGTTGGTGCAGTTGGTGAACGCGTAGCCGTGGCGCCGGTCGGCCGGATCGTTCAACTCGGCGAGGCAGTCGGGACAGGTGGCGATGTCCGGCGCCACCAGCGTGAAGCGGGCCGCCGCCCCCTGGGTGGCGGCGATGCCGAAGCCCGCCTCGTACCGCGCGGCCACATCGGCCACGGCCAGCGCTTCCAGCCGCGCCAGGGGCGGCAATTCCCGCGGGAAGCGCCCCAGGAACCGGTCGCAGGCCCCGCGCGGGCCCTCGACCTCGATCACCACGCCCGCGGGGCCGTTGCGGACCCAGCCCGCCAAGCCCAACTCGGTGGCCAAGCGGTGCACATAAGGGCGAAAGCCCACGCCCTGCACCGTGCCCTGCGCCTCCAGACGCACGCGGCGCGGGTTCCCGGGGCGCCCGGCCGCCATGCCGGGTGCCGGCGCCGGGGGTTCAGCAGGCGGGAGCAATCTGCGCTCAAGGGACGGGTTTCGCGGCATGGACGCTCGTCTCGCAACGGGTGAGTGCGCGGGTTCTCATTCGCCTTCGAAGGACTTGACCCGCAGTTCCCGCCCGGCGGTGAAGATGGGCGCATACGCGCCGCAGCGGGGACAGGGTGCGACCAGCCCCGCGGGTTCGAACTCCAGGGCGCACTCCCGGCAGCGGCCCCGCAAGGGCACGGTCTCGACCACCAATTCCGCCCCCTCGGCCGGTGTGGCGCGGGTCACGGCGTCGAAGCAGAAGCAGAGCGCCTCGCGCTCCACTCCGGCCGCAACGCCCAACTCCAACCGCACGCGCGTCACGCTGCGCATGCCCTCCACTTGGGCGCGCTCCAGCACCGCTTCGACCAGGCTCTGGCTGAGGGCCAATTCATGCACGGGACACCGGCCCCCATGAAGGTGCCGCGTGCGCCGGCGGCGCCTGGGCGCCCAGGCGGCCCAGCCGCCGCACCCAGCGCCGCACCAGGGCCTCCACGCGGGGCACGGCTGCCGCCACCGGGGGTGAAAGCTCCAAGCCCATGCTGAACGGAAGGCGCACCGACACCGTGACGAGCGTCACCCGGGGCAGCTGGCCCAGCAGTTGGGCCGCCTCCACCATGGCGCGCAGGCCGATGTCATGGGCGCCCAGGGCGGTGGGGAAGTGGCCGGAATGGCGCGGCCGCCGGATGCGCACGGTGCCCGCGGCGCGGCCGTCCAGGCAGGCATCCACCAGCAGCGCCCGGGGGTGGCGGGTCAGCACCTCCAGCAGCGTGAAGCCGCCCGTCCCGCCGTCCAGCAACTCGACGCCGGGCGGCAGGGGCGGCCCGGCGAGCAGGCGCTGGGCCACTTGCACGCCCACGCCTTCGTCCCCCATCAGCAAGTTGCCGACGCCCATCACCAGCAGGGTTCCGCGGTCGCTCATGGCCGTGCCTCCGGTGCCCGCCACGCGTCTCCGCGGCGCGGGCGGGTCAACTGGACAGGCGCTTCCACCCCGTCACGATGGAGCGGTACAGGCCTTGGTGCTCCTTGCTCTCGTTCAACGCCACCAGGTAAACGTGCAGGATCAAGAACACGATGAAGGCCCACATGGCCAGGTGGTGCCACTGGCGCAGCAGCATGTCCCCGCCGAACAGCGGCGAGACCCACCGGAACCAGGCCGGCAGCCAGCCATCGCTCATGGCGCCGTAGAGCCCGAATCCCGTCACGGCCTGGAAAAGCATCAGCAGCACGACGCCCAGATAGGCAATGCCTTGCAGCGGGTTGTGGCCCGCGGCCCCCTCCCGGGGCCAGGGCGACAGCCACAGATAGACCCGCAGCGCGCTCCACACCTGGCGCCATTGATCCGCCTTCACCGGCAGGAATTCCCGCCAGCGCGAGAACCGGTTGCCGACGAAGGCCCAATAGAGGCGGAACACGACGCTGAACACCAGCAGGTAGGCGGCCGAGAAGTGCAGGAAGCGCACCCAGCCGAACCAGAAGCTCTCCCACGCCTCCGGCGCATCCGCCAGGGACCAGGCGCGCCCCATGATCAATCCCGTCACCGCCAGCGTCGCGATGCAGATCACCGTGGCCGTGTGGAAGAGGCGCACGGGAAATTCCCAGACGTACACCCAGTGCAGCGCGCGGCCCGTCATGGCGCTCTCCCGATTGGAGGTCAGTGCTTGGAGGTCAGTGCACGGACACCTGGTAGTCCCAGGCACCCTGCTCGTCATACAGATGCACCGCGCAGGCGATGCACGGATCGAAGGAGTGGATCGTGCGCAGGATTTCCAGCGGCTGCTCCGGATTGGCCACCGGGGTGCCGATCAGCGCGGCCTCATAGGCGGAGCGCTGCCCCTTGGGATCGCGGGGGGAGGCGTTCCAGGTGCTGGGCACGACCAGCTGATAGTTGGCGATCTTGCCGTCCTTGATTACGATCCAGTGGGCCAGCGCCCCGCGGGGGGCCTCGGACAGGCCCACCCCCTTGGCCTCCGCGGGCCAGGTGGAGGGCTCCCACTTCTCGCGCGTAAAGGTCCGCAGGTCGCCCTGCTTGATGTTGGCGAGCAACTGCCCGTAGAACTCCTTGGACCAGCCCGCGATCAGTTGGGTTTCAATTCCGCGCGCGGCCGTGCGGCCCAGCGTGGAGAAGAGCGCGGTGGCGGGCACCTTCAACTTGCCCAACACGGCGCCGACCAGTTCCTGCGCGTCCTTGTTGCCGGAGGCATAGGCCACCAACATGCGGGCCAGCGGGCCCACCTCCATCGCCTGCCCCTTCCAACGCGGGGTCTTCAGCCAACTGTACTTCTGGTCCACGTTGAGGTGCTGATAGGGCGGCTTGGGCCCGGTGTAGTTGAGCTTGGTCTCGCCCTGCCAGGGGTGGCGGCCGGCCTGGTCCCCGTCGGAATAGTCGTACCAGGAGTGCGCGATGTACTCCTGGATTTCATCGGGCTTGGTGGCGTCCACCGGCACGACTTCCTTCAGGTTGCGGCCCAGCACGATGCCGCGCGGAAACTTGAAGCCCTTCACGTCGCCGTACCCGTTGGTGGGCAGGTCGCCGTAGGCCAGGTAGTTCTCCAACCCGCCGCCGATGGCCGCCCAGTCCTTGTAGAATCCGGCCACCGCCAGCAGGTCCGGAATGTACACCTGCTCCACGAACACCTGCGCGTCGTTGAGCAGCTTGCCCACGTAGCCCAGGCGTTCGGCATTGATGGCGTTGACCTCTTCCGGGTTGATGGAGCACGGCACGCCGCCCACCAGGTAGTTGGGGTGGGGGTTCTTGCCGCCGAAGATCGTGTGGATCTTCACGATCTCCTTCTGCCACTCCAGCGCCTCCAGGTAGTGGGCCACGCCCAGCAGGTTCACCTCCGGCGGCAGCTTGTAGGCCGGGTGGCCCCAGTAGCCGTTGGCGAAGATGCCGAGCTGCCCGCTGTCCGCGAAGGCCTTCAGGCGGTGCTGCACATCCTGGAAGTACGCGGGCGAGCTTTTGGGCCAGCGGGAGATGGAGCGGGCCACGTCGCCGGTGCGGGCCGGGTCCGCCTTGAGGGCGCTCACCACGTCCACCCAGTCCAGGGCGTGCAGGTGGTAGAAGTGCACCACGTGGTCCTGCATGTATTGGGTGCAGAACATCAGGTTGCGGATCAACTCCGCATTGGGCGGCACCGTGATGCCCAGCGCATTCTCCACGGTGCGCACGGAGGCCAGGGCGTGCACGGTGGTGCAGACGCCGCAGGCCCGCTCGGTGAACGCCCACGCGTCCCGCGGGTCCCGGCCCTGCAGGATGATCTCCAGGCCGCGCACCATGGTGCCCGAGCTGTAGGCGTCCACGATCCGGCCGTCCTTCACTTCCGCTTCGATCCGCAGGTGACCCTCGATGCGGGTAATCGGGTCCACGACGATCCGCGAGGCCATTATTCACCTCCCTTCTTGTCTTGATCCGGGTTGGATTTCTTGTCCCGCAGCTTGGTGACCGCGAAGTGCGCCGCAACGCCCGCCACGGTCGCCCCGGCCGCCGCCAACCCGATCTTGTCGGCCGTGGCCTCGATGCCGAAGCCGGGGAACGACGGCAGATGGGTGTAGAAGGGGCCATTGTCCCAGAAGCCCGCCTCGCTGCAGCCGATGCAGGGGTGGCCGCTCTGGATGGGGAAGCTCACCCCGTTGTTCCAGCGCGTCACGCCGCAGGCGTTGTAGGTGACCGGGCCCCGGCATCCCATCTTGTACAGGCAGTAGCCCTTGCGCGCGTTCTCGTCGTCGAAGCTTTCCACGAACAATCCCGCGTCGAAGTTGGGACGGCGATAGCAGGTGTCATGCACCCGGCGCGAGTAGAACGCCTTGGGGCGGCCCAGGCGGTCCAACTCGGGCAGGCGCCCGAAGGTGAGCAGGTGCACGATCGTGCCCGCCATCACCTCGCCGATGGGCGGGCAGCCCTGCACGTTGATCATGGGCTTGCCGGAGACCACCTTGTGGATCGGTTGGGCCGAGGTGGGGTTGGGCTTGGCCGCCTGCACACAGCCCGCCGACGCGCAGTTGCCCCAGTTGACGATGGCCAGGGCGTCCTTTGCCGCCTCTTGCACGATCTCCAGCGCCGTCCGCCCGGCGATGGTGCAATACACGCCGCCCGCGCCCGTGGGCACGGAGCCCTCCACCACCATCAGGTACTGCCCCTTGTACTTCTTCATCGTGTTGTGGAGCGCCTCCTCCGCCTGGTGCCCGGCGGCCGCCATCAGCGTCAAGGTGTAGTCGAGGGAAACGGTGTCCAGCAGGATGTCGGCGACGATGGGGTGGGACGAGCGGATGAAGGACTCGCTGCAGCACGTACATTCCTGGAAGTGGAACCAGACCACGGGCGGACGGGCCTTGGTCTCCAGCGCATAGGCCACATCCCGCAGGGCGGTGGCCTCGATGCCCGCGGCCGCCGCCAGCCAGCCGCAGAGCTTGGCGAAATCCCTGCGCGTATAACCGCGGGAACTCATGTGCTCCCAAACCGTCAGGCGATGATCGCTCATGACCTAGCTCCGATTAGCGGGGTGGGGGGTCCTCCTGGGTCGGTGTGGCCTGCTTGGGCACTACCATTCCACTAGACCGCCGCCCTGGGAGCGATACCATGACGCGGGGCTAGTCAACTTCTGTCCATCGGGGGTAAAATAGCGATTTGTCTTGCCGAACTCGGTCTGTTTTCCCCGCATATGGTGCTTGACCCGCGTTCCGTCCCAGTGCGAGTGCGCCACGCCCGGCGCCGCCGGCGATCCTGCATACGCCCGCGGCGCATCCGGTCAAACACCCCCGGCCCGTGGGCGACAAGGGCCTCGGAGGGCGCCCGCCCGGAAAGCGCGCAGCGCCTTGGCCCTGTGCGCGAATGCAGCCGGGGTCAGCACCGCGGGCCGCCGGACCGCAACGGAGAGGCCAGGGCTTGCCCTGCCGCCACGGTCAGCGGCACCTTGCCTCAGCGCCGCTTGGGATGGCCGCGCATCCGCGCACGCCTTCCAGCGAGCGGCCTGCGGCGGATCCAGCGCTTCACTGTGTGGGAACCCCCTCAGCCCAGCCAGCGCAGCACGCCCTTGCGCGCCTCCTCCAGAGCGAACATCGCCAAGGCCTCCACGGCGCACAACGCCCAGACCCAGGGTGGAAACGCCGCCGTGCCGAACAAGGCTTGTCCGACCGGGGAGTAGACCAGCAGCGCCAGCAACGCCAACTCGACGCCGATGCCGAGCGGGATCAGCCGGTTGTGCGCCAGCCCGAGCACCGGGCGGCGCTCGCTGCGGCAGAGAAACACATTGGCCACCTGGGAGGCGACGATGGCCGCCAGGCAGGCGGTGGTGGCCTGCATGTACAGGGGGTCCAACCTTCCCAGGGTCTCCCCCCAGCGCCAGCCGCCGCTCGCCAGCACCAGACCATACGCCGACAGCGAAACTGCGGCCTCCAGCAGCCCCAGCCAGAGGTAGGAGCGCAGGATCAGCGGCACGTCAATCAGCCGCTCGTGGGCGGCCAGGGGCGGACGGCGCATGATATCCGCCTCCGGCGGTTCTACCCCCAGGCCCAAGGCGGGCACCATGTCCGTCCCCAGGTCAACGGCGAGAATCTGGACAATGGTGAGGGGCAGGGGAATCTTGAACAGGACGAACGCCAGGTAGGGCACGATCTCCGGCACGTTGGACGTGAGGATGTAGGTGAGAAACTTGCGGATGTTGGCGAACACGGCCCGTCCCTCTTCCACGGCCGCCACGATGCTGGCGAAGTTATCGTCCAGCAGCACCAGGTCCGCGGACTCCCGCGCCACGTCGGTGCCGGAACGGCCCATGGCGATGCCGATATCGGCGGCCTTGAGCGCCGGCGCGTCGTTCACCCCGTCCCCGGTCATCGCCACGATGTGCTTCTTGCTCTGGAGCGCCTGCACGATGCGCAGCTTGTGGTCGGCCCCCGTGCGGGCGAACAGCACCTCCGGACCGTCCAGCAGCAATTGAAGCTGGGCGGGTGACATGCGCGTGAGCTGTTCCCCCGTGACGACCTCCGGATCCGCGCTGCCGTAGAGCCCGATTTCCCGGCCGATGGCCAAGGCCGTCTTGGGGTGGTCGCCGGTGGCCATGAGGATGCGGATGCCCGCCTCGCGGCAGCGCGCCACGGCCTGGGGCACCTCCGGCCGGGGCGGGTCTTCCAACCCCACCAGCCCCAGCAGGGTCAGCCCGGACTCCAGCTCCTCCCGGGCGGTGCCGGGGGCCACGGGCCGCCACGCCAGCGCCAACACGCGCAGCCCGGCCTGGGCCATCCGCTCCTGGGCGGCGAGATAGCTCGCGCGATCCGCGGCCGTGAAGCTCCGGGTGGCGGCGGCGTGCTCCACTTGTGCGCAGAGCGGCAGGACGGTCTCCGGGGCGCCCTTGGTGTACAGGGCCAGGCCGCCCGGCGTGCGGTACAGCACGGAGAGCCGCTTGCGGTCGGTGCTGAAGCCAAGCTCGTCCACGCGCTCGGCGCGGGGCGGCTGCGCCAGGCCGCGGCGGCCAAGCGTCGCCAACGCCACCTCCATCGGGTCGCCCAGCAGCGCGGGCCGGCCGTCTTGCAGTCCCTCCTTGACGTCCTCGCAGAGCAGCACCGTCTCGAACAGGCGCTCGCGCCGGCGGCCGGCGTCCACCGCCGCCAGGAAGGGCTCCACGGCGACAATCTCGCCGTCCACGTACAAGGACCGCACCCGCATCCGGTTCTCGGTCAAGGTGCCGGTCTTGTCCGTGCAGATCACCGTGGCCGAGCCCAGCGTCTGCACCGCCGGCAGGTGGCGCACCAGGGCGTTGCGCCGGGCCATGCGCTGGGACGCCATCGCCAGGGCCAGCGTGACCGCGGGCAGCAACCCCTCCGGCACGTTCGCCACGATGATGCCGATGGCGAAGAGCAGGTTGTCCCAAGCGGACAGCCCCAGCCGGCGCCCCAGGAAGAAACAGGCGATGCCCAGGGCCGCCGCGATCAGGGTGATGATCCGGCTGAGAAAGACGATTTCGCGCTGCAACGGAGAAATCGTCTCCGGGGCGGTCTGGGTCAGGCGCGCGATTTGGCCGAATTCGGTGTGCATCCCCGTGGCGAACACCACGGCCCGGGCCGCGCCAGAGACGACGGACGTGCCCGCCAGCAGGAGGTTGGGGCTGTGGATCAGGTCGTTGTCCGCCACCGGCTGGCCATGCTTGGCCACCGGCAAGGATTCCCCCGTGATGGTCGCCGTATTGGCGCGCAGGCCGAAGGTTTCCACCACGCGGCAGTCGGCCGGAATGTCATCCCCTTCCGCCAGGTCAATCACGTCGCCGGGAACCAGGGTCACCGCCGCAAGCTCGCGTACCCGGCCCTCCCGGACGGTCTTGACCGTGTGGGGGAGGATGCGCTGGAGCGCGGCCACGGTGCGCTCCGCCCGATACTCCTGCCAGAAGGAGAACCCGCCGTTGATCAGCACGACCGCGACGATGGCCAGGCCCAGGGTCGCCATGCCCTCGCCCGGCTGATAGGACTCCGCCAGGAAGGCCAAGCCCGCCGCCAGCCACAGCACGATCGCGAAGAAGTGGGTCAGCTGCCCGATCACCATCACGCTCCAGTGCCGGGTCGCGAGCCGCTCCACCTCGTTGGGTCCGAACTCCTCCAGGCGCCGCCGCGCCTCGGCCTCGGTCAGCCCGCCTGGGCCGCTGCGCAGGCTGCGCAGCGCCTCTTCCGCCGTCTGTTGCTGGATCTTCACGGCTTGCCCTCCGTGCGGCGGCGTTTGCGATGGCCCCGCGCCCGGGAACGGCGCGGCACTCAGGCCTCCGGCTCCCGGGCTTCGGCCATCGTACTGAGAATGATCAGCGCGATTTCCTGCGTCACTTCCTCCTGCCGCAGGATGTTCCATTTGCGGGTCATTTCCTCCGCCTTGTTCTCGAGCCGGCGGGTGGCGTGCTCCATGTGGGCGAGCCGGAAGCGGTTCTCGGCGATGAGGGAGGAATAGAACACCCGCGTCAGCAGGGCGAACAGGTGGTGTTCGATCAATTCCATGAGGAAGCGCGCCGGCTCCAGGTTCAACAGGGGCGGGGAGGAGAACTCCGGCTCGCCCGGCGCGCGGGGCCGGATGGCCGTGATCTCGTCCATGCGCACCTGGCCCTGGTCGCTGTCATGGTAGACGGCCCAGATCTCCAGCGCGCCGCCGGGGTGGCGCACCTGCTGCTCCTGGAGCGCGCCCAGCAGCCGCAGCAGCGCCGGGGACACCTCCTCGGCCACGGAGGGGCCTTCCACCCGCCCCACCAGGCGCGGATCGCCCTCCAGGCGCGCCGCCAGCTTGCTGCCCACCGCCAGCAGCGCCGGCAGCGGATGCCGCTCCAGGGCCCGCTCCGCCTCGGCGCGCACCAGATCGTTGAAGTTGCCGCAGAAGCTGCGCTCCGAGCCCACCACGATCAGCAGGCCCTGGCCCATGGCCGCCGGGGGCGCCAGGCCCGGATGGTGGGCCAGGAAGTCGTCCGCGGCGCGGGTGATCGTCCGGACGACCCGCTCGTGGTTGGCCCGCAGCTTGGAGAGTTTGCGAGTCTCCACCAGCGCCAGATTCTTCATGGCCGTCATGATGCTCTTCAGGTCGTTGAGCGTATCGAGCTGGCGAGCCATCTCCTGGCGCCGGGTCATGGGAGCTCCTTGCCGGCCAGCCAGGCGTCCAGCGCCGCCCGCCATTCCTCCCGGGGCGTGGCCAGGGTCAACGGGTGGGCGGCCAGGCCGCGCTCGATGCGCTGCAACAGGGGCCGGGCCTCCGCGGGCTCCTTCCCGTCGAAGGCGCCGCTGTTGAAGGCGGTGAGCCAGGCGAACTGGCAGACGATGGAAACCGGCGCCAGGCGCTCCTGCTTGAGCAGCTCCCGCAACACCCGCCCGCGGTGGATCTTCTGTTCCACGCCGGCCTCCAGGCGCGAGCCGAAGCGCGTAAAGACCTCCAACTCCAGGAATTGCAGGAAGTCCAGCTTCATCTTTCCCGCCGCGGCCTTGATTTGCGGCACCTGGGCGCGGCCGCCGATGCGGGAGACCGAGCGGGTCACGTCAATGGCCGGCAGGATCCCCGACGAGAACAGCCTCCGGTCCAGGTACACCTGGCCGTCGGTGATGGAGATCAGGTTGGTCGGCACATAGGTCGCCAGTTCCCCCAGCTTGGTTTCCACCAGCGGCAGGGCCGTCATGCTCCCGCCGCCGTGGGCCGCCGCCAGGCAGGTGGCCCGCTCCAGCAGGCGCGCGTGCAGGTAGAAGATGTCCGCCGGATAGGCTTCGCGGCCGGGCGGCCGCCGCAGCAGCAGCGAGAGTTCCCGGAACGTGCGGGCGTGGGTGGAAAGGTCGTCGTAGACCACCAGCGTGTCCTTGCCGTCCCACATCCACTCCTCCGCCGCGGTGCAGCCGGCGAAGGGCGCCAGGTACTTCATGCCGGGCAGGTCGGTCGCCTGGGCCACGACGACGGTGGTGTAGGGCAGCGCGCCGAACTTCTCCAGCGTCTCCACCACCTGCACGACCGTGGAGCTCTTCTGGGCGATCAGCACGTAGACGCAGCGGACGTCCTGGCCGCGCTGGTTGAGCACCGTGTCGAGGGCCAGCGCGGTCTTCCCGGTGCCGTTGTCTCCCAGGATCAGTTGGCGCTGGCCCCGCCCGATGGGGATCATCGTGTCGATCACCCGGTTGCCCGTGTAGAGGGGCCGCGACACGAAGTCGCGCACCAGCAGGGGCGGAGACAGGATGTCCAGCGGGCGGCGCCGCGTGCAGGCGGGCACGCCGCGGTCGTCCAGCGGATTGCCCAGCGGGTCAATCACCCGGCCCAGCAGGGCATCGCCCACCGGCATGCTCAGCCGCCGCCCGGTCAGGAACACCTCGACGCCCGCGGCCAGGCGGGGCGTCTGCCGCAGCAGCACGGTGCCCACCCGCTCGCGCGCCAGGTGGAACACCAGCCCTTGGCTGCCGTCGGCAAACTCGACCACCTCCTCCATCGCCGCCGAGGGCAGGCCGCGCACCCAGGCCACGCCATCGCCAACGGTGTAGACCAGCCCCTCCTCGCTCACGCGCAGGCCCAGCTTGCGCTGGGACATCCACCGCGCCTGCCGCTCGAGCAGGGAAGCCGCGCCGACGCGCTCAGTCATGGCGGGCGATCTCGGCAAAGGACTTCAGTTCATCGCGCAGGTTGGCGCCCAGCACCCAGTAGCCCAGGTGCACTTGCAGCCCGGCGACCAGATCGCGCCGCTCCTCGAACCGCACCGGCGCCTCGCGGCCCAGGATGGCGCGCAGGGCTGCGGTCACGCGCTCGCGTTGCGCCGCCTCCACGGGGAAGGCGCTCACCACCCGCGCCCCCAGGTCCTCGCCTTCCGGGACGGTCGCGCGGATGGTGCGGATTTGCTCGGGCGACAGGTGCGACAGCTCGTCGAGGAACAGGACCGCCAACCGCTGCTCCAGTTCGGGCCCGGCCAGGGATTCCAGCAGACTGGCGGAGAACCGGGCGCCCTGCTCCAGGGCCTTGTGCTCCAGGTCGCGCCGCAGATCGTCCAGGCGCCGCGCCTCCACCGCCCGCGCCTTCTGGCGCGCCTGCTCCAGCTCCGCCTCGAGCGCCGCCAGCCGCCGCTCCCGTTCCCGCTCCAGGTCGGCCGCCAGGCGCTCCATCCGCGCGTCGCGCTCCTGCTCCCAGTCCTGCGCGCTGCGCCGGCCGGACTCCAGCAGGGCGTCGGCCTCGGCGCGCAGCCGGCTGGCCTGGGCCGACTGCTCCTCGATGGCCTGCCGCCGCCGCCGGATGATGCCGAGCACGGGCCGGTAGAGGAAGTGCTGGAGCAACCACACCAGGATGGCGAAATTCGCGGCTTCCAGCAGGAAGGTAGACCACTCGATGTCCACGGGGCCTCCTTGGGAGGGCCTGGCGGCGTGTCCCGCCGCACCCTACTTCAACAGGTAGGGCACCAACGGATTGCGGAACAGGATGATCAGCACGACCACCAGGCAGTAGATCGCCAGGGACTCGATCATCGCCAACCCCACGAACAGGGTGCGCGTGATGGAGCCTTCGGCCTCCGGTTGCCGGGCCAGGGCCTCCAGGGCCTGCGCGATCACCCGGCCCATGGACAGCGCGGGCAGCATCGTCCCCAGGACGATTCCCGCGCCCGCCAGCAGCGTGGACGCGAGAACGAAAATGCTCATGTCTCTCATGTCATGCTCCTTGGTTCACTGCGTGTGTGCCGGGTCAAGATGCCGCCGGCGATATACACCATCGCCAACACCCCGAAGATATAGGCCTGCACCAGCGCCTCCACGATATGCAGCATCAGGATCGGGATCGGCACCACCAGCCCGGCCACGGAGAGCATCAGGAGCGCGGCGATTTCCATGCTCATGATGTTGCCGAAGAGCCGGACGGCCAGGGCCAGCGTGCGGGTCACCTCCCCGATGATATGAAAGGGCAACAACACCGGGCTGGGCGTGAGGTAGTGCTTCAGGTACGGCCCGATCCCCGCGGCCCGCATCCCGAACCAGTGGACGCTGAGAAACACCAGCGCGGCCAGCGCGGCGGTGGTCGAGAGATCGGAGGTGGGGGAATTCAGGCCCGGCACCAGGCCCGTCAGGTTGGCCGTCAGCAGGAAGATCCACAGGGTCCCGACGAACGGCAGGACCAGCGCGCTGTGCTCCGGCAGGACCGCCCGCACCGCATCCTCGATGGCCATGACGACGCCCTCGGTCATCGTCTGCAGGAGTCCCGGCGCCAGCGAGAGGCGGCGCGTCAGCAGCACGCTTGCGCCCACCAGCAGCGCCATGATGAGCCACGTCAGGACGACGGTGCGGGTCATCACCAGCGGACCCACGGCGAACACAACGTGATGGAGGGCTTCTCCGCCCATGGCGCCTCACTTGCGCAGATAGAGGTAGACGTTCACGGCGCCGAACGCGACGCCGGCCAGGATGAACAGCAGCGTGAACACGTAGGTGCCCAGGGATTGGTCCAGCCAGACGCCCAGGTAGGCCCCGCCCACCACCGGGGCGGCCAGGAGCATCCCCAGCGTGCCCAAGTAGAGGGAGTAGGACATGAGCGTGCCCCGCTCGCGCTCGGCCTTGCGCAGCCGCGCGACACCCTGCTCCACCTTGCCCTTGAGGCGTTCGGAATCCTTCATGTGTCCCCCGCGTTCAGTTCCATGCGCCACAACCGCTTGAGCATCTCCTGTTCCAGCTGCCGGATGTGCTGCTTCAGCGCGCGCAGCTCCGCCTCCTCGGCGCGCAGTTGCGATTCGAACTGGCCCAGGATGTGGTCCAGGTTGTCGTCCAGGAAGAAGCGCCGGGCCGCCAGATAGAGTTCGCCGCCGACCGCGTAGAGCAACCCGCCGGGGAGCGCCAGGTAGTGCCAGACGCCATCGGCCGTGCGGTAGCGGGCCAAGCCCCAGGCCAACGCGGTCATCATGCGGCCGTGCCGGGCCAGCACGCCGAAGCCGCCGGTTTCGTCCGCACCGATAAAGCTCACGACGTTTTCCACGCGCCGGTACTGGGCAATGTCTTGCAGATGCAGCACGAACGGGCTCATGTCGCGGCCTCTGCCATGGCGCCGCGCAGGTAGCAGCGCTCCTCCGGCACGGCATCGAAGCGGCCGGTGAGGAAGCCCTCGCAGTCGTCCAGCAGCGGCTCCAGGCCCACCGACACGCCGGGCACGCCGATCTGCTCGGCCGTGACGTGCAGGGGCTGGGTCAGGTAGCGCTGCAGCTTGCGGGCGCGCAGGACGATTCGCTGGTCGGCCGGGGAAAGCTCCTCCAGGCCCAGCATGGTGATGATCTCCTCCAACTCCTTGTAGCGGGCGAGCGCCTCGCGCACGCCTTCCGCCGCCGCATAGTGGCGGTCGCCCAGCAGCGCGCGGTCCATGATCTTGCTGGCCGAGGCGAGCGGGTCCACGGCCGGGTAGAAGCCCTGGCCGGCCAGGGCGCGGGAGAGAATCACCTTGGTGTCCAAATGTCCCAGGATGGACACCACGGCCGGGTCGCTCATGTCGTCGGCCGGGACGTAGATCGCCAGCACGGCGGTGATGGAGCCTTTGCGGGTCGAGGCGATGCGTTCCAGCAGTTCCGAGACCTCGGTGTTGAGCGTGGGCTGGTAGCCCATCGTGGCGGGCATGCGCCCCAACAACCCGGAGATTTCGCTGCCGGCCTGGACGTAGCGGAAGACGTTGTCCACCAGGAGCAGCACCTCCTCGCCCCGGGTGTCGCGCAGATGCTCCGCATAGGTCATGGCGGAGAGCCCCACGCGGAAGCGCACCCCCGGCGTTTCGTCCATCTGGCCGAACACCATCAGGGTGCGGGGCAGGACGCCGGCGGCGCGCATCTCCTGCCACAGCTCGTGGCCCTCGCGAATGCGCTCGCCCACGCCCGCGAAGACCGACACGCCCTGGTGCAGCATGGCGACGGCGTGCATGAACTCCATGATCAGCACGGTCTTGCCCACGCCGGCGCCGCCGAACATTCCCGTCTTGCCCCCGCGCACGAACGGCGCGAGCAGGTCAATCGCCTTGATCCCCGTCAGCAGGAGATCGCGGCTGCCCACCAGTTCGTACAGGGGAGGCGGAGCCTTGAGGATCGGCAGGCGCGCGGTGAAGGCCGGCACGGGCGCGCCGTCCAGGGGCGCGCCAAACATGTCCACCAGCCGCCCCACGTAGTCCGGCCCCACGGGGACTTCCAGGGTCGTGCCCGTGTCGTAGACCGGCTGGCCGCGCTTCAGCCCGGCGGTCGGATGCAGCGCAATGGCCTGCGCCCGGCGCTCGCTGGGATGCCGATAGACCTCGAACACGCAGCGCCCCTGCTCCACCCGGCAATACAAGGCCCGGTGCAGCGCCGGCAACGGATGGCACTCGATATCGGCCACTGGCCCGTGGACCTCCACGAGATGACCGATGATGGCAGGGTCCGCACCGTTGCCCATGGCACCCTCGCGGAACCCCTATCCCCTTGGGAAACCCACCGCCCGCTCTCCGATCCCGAATCCATTAGACCGGATCCGGTGGCGGCGGATCATGACCCAAATCATGCTTGACCCCGAATGCGCGGACGGCGGAAGGATTCGGCGCGGCCCCGCCTTCAGGCGTCCGGCCGCAACAGCGCGCTCGCCGCCTTGGCCCAGGCCGCGCGGACGGCCAAGGGGCTGGCCGCGCGACAGTGCGCGGGACAGGCAGGGGCGCCGCGCGCACGGGCTTCCTGTCGCCGCCGCCATCCTGGAGCGGCATCTCGCACAGCGGGTGACACCCACCTTTCACGCGGAACCCGAACCCGCCCCGCCTGAGCGGCGCTTTGCCGCCGCCAAGCTGAAGTTGACCGAACTCCTCACGGCGCCTTTGAAGTTTTCGGCGCCACATCCAGTCGCGCCACAACACCCGCCAGTTCGGCCTTGGGCGCCGGATAGAGCTTGAGCACGAGCGGATCGTGACCGGGAATCACGTGCTGGGGTGATTCCGCCAGCCGCTTCAGCTTGTCCCAGCCTTCGATCATGTCCTGTACATGATGCACGATCGGGAAGGGCATGCAGCGCTCCATCTCCTCGTAAAAATGCGCCGCGTCCGAGGCCAGCACGACCCAGCCTCGCTTGGTCATTGCGCGCACGCTTTGCATGCCGGGCGTGTGCCCGCCGATGTGATGCAGACTGATGCCGGGCGCAATCTCCTCGTCGCCCCGATGGAAGGCGACCCGGCCTTGGAACAAGGATCGTATCATCGCGCAGACGTTGTCCGCGCTGATCGCGTGGCGAAAGACCGGCTGGCACATGTTGCGGCCGCTGACAAAACTCATCTCGAGATCGTTGATATGGAAGCGAGCCGCCGGAAAATCCTCCAAGGTCCCGGCGTGGTCGTAGTGCATGTGAGTAATGACCACGTCCTTCACCTGGGCCGCCTCGATGCCCAGCAGGGCAAGCCCCTCACGGGGCAAGCGCAGCACATCGCGGCCACGGACCTTCCCTTCCGCGGGGGCGAATCCCGTGTCCACGACAACCGTACGCTCGGCGTTGGTAATCACCCACACGAAGTAGTCAATGGGCATGGGAGAGGCGTGGTCGTCGGCCATGATGAAATTGTCCCGCCGGAACCGGTTCTGCATGGTGGCATATTTCACGGCATAGACTTCATACGTATCGGTGACGGCCATGGTGGAAATCCCTCCAGGAAGAATGAACGGGCGCCAGCGATCTCCGTGGCAGACTTGGAAAGCGCGTAGCTAGACTTGGCTGGGCAAGGCACCGCAATGAAGAAAGGTCCGCACTCCGCCCGATTCTTTGACGAGCCGGAAGTGATTCTGCTGTAGCACAACCCAATCCGCATGCGGTAAGCGGCTTGGAGGGCGGCTTTGCATCGAACACATGCTCGCATAGGCGCGCTTCAGGGACCGCGCCACAAGCCTGTTCTTCCGAATGTTGCCTTCTCGTGGGGTGCCCCAACCCTCGCGGACCGTGCCCCCGCTGCTGGCCGCCCTCCGACGCGACCCCGCCCGATGCCTCGGCGATGCGCTCCGGGTGACCGTGGAGGCGCCCGCGATTGACCCTCACCGCCCGCTCACTCCGTCCAGCCACGCAATCAGGTCCCGCGTCA
>Ga0315281_10004742_pt1 | contig 19693 bp, 15 predicted proteins | sample YL17G07_0_MG_FD_204540 | JGI IMG/M metagenome (GOLD analysis project Ga0315281, IMG submission 204540) | Sediment microbial communities from Yellowstone Lake, YNP, Wyoming, USA - YL17G07_0 | ecosystem: Environmental > Aquatic > Freshwater > Lake > Sediment | place: USA: Wyoming | collected... | reverse complement strand
TAATTGTGGTAGACGATGGTTCTACAGATGATGGCCCTGAAAAAGTGCGCAAGTTTAAAGACCCTAAAATCGCCCTCATACAACAGGAGAATAAGGGACCCGGTGCGGCGAGAAATGCAGGTTTGGCCATAGCCAGGGGGAAATATGTAGCCTTTTTAGATGCGGATGATGAGTGGCTGCCTTCGTTCCTAAAGACAGGTCTTTCGCTGCTTGAAAATAAGGAAGCAAATGTTACCACAATATGGACTGGATATATTAACTATCCAGATATGCGCAAAAATAGCATCGGAAAGGTAGAAATAGGCGGCGTGTATGAAATCGGTTCAAAGACTGATGTGAGATTAATATCAAAAATTTTTGATTTTACGAGCGCATGCTTTGCCATTATAAGGGCTGACACAGCGAGAAAATTGGGAGGGTTTTTTGATCGTCAAAAATGTATTCACGGTGAGGATCGATACTTTTTCTATAAGCTATTATTTAATGAGAGAGTCGGAATAATCAGTGAGCCTCTTGGGATCTACCACAGGGAGGCGTCGGATTTAACCGCTTGCGGCTATAAAACGCCTCTTCCCCCTCCCGGTCCATATTTGATGGATCCCAGTGAGATTATTGCTGCATGTCCTTTAGAAAAAAGGGGAGTCTTAAGAGAATTGTTAGCGATTCATGCTCTCAGAAGTGCAAATTTTCGAGCCAAATGCGGACAAGGTGAGGTAGCACGAGAAATCCTGAAGCGATTTTTACCTGAAAATTATCCATCTCCTAAAAATGTATACAAAGTCCGTTTTTTTATTATGATTTCACCGATACTGCCGACGGTTCGATTATTTTGGAGCTACATAAGATCAATGAAACGCCTAATAAATCGTTTTGCGTAGCGGAATCGATATTCCAGATTGGTCAATGTATGCTGTTAATTTTTAAAGAACTTAAAAGTTATTTGAGATCTTTGGTTTGTATTCTGTCATGCCGGCTTGTCCGGCATCCCTCTTCGAATCCCGAAAGCATTCGGGACCGACAAGCGGGAATGACATACCATTGGAACAGAGTTCGCTATGAATGAAGCCTATGCAGAGCTGAAAAGCAGCCCAGGCCCGGTTGTCTATCGGGACTTCTGGAATTTGTCACTTTTTCTGTTTATTACTGGCTTACTGACGGTAAGTCGTATTTCAGGATTGACAACAATAATGATCCTCTATGGTCTTATGCTGATGGCTGGGTTTACGATTTATTTAGTATTCCACAGGCTGTTAAGACCACTACCTGAGGTTGTTGTATATATGGTCTGGATTATATGGGCATTGTCTGGGGCTGCTGTAGCAATTGATCAAGCATTATTTACGGGTAAATTAATGACGGTGATTCAAATAGGGTTTTTATTATTCTTGATTTCAAGGATGGTATCTTTGAAAAGAAATGTATCAGTAGTCATGTCAGCAATTATTATTGGTGGTCTCATTGTACTTCTGTCAAGTTTCTATACCGGTGAATTCTTGGAAGCCGGGGAAACAGGCACGCGAACAAGGGCAGCTGGACTGGTGGGCAATGCCAACGGATTTGCGTACTCTCTGATGTTCGTTGTGTATGCCGTCTTCTATTTCTGGAACAGGAAGCCTTCGAGAATCTGGCGCATCATCCTGTTATCTATTCTGGTTTTATCTGCTCTTGGTATTGTATATTCTGGATCGCGAATGGGCATATTCGGTTTCTTAGCCTTCTTATCATTATGGTGGATTTTTTGTACCCAGAAAAAACTTCCGAAGCAACCGATCAGAATATACGCTGTCTTGATGGCTATATCGTTTGCCTTATATAGATTTATTGACTATGTATTGTTCAGTACTTATTTGGGGAATCGAATTCAACACATCCAGAGTTCAAGCAATGAAATGAGACTGCAGTTCTATAAAGAAGGTTTCGACATGATAATCCACAATCCCATTTTTGGAGTTGGCCTGGATAATTTCAGGGTCTTATCTATAGGGACGTATTCACATTCCACCTATATAGAAATTGCCTCCACAACAGGAATTGTGGGTTTTTTCATATTTTTCTCTATCTTTGTTATAGTATGGCGGCGTCTTCTTCGTATCGCAAAAATCTATAAAGAGCCTCAATGCCTGTACACCATTGGTTTATTCAAGGCAGCGATTCTCACGATACTTATACAATCATTCGCAACCGTGAATTACTACTCGAAACTGACCTGGATTTTCTTAGCTACTGTAATCGGTTACTCATGGTCATTAGAGCGAAGTTTATTGGGACTGATTTCCGCGCATAAAGAGTATGTGAGAAAATTAGAGAAAGATGCACCTCATGATCTTTCCCGGTGAAATATTCTTTGAAGTCAACAACAATTCTTTTCGCTGGATTGGATAAGGTAGTTCTTTACAAGTTTAGAGACTATTGGATAAAACTATACATGACGACTTATATTATTGCGCATAGGATACGATATCAAAACGTCTGTCATGCCGGCTTGTCCGGCATCCTTCCGGGAAGAAAGATTCCCGACAAGCGGGAATGACACAATATGCGCAAAAACTTATGACGCTGTGTATAATTTCAAATCTTCAATCTTTAAAACGAAAGTTCTAAAAAAATTTAAAACTTTAGTATTAAAACTTTTCTTAACCAATGTTCTGTTGACAGAAGAGATCAATTAATATTTAAATAATTAAGTAAGAATTTGTTCTACAAAACTATTCTTTCTATTCTTCTCGGAAAAGAACAGGCTTAATTATAATTCAATAATCTTTGAAGGGGGTTATCATGGTACACAAAATGGATAAAAAAATTTGCTTTCTGCTGTTGTTTATTCTATTTTTTTCTGCTCTGACTGTTAGCAATGTCTTTGCAGACACAATCATAGACAACCGTGATGCAACGACATCCTCAACAGGAACGTGGTCGGTCTCTAATGGAAGTGGTTCGAACGGCGTAGACTCTGTATTCAGTCGGAAAGATACAGCCGTAACGCCGACCTTTACGTGGTATTTCACTCCTTCACAGAGCGGAAATTATCAAGTATCCATGTGGTGGACGTACCGGGATTCAAGAAGCACCAGTGTCCCGGTAGATATCGAATACTCTGGAGGGACAGCAAGTGCTGTAGTGAACCAGAAACTAAACGGCAGTACTTGGAACGTTTTTGGTACATATCCTTTTGTGGCAGGTGTAAGCTACAAAGTAACGGTTACAGCACAGCCTATTCCAGCGAGTTCCTCTACCACCTGTGCTGATGCAGTGAAGTTTGTCCTTGGTGATACCCAGTCTTATACTATTTCGGCTACGGCAGGCAGTGGTGGCAGCATATCGCCCTCTGGAGGTGTGTCAGTGCCGAATGGGGCGGACCAAGCATTCACCATCACACCAAACAGTGGGTACCATATTGTAGATGTGATAGTGGATGGAAGTTCGGTAGGAGCAGTACAATCATATACCTTCTACGCAGTTACATCCAACCGTACTATAGCGGCTACTTTTGCTGTTGATAATCCTTCACAGGAAACAATTATAGACAACCGTGATGCAGCAACATCGCGGACTGGGACATGGTCGGTCTCAAGCGGTAGTGGTTCGTATGGAGTGGACTCTGTATTCAGTCGAAAAGATACGACCGTAACTCCGACCTTCACGTGGAATTTCACTCCTGCACAGAGCGGAAATTATCAAGTATCCATGTGGTGGACGTACAGGGATTCAAGAAGCACCAGTGTCCCGGTAGATATCGAATACTCTGGAGGAACAGCAAGTGCTGTAGTGAACCAGAAACTAAACGGCAGCACATGGAATGTTCTTGATACATATCCTTTTGTGGCAGGCGTAAGCTACAAAGTAACGGTAACAGCACAGCCTATTCCAGCGAGTTCCTCTACCACCTGTGCTGATGCTGTTAGATTTGCATATCTCGGTGGCGGCACAGGAAACACAATACCTGTAGCCACAATAGTTTCCATTAATCCTAATCCTGCCCTGCCAGGTCAGACAGTGACTTTTTCTGGTTCCGGTACAGACGGCGACGGCAATGAAACGATAAAAGGCTACAGTTGGCGATCGAGCCTTCTCAGTAACCCATTGAGTGATCAAGCCTCATTCAGTACCTCAGCACTTTCAGAAGGTCACCATATCATCTATTTCCAAGTTCAGGATGACAAAGGTGCCTGGTCACAGGAGGTAAGCAGAACTCTCGATGTTTCTGCTCAGACCTCAAACACTGAACACATATATATCGGCTTACTGTATGGCGGCTATGAAGCTCAATATATTTCAGCACTTAAGGCTATTGGAGCCAAACAGCAAGGCGATCTATGGAATTATACGAATCCCGGTAACAATAAGACCTTTATTATCCATTTTATTAGAGATATTGAGAGCACAAAACAGGCGATGTATTCAGAAGGTGCTCATATTATCTTACAGGGTCATTCTAATTATGGATTAGGAGCAGTCTATTCAACAGACGAAGAAAACAAGCAACAGATAATAGATAACATATATTATATGGATGACGACAGGATATTTAATGTCTCTTCTCCCTGGATAGCTATGAATATCAAGAGTTGTATAGAAAGTCATTCCTTCCCGAATTGGTGGCCTGTTTTTAAGGATGGTACAAGTGCGGTTATGCCCTATGTACATGGCGACCCACAAGGAGATCCACCCTATAATTATTATATAACCTATCAGGTGCCAGGCGACACAACGTATTACCAGGTGAGAGGTATACAGAGATTTCCAGACTCTGGCAAACCGGCCTGGTATTCTCCAATTGGAGCACCTCCATCTCCTGCAAATCCTGACCACCTGCAGTATTACATAACAAATACAGATAATTCTCCGGTTACAAGACTTTGTGGAACACGCATTTGCCCGAGGCCGCACTATGGCTCAAAAACAATCGTTTTCCGTAAAGAACTTGAAGTTGATCAAGCGAAACTCAAATATAAGAGGATGCTTTATTGCAGTTGCACAACCGGGAGTTACTATATGTATGCATTCCATCGAGGATTTATGTTTTATTCAGTTTTGGCTGCAGGCGGCACCGCAGCGCCTGTCTATTTGAAGGCGTACCTTGAAGGGAAGAGTGATCATGAAATATGGAAAGAAATGCAGGCTGTCGATCCGAAATTCGATTACTATGATTTCAGTAAACGGCCATCTGAACAATAACTTAAAGGAGGCAGGGAATGATGAAATATATAAGAATTGCTATTGTTGTTTTTGGTGTATTTTTTGTAATGCTGTTATTTAACTCAGGTAATGCTCAAGAGCCTCGAAAGCCCGACGTCAACAAGGCTTTAGATCTTGAAAAGGAATCGTCGATAAATAGAATCATGTATCTTCCACCAAAAGAAGCCTTCGAACAGGTAAAAAGTACAGATTTTCTGATCAACGCAGATCTATTGCATAAGGCTATTTTCAAGACCTATGGGCATAGGAAGACGGAAGGAATAAATCTTGCTCTGAATTGTCTTAAGCTTCCTGTCATAGAGATGCAAAACGGGAAATTGGTTGCGGATAGGACTGCTGATTTTTATGTTGCCAAGAAGATTCTGGAGGTCTTTCCTGATGAGTCAGTTGATAAATTATTGAAGCTTTATAAGAAAGGAGATGCTGTAACAAAGGGGAATATTATTCGCGCTTCAGGTAACATAGCCGGCGGCCAACGTATTAGAAGTCTTCTCATCAAAGCGCTCGATGACAAAACCTTCTGTGAGAAGAAGAACCCTGAAATGGAAGGGGATCGTTTGCGTATCTGTGATGTATCTTATAACCAACTTGTACTGCGCTATAATGTCGAAAATGTCCAACGCGCCATTGGGAATATAGATACAATTGAAGTCAGGGATTATCATATAGGTATACTCAAGAAAAGGCTCGAGACATTGGACTGACAGCCTCTGCAAACAAGGCTTGCTCCGTCAGTTACTAAGGAATTCATGGGTAATGTCTCATGATTGTCATTCCTCCCGAAAGCTTTCGGGATCGGGAATCTTTCTGAACGAAGCAATCTTATTTCATTAAATCATCTTACCAATATCAATCTTGTAGGCACTCAAAGATAGGTTTATCTAATTCACAGTTGCATAATTTTTAATATGGAGCGTCTGCAAATGCCTGACAAGAGTGCATATGAATCCAACTATAATTATGCAGTTAAAGTTCACTAAAGGTTAACTCCTCTCTGTCATTCTCCGGCTTGACCGGGGAATCCAGTTCTTTCCTCTGGATTGCCCGATCGAGTCGGGCAATGACGATTGGTGGATAAGAATTTTTTGCAACGTTTAGGTCTACTTAAAGCTACCAAAAAAGTCTAAACATGTTTCTGGTAACTATTACAAAAACACAAATTAATAATGCTTTTCATTCTCTGAATGTGAAGCAGTTCCATGTGAAGCCGTTTGTCATTACCATAGTTACAGACAATTTTATGTCCAAATTGATAACAGATGAAAAGGGATTTTCAGTCATCGAGTCTCCTTTGGTTTCAGGAAATGATTTTCGTGATGCCATTTTGGCACAGGTGGAGTTTAAAAAAGATAATAATACTCTTGAGATATTTAAACCAACAATATCAGGCAGGCCCATATATTACCATATAAATTCTGCCGGAGAATTTTTCTGTTCAACCCATATTCGGCTACTTCGGGCAGCAGGAGTAAAAATTCAGGAAAACCAAAAAGCATTACCTGAATATTTTGTTTATCGGTTGATTATGCCGCCGCGAACGCTCTATAAAGATATCGAGCAATTATTGGCAGGAAGCAGAATGTCTATAGGACTTAGCAATGATAGATGTCAGATCACATCGATATCAGGATTTGATCCGCCTGAGCCTGACAAAAAATATAGTTCTCTCAAGGAATGTTCAGAACAAACGTTGCATTTACTTACTGAATCGATTCGGACATTAGATCCTTGTAAGGAAAAGCTTGCAATTATACAGAGTGGTGGGCTTGATTCATCAATTCTATATCAGTTATGTAGAGGAATCTATGGAATTGATGAAACTTATTCTACGGGGTTCCCATTTGAAGATCCACGAAACAATCTTGAAAAAGAGTATGCCTTTTCAGCATCTGAAGCCTTAAAAAGCAAACATACTTACTATGAATTCAGTACGAAGGGATATCTAAGTGGCCTCATCGAAGGGATTTCTGCAGCAGAGGAACCTATGCATCATCTTCAGTCCGTTTTGCTATATTTACTGTTTGGTAAGATTCCACACAATAAAAATGTTGTGATATCAGGAGAGGGAGCAGATTCATCATTCGGGTCATCAACAAATAGTCGTGTTTACAGACTTAATACATTGACCGTTCAATTGATTCTGAACTTCCTGAAATTATCACGAATTGCCTTATTAACCTCCAAGCGTTGGCAGGATCGTATTAATGGTCTCTTCAGAACAAAACTCAGGTTAAACAAGTCCTTAGATGACCCTGATCATATGCTCTGGTCATTGGGATACTATGGAAGTAAGAATTGGGTTTGTGATTACTTTGGAGTCAGTAATTCCGATATTATTGAGGGGCGTTATTCTACCATAAAATTGTTTGGTGATCGTTCAATATATAATCAAATCACTCTAATCAGCTTCTTGGGAGGGGCATCTGTTACTAAATCCATCTGGAGTAAGCTCGGCGAGGGCCAGGGGAAAATTGTCCATTATCCATATGGGGATGATAATCTTTTGCATTATATCCATACCGTACCATGGAGGTTAAAGCTTAAGAATCCTAAAAATATTTTAAGAGAAGTGGCTAAAAAAATAAGCTTGCCCGGGATTATCATTGACCGCCCAAAGCAGAGCTTTGGAATCTCATCTGACAAATGGGGAGTGAAGAATGGTGTATTTGAGCCACTTATTCCACTTTGCGCCAAGGTATTCGATCTACGAGAAATTCAAAAGATGCAATCCTCTGAACTCGAGAAAGCCATGACGTTCTGGAACATGCTGAACTATTCGGTATGGAAGCGACTATGCATAAATAATGAATCAGTGGATGTAGTATTGAATGAATTAAACGAAAATATTGCTTAAGCGAAGTTGAAAGAATGCTTAAGGCACTGATAACATTTTTAGAAGTGGGTTCTTCTGGGAATTGTGGAGACAAAGAATCCCTCTCCCTCGAGGGGAGAGGGGAGGGAGAGGGTGGTTGATGAATTATCTCCATAAACATGTCACAGCAAAAGTACTCCGGAAAAACTTTACAGACACGGAAAGGTTGTTGTGGAAATATCTGAGAGCAAAGCAGATGCAAGGATGTAAGTTCAGGAGGCAAGAACCTATCGGCAGCTACATTGTAGATTTTGTATGTCAAGAAAAACGGATAGTGATAGAGGTTGACGGAGGTCAGCATTCCACTGAGAACAAAAGAGATAACGAAAGAGACAAATGGCTTAAGGGGCAGGGATATAAGGTTTTGCGATTCTGGAACAATGAAGTTTTATCGAATACCGAAGGAGTATTAGAAGTAATACGAGACTGTTTGAATCACCCTCCCCTGACTCCCCTCCCCTCAAGGGAGGGGAAATTAAGGAGAGTGACTCCCCTCAAGGGAGGGGAAATTATAAATGGTTCCCACGGAAAAGTCTGAGGAATCAGAAAATAAGCGCTTGAATCCTTGAATCCGACTTCAACACTGAATTGAGAAAAACCTAAAGCTACTATGCCCTCTGTTAAAAGATTTATATGGAAAACAACACTTTCCTTAAGAGGTCCCTCTATCAGCAATTTCAATGAGTTCCAACGTCTACAGTGGCTCAACAAAGAAAAATTGCAGTCACTCCAGCAAGATTATCTTGAACGTCTTTTAACTCACGCATATCTCCATGTTCCTTATTACCGTGAAGTTCTGGCCAAAGCCGGTGTTATTCACAATGATCACTCTGTGAATTTGCAAAACTTTTCCCGGATTCCTCTGCTTGATAAATCTCTTATTCGTAATCATTATGAAGAACTTAAATCAGATGATCTTTCAACCCGCAAATGGTATGAAAACACTTCAGGTGGCTCCACAGGTGAACCAGTGAGATTTGTTCAGGATAAGAAATATCATGATGTGGCGTTTGCAGTCAAAATGTTTGATGACTTATGGAGTGGCTATACAATAGGAGACAGGAAAATTATCCTATGGGGGTCTGAGCGTGATTTGTTGGTAGGAAAGGAAACGTTCAGAACTCTCATAGGCAGATGGTTGAGGAATGAGGCATATCTTAATACATTCCGCATAACACCTGAGCAAATGCATGCCTATGTGAAATGCATTAATGATTTTCAGCCTGTTCAGATTTTAGCTTATGTTGCAAGCCTCTATGAGCTGTCATGTTTCATTGAGCAGGAGAAGCTTAACATTAATAGCCCAAGGTCTATAATGGTTTCAGCAGGGGTGCTACATGTACATATGCGTGAAACGATCGAGAGGGTATTTAAAGCACCTGTTTTTAACCGGTATGGTTCGCGAGAGGTGGGAGATATCGCCTGCGAATGTGATCAGCATCAAGGTTTGCATATTTCCCCATTCACTCATTATGTAGAGATCCTCAGACAGGATGGCTCTCCGGTTAATTTGGGTGAGATGGGAGAGATTGTCATTACCCTTTTAACGAATTATGCTATGCCTCTTATCCGTTACCGTATCGGAGATATAGGACTCTGGTCAGAAAGACCTTGCACATGCGGAAGGATCTGGCCTATGCTGAATTATGTGTCAGGAAAAATGTGGGACATATTCAGAACAAAGAGTGGAACGCAAGCACACGGGGAGTATTTTATTCGTATATTCTATTTCCAGAATTGGGTCAAAAAATTCCAGGTCATTCAGGAAGACTTTGACTTCGTCCGTGTTCTCATAGTGCCGAATGGACAGGAAGGCAAAATCCGGCAAGTATACGCAAAAGAGATTGATATGATTACAGAGAAGATACGTTTTGTTATGGGACAAGATTGCAGGGTTCAGTTCGATTTTGTTGAAGACATCGATCCGACAGCCTCTGGTAAGTATCATTACATCATTTCAAAAGTTTCAAAGGAAGATACAGCCGTTGCTGCGGTAAACAAGAAAGAATGGCAATGATTAAAATCTGTTACATCATAGGACAATTGAACAGAGCAGGGGCTGAACAGCAACTTTATTATCTTGTAACGGGCCTCAATAAGGAGAAATTTTACCCCATAGTAGTAAGTCTGAGTCAGGGTGGTTTCTGGAGTGAAGAGATTAAAAAATTGAATATTCAGGTAATCGAAATACCAAGGAGTAAACATAAGGAGGTTAGCAGGCTGATAAGGCTTGTCAAGGTACTTAAAAAAATTAGACCGCAAATGATACACACATTTCTGTTCTCTGCAAATACCTATGGAAGAGTCGCCGGAATCCTTGTAAGTGTTCCCTTTATGATTGCCTCTGAAAGGAACTTGCCTGAAGTAGGAAAAGACAAGAATGTCTTTAAGCTGTATATCGATAGGTTCCTTGCTTTATTTACAGACGGAATTATTTGTAATTCCCGTAAAGCTGCGGATACCCTTATTAAGAAATATTCTTTCAGTGAGAAAAAAGTTTTTACAGTCCACAACGGTATTAACGGAGCCAATTTTCTAAAGAATGATTTTCAAAGAGAAAAAATAGCTCCTTATGTAATAGGAACTGTTGGAAGGCTCTATCCTCAAAAAAACCACAAGCTTTTTTTAGATATGGCAAAGTTACTTTTAAATTCGTCTGGAGGGGGTGATATGAAATTTCTGATCGTTGGAGATGGTCCCTTAAGGAATGAATTAGAAGATTATGCCAGACATTTAGAGATAGACAGTAGCGTTATATTTGCCGGAGAGCGAACTGATATTCCTGAGCTGTTACAAGGCATGGATATATTTGTCACAACCTCCTCATACGAAGGCCTCTCTAACACCATTATGGAAGCAATGTCAGCAGGACTTCCAGTTGTTGCCACTGATGTCGGAGGAAATAGTGAATTGATAATTGATGGCGAAACTGGCTTTCTCTGTCCATCAAATAATGTTGATGCACTTGTGGCAATGGTGAATAATCTGATAGAGGATCAGCAAAGAGCGAGGCTAATGGGGGAAAAAGGGAAAAGAAGAATATTGTATGAATTTGGCATAGACAAAATGGTCAGAGCTACAGAAAATATCTATCTCAAATTGTTAGAAGAGAAAAGTCTTGTAACAAATCAATTGAAGAAGACTTTTCATAGATCGTGAAAAATTGTTTTACTCGTAAATTTCATGAATTTTTAATTTGGGTTGCTGATTGTAAGAGTGACTCAAATTTCATTCCTATATAGATGACCATTGCATATGTTATGGTTAAATTACCTTATGGTAAACAGGAAACTTTTATAATTCCTGAGATTAAAGAAGTTTTAAGGCTCGGGCATAAAGTGCTTCTTTTCCCCTGTAGACCTGATAAATCTATATTCCATATGGAAGCTGAAGATCTTAAAGGAATTACTTATCGGGTAGGTTTATTTTCTGTAAAGGTCTTTATAGGGTTTTGTCTTGAATTATTGAGACAGCCTTTTAAAAGCGTCAATATAATTACACGTGTTATATTCGGTAGTAGAAATCCCATGCTCATAATTAAGAATCTTTCCGTTATACCCAAGAGTTTTTATGCTGCTAAACTTTTTAGAAAAGCAAAAATAGAGCATATTCATGCCCATTGGGCATCTACACCGTCAAGTATCGCATATGTGTCATCATATTTGACCAATATTCCATGGAGCTTTACTGCCCATCGGTGGGATATTGTAGAAAATAATATTCTTAAAGAGAAGGTGGCGAATGCGACTTTTGTAAGAGTAATTGATGAAAATGGGAAAAAACAGATAATGGACGTAGTAAATGATACGTCTCTGAGTAAAAAAGTTGTGACTATTCACATGGGTGTGAATGTTCCAGAAAATAATCAAGTCAGAAGAGGGAAAAAGGATCTTTTTACTATAATCTGTCCGGCAAACCTTGTTGCGGTAAAAGGGCATCAGTATTTAATTGATGCATGTAAACATATGGTTGACAAGGGAATGAAATTTAAATGTTTCATTGCAGGAGATGGGCTACTGAAAGATACATTAAAAGCGAGTGTTCAATTCAAAAATTTAGAAACTTGCATAGAATTTCTGGGAAGGTTGCCACATGAAAAGTTACTGGAGTTATATCGAGAAAAGATGATAGATTTAGTCGTTTTACCAAGCATAGTAACCGAAGAAGGTGAAAAGGAGGGAATTCCCGTAGCACTTATGGAGGCGATGGCCTATGGTATTCCCGTTATTTCAACAGATACAGGCGGTATACCTGAATTGGTAAATGGTGTGGGCATATTAATATCTCAAAGAAATGCTGTGCAACTAGCTCATGCGATAGAAAATCTTATGATGGATATAACGAATAGTGAAGATTTACAAAGGCTTGGAAAAGAAAAAATAAAAACTGAATTTGACATACAAAAGAATGTAAAAATGCTTCTGAAGAAGATGAAGGAAAGTAGTTTATCTATTCATTAAGTTCTCATTATTTGTCTCAAGCAGGAAAAGTCTACATATATGTAGATTATATCGCTCTTTCATTATAAATGCATATTCTCCTGATACATCAGATTTTTGTTACACCTGAAGAAGGTGGAGGGACGAGACATTATGAACTTGCGAAATATCTTGTTAAGAAAGGGCATAAGGTAACTGTCATTGCAAGTCAGGTGGATTATTTAACCGGGAAGAAAAAAGATAAGAAAAAAGAAAACAAAGAAGGGATAGAAATAATCTATTCACATGCATATAAAAAATTACATAAAAGTTTCTTTTACCGGGCTTTGAGTTTTTTATCATTTTCCATATCATCATTTTTGGCTGCAAAGAAAATAAAGAATGTTGACGTTATCCTGGGGACTTCACCTCCACTTTTCCAATCTTTTACAACTCTTCTGATTTCCAAAATAAGAAGAAAACCTTTTGTGTTCGAGGTGAGGGATTTATGGATAGATTTTGCAGAAGAACTTGGAATTGTTAAAAACCGTCACATAATAAAGTTCGTGAAGATGCTGGAAAAAATACTTTATAAGTCTGCTTATAAAATCATTGTCAATTCGCCGGGTTTTGTTCCTTTTATCGAGAGATATGTAAGCTCTGACAAAATTAGTCTCATACCAAACAGCGTCATTACTCAGGAGTTTGAAATTGAAGATCACTCGAATTCCTTTTTCAGGTCACGATACAGGCTTGATAATAAGTTTATTGCGCTTTATCTTGGGAATATAGGTGTGGCTAATGACATTGATATGATTCTCAGGGCAGCAGAGCTGCTTAAAGAATATGTAGAAATAGTTTTTGTTTTGATGGGCGATGGTATAAGAAAGGAAGATGTCAGACAGTATATCGAGCAAAATAAACTTTTAAATGTCTTGTTATTTGATGTTCATCCTAAAGCCGAAATTCCGAAAATATTGGCCGATGTAGACGTCTGTATTGCTACACTGAAAGACATCCCGATGTTTAAGACAACTTATCCAAACAAGGTCTTTGATTACATGGCTGCCCATAAACCAACCATTCTCGGAATTGATGGGGTTATAAGAGAGGTTATTGAACATGCTGACGGTGGCACTTATATAGGCCCAGGCAATAGCAGTGGGTTGAAGGAAGCTATCTTAAAATACTATAAGAATCCTGAATTAAAAGGAATTCATGGGAGAAATGCAAGAGATTATGTCAAGAAACACTTTGAAAGAGAAACAATTGCCAATGAACTTGAAAAAGTCCTCATTTCTGTCATAGGTAATAATCTGGAGATTCAAAAATGAAAATTCTTTTGGTAGCAGGCGCGCGTCCTAATTTTATGAAAGTTGCTCCTCTTATACATGAGTTACAAAATAAGAAAAGAGCAAATTGGAAACTTGTACATACCGGTCAACATTACGATTATGATATGTCAAGAGTTTTTTTTGAGGATTTCGATATCCCTGAGCCAGATTATTTCTTAAATGTCGGCTCAGGAAGTCATGCGAAGCAAACTTCAAAAATTATGACAGAGTTCGAGAAAGTTTGTATTGCAGATACGCCCGATATTATTGTTGTTGTCGGAGATGTAAATTCAACACTTGCATGCTCAATAACAGCAAAAAAACTTGGGATAAAAGTTGCCCATGTTGAGGCAGGACTTAGAAGTCGAGATATGTCAATGCCAGAAGAAATAAATAGAATTGTAACAGATTCAATTTCAGATTACCTTTTTGTGACCGAGCGCAGCGGGATAAAAAATCTGAAAAGAGAGGGGAAAGCCGATAATCAGATATTCTTCGTAGGAAATATCATGATAGACACGTTGTATTACTGCTTGGAAAAGATAAATAATAAAAAAGTGATTCGACATGCTATCCCTTACGCTGTTGTAACTTTACATAGACCATCCAATGTAGATAATGAAGATAAGTTGAAAGGAATTCTCATCGCTTTAAGGGAAGTATCAAGAGATTTAGATGTTTATTTCCCTATACACCCCAGGACAGAAAAGAATATAAAGAAGTTTAACCTGAATTATTTATTTAAAGATTCGAATATCAAGATTATTCAACCGATGTCCTATCTCAAATTTCTTGCTTTATGGAAGAATGCAAAGATAGTGTTCACAGATAGCGGTGGGATACAAGAGGAGACGACAGTTTTAGGCATCCAATGTTTTACCCTTAGAGAAAATACAGAAAGGCCGATTACAATTGAGGAAGGGACCAATATCCTTGTCGGAACTGAAAAAGAGACAATTCTTAATGCCTATTCAAATTTCAAGTTTGGAAATGTTAAGCATGGCAGAGTTCCTGAATTGTGGGATGGAAAGGCAGCAAAGAGGATTGTGAATATTCTTACGGAAAGAAAATGCCAGTTGCTAAAGAATTCATAAGTAAAACCACATTTACTGTCATTCCAGCTTGTCTGGAATCCTTCCCACTTGTTTGGAATCTAAAGAAGGATGCTGGACCGATCCCCGACCCGCCTGAGGCGGGCGGGAACAAGAGCCAGCATGACAGAATAGTTATAGGAATGTGACTTTACATATGTCTTATTAGTAACAGGCTTAGAGAGTCCAATATTGCATAAATGAAAAACCCTGGAAATAAAAGTCAGTTTAGAGGATATAAATGTTAGATGTTTTCCTTACATATGGATGGAATAGGGTATCCTATAATGTTTTACGTTCTCTCGCTAAAAAGGGATTGAAAGTCGGTGTTTCTGACAATAGCAGATTAGGTATGTCATTGTGGTCAAGATTTGCAAATATTAAGTTAACATATAATTCATTCTATGATAATCAACCTCAATTTATCAATTGGCTTGAAGAAGCCCTCTTAAAGTATAGAGTAAAAGTATACATACCTATACACGAAGAGATTTTCTTAGCCGCCCAAAATTTAGAAAGGCTAAAGAAAACTGGAACAATAATTCCGATTTCTGATTTTGAAACTCTGAAGAATCTACATCTTAAAAATAGAATCATAAAGTTCGCCAAGAAGCTTGATATACCAGTGCCTTTATCAATCGAACCTAAAAGTTCGTCCGACATTAAACATTTTGCAAATCAGGTCGACTTTCCGGTGGTTATAAAAATGCTGAATACTAATAGCGCTAAGGGAGTTTTCTATTGTCATTCTATGGACGATCTTCTAAAAAAATATGGTGAATTATCTGAAGGCAATACACTTTTCCAAAGTTCCATTTTGCAGGAATATGTTCAAGGAGATGGTTACGGAGTATCTCTCCTAATGAATAGAGGTGACGTAAGAGCAGTTTTTACTCATAAAAGGTTAAGAGAAAAAACCTATACGGGAGGAACGAGCTCTAAAAGGGTTAGTGTGCGGAATAAAATCATCGAAGAGTACGCTATTAGACTATTAGAAGATGCCAACTTTCACGGAGTGGCGATGGTCGAGTTCAAATATAATGAAAAGACTGGAAAAGCTTGGCTTTTAGAAGTTAACCCAAGATTTTGGGGATCACTAGCCTTGCCGATACTTGCTGGCATAGATTTTCCTTATTTACTTTACAAGATTGCGGTTGAAGGAGATGTAAAACCGGTATTTAGTTACAAGGAAGGAGTAGTAGTTAGGTGGATACTTGGCGATATATTAGCGACAATGTCTGAAATTAGGAGCACTCGGAGATTCATAAATCCTGTAAGAAACTTCTTTGTTTTCGATCAAAATGGATTTGATGATTTTTATCTGGATGATCCTAAACCATTTATTTTTGAGATGCTTTATTATTTCTCGAAGTTCATAAAGACAAGGAGTATTAATCCTACCGAAGAAGCCATATTAGAAGTTGATAAATTATGACCGAAAATGTCGCTTTTTTTGATTTTGATAAAACAATCACAAAGAAAGATACCCTCAAGCCTTTAGCTTTGTATATTAGTAGAATTAAAAACAATCCAATTAGTTTCTATATTTTTTTATTTTATTGCTTATGTTTCAAACTTAGAATAATTCCAAATAGGAAACTTAAGGAGCTCTTTTTGAAGTTATTTTTTGATGGATATTCTGTAGATAGATTAAAAGATCTCATTTTCAAATTTGAAGAAGATTTCATAAAAATGAATTTGAACCAAAATATTTTTACTGAATTTGTCAATTATGTTAGAAATGGTAGCAGTGTATTCATAGTATCCTCAAATCTAAGAATATTTTTAGAAAATCTCACAATACTTAAAGATGCAAATATAATCGCAACAGAGGTTGAATACAATAAAATAAACAACACATATAAACTTAGAGGCGATATTTGTAGCGGGTTAGAAAAAATAAATAGACTGAAACAGATGTTCGGATACCAGATATTTGAAAAGGCAATTTTTTATGGTGACAAGGAAGATGAAATGCTTTTAAAAATTTTTAATAAAAGCATTACAGTATGATTTACTATTTTTATAAGGGGCGTGTTGCCCTGTATGCAATTCTTAAAGCTTTAGGCATTAAGCCTGGCGATGAAGTTATTCTGCCAGGGTTTACGTGTATCGTCGTACCCAATGCTATTTCGTATCTCACTGCAATGCCCATTTATGTGGATATTAACCCTGAAACATATAACGTAAATCCTCAAAACATTGAGGGGAAAATAACTGAAAAAACTAAAGCTATAATTGTTCAGCATACTTTTGGTATTCCGGCAGAGCTGGATAAAATTATAGAGATTGCAAAGAGATATAACCTTTTTGTGATTGAAGACTCGTGTCACGCTATTGGTTCAAAATATAAGGGTAAAGAAGTCGGTTCGTTTGGAGATGCTGCCTTTTTCTCATCTCAATGGTCTAAACCTATTACAACAGGACTCGGAGGATGGGCAATAGTAAACAATCTGGAATTAAAAGAAAGATTAGAAGCAATTTACTCACAATTTATATATCCATCTTTGAATGAACGGGTACTTTTAAAGATTCAATATTTAGTCTATTCTAAACTTTTTAAGCCTTCTTTGTTCTGGTTTTCACAAAATACATATAGGACGCTCTCAAGGCTTGGTGTCACTATTGGCTCATCTTCGAATGAAGAACTTCAATGCAAGATGCCCGATGGATTTGAGAAGAAAATGTCTCAATGGCAGAGGGTCCTTATCGAGAAGAAACTTGTAGAAATCAAGAATATCGTCGACCACAGAAGATGGGTAACCTCTTTATATGAAGAATGGTTAGGACAGAGGGGTATGAAGACGGTAATCCTGCCAACAGATTATGAGGCGGTCTTTCTGAGATATCCTATTCTGGTCAAGAATAAAAGAAAAGTACTGAGTGAGGCAAAAAAAAGGCGTATAGAAATAGGTGATTGGTTTGTCTCCCCTGTCCATCCGAATCTTGAAGGATGGGAAAAAGTAGGGTATCAAAAAGGGATGTGCCCGATTGCCGAAAAGATTTGTGAGCATATTATTAATCTACCAACCCATCCGGCTATCGGAAAGTCTGACGTAAAAAGAATCGTCGAATTTATAGATCATTACTATGAACAAATTGAGACTTCTATTCCATTGGGTTAAGATGCTCGTCGGTAAAAGTTATTACCACGTCCCGCAGGGGCTTGGTAAGTTTTTTCATGCTGGTAAGTTGGATGGGTATTTCAATGATATGACTGAAAAGGCGAATTGGAAAGGGCTTTTGGACAAAGAAGGCATTCCAAGGTGTCAATTGATTGATGGGTCGACATGTTACTTTCCAACCACTATTATCCAGAAGGCACTTGGTCATCATGATCAGTATCTTTTCATCAAAGACAGCAAAGAACTTGAAGAATTTCTTCACATCTGCACATGGTTTGTAAGGCAGCAGGACGCGAAAGGCGGTTGGGATGTCAAAGGGATAATGGGGTTAGGAAATGGTTTTAAATACTCAGCAATGCCTCAGGGTGAGGCGATTTCTGCTCTTGTGAGAGCATTCAACCTTACTTATAATGAACACTATTTTAGTGCAGCAGAGAAAGCATATGAGATGATGATTACACCCATAGAGAAAGGCGGAACTGCTTACTATAAGAATGGTGAATTATACCTTGAAGAATGTCCGGCTATACCGAAAAATACAATACTCAATGGCTGGATATTCGCCTTATTCGGAATTTATGATCTTTTCTTGGCAACAGGAAAAGAAGCCTATGGGAATGTTTTCAAACAGTCATTGAATACATTGGCTAAAACTCTTTATATGTATGATTCTGGCTTCTGGTCTTATTATGATGAGCAGAAGTCTCTTTCAAGTCCTTTTTATCATGATTTACATATTAGCCAACTTGAAGCTTTATTTCTGGTTACAGGTGATAAGACTATAGGATATTATATTGAAAAATGGCGGGGCTACAAACGAAACCTCATTAAACGATGTTATGCCTTTGTCCTTAAGGCATATCAGAAATTAAAATACCCTGCACAGGTTGTTGTGAGGTAAGATTCTGCAAGCACTGCAATTTCAGGCTTAAGGCGTGTGATGTAAGTCACTGAAGCCAGAGCTATTCCAATGGTTTCTTAGGGTATTTGCATCAACTCCCATAGAATGGTATATTAGTAAAAAAATGAATGCATATAAATTGGGTGTTTTTGAAAAAAATCAACTTTCTTAAAGGGAGGTTAAATGAAAACAAAAAACTTTTTAAAATCTATTTTCACAATGACTATTCTCCTGCTGCTATTTTTAGGGTTCGCATGTCTTAGTGATGTAAATGCAACTACATACTATGTCTCCCCAACGGGCAGCGATAGTAACAGCGGTTCCGTCAGCTCCCCCTTCCGAACAATCCAGAAAGCAGCAAACATTGTCAATCCGGGAGATGTTGTAATTGTTAAGAACGGAACTTATACAGACACAGATGGCGATGGATTCATAGTGAAGGTCATTAGAGGTGGTACTTCATCTAACTGGATTAAATTTAAAGCTGAAAATAAATGGGGGGCTGTTGTAGATGGCAAAGATTATAGTACTAATCTCTGTTGGGTTTTTGGTCAGAATGCAAATTATATACGGGTGGAAGATTTTGAAATAAAAGGTTGTAGAAGTGGTGGTTTCTGGAGCAATGATCGTGCTGATTATGTATATATGTACCGGAATAACATCCATCATATTGGGCACAGAATTGATTGCAATATGAATTGCTGTGCGGGAGCTTGTACTTGCGGGAATGCGGGTGGTTTCCAGGGAAAAGGCACA
>Ga0315281_10004741_pt1 | contig 19693 bp, 18 predicted proteins | sample YL17G07_0_MG_FD_204540 | JGI IMG/M metagenome (GOLD analysis project Ga0315281, IMG submission 204540) | Sediment microbial communities from Yellowstone Lake, YNP, Wyoming, USA - YL17G07_0 | ecosystem: Environmental > Aquatic > Freshwater > Lake > Sediment | place: USA: Wyoming | collected... | reverse complement strand
GCGGAAAGACATCTCCGGCTATCTTCGCGGACGTCAACGCCGACCGCAAATTGTGATGAACTACTTCAAGCATGAGAGCGTCCGTTATGCCTCTTGAATGCAATCAATTTATCGCTCCCGGTAATAAAAGAAAAATACCGCTCGCGAAAATAATGAAATAGAAACATATCACAATATTCGCTTTGCTACGCTTATGACATTGACCCACATTTATCATTCGCACTCGGACCCAAAGCTTAAGGATTATCAGCACGTCAAATGAAAGGCTGCGATCGTCTTTATTTTTGTATTGATAGAATTAAAAATTTCAACAGCCCGACGGGAATCCTCGATGTAAAGCTCTGTGCTTTTCTTACGTAGCTCTTTTCTAAGTTCCTCGGGAACCTTCATCAGACCCATATACCCAGTACCAATAATCAGCACCTCAGGACTTGCGGTCAAAACCGCCGTCAAATCCTCGAGCTGCACCCGATGCCCCACTTTCCTCCACCAAGAGGCATCTACTTTTTCGGGATAAATAATGAGATCCGAATTAAAGCTTTTGCCTTCAATGACCATTTTTCCAAAAGAATAAGAATCGATATTCATGGTTCGCTCTATATCGAGCTATCTCTCTAGCTGACTCAGCACTTTTAAATAGATCTCATCAAAGTTGTCTCTAGCCAAATGATATATTTGCCCTTTATTCCTAAATTCTTTCACAAATCTTTTTGACAAGGTGGCAATGACGTTCTTATCTGAGCTAAGCACCATTCTAATAGTTTCCTTAAACTTTCTCGAATTATACTCCATCATTCCAATCTCATCTATAAGGACATATTCTGAGTCTTTATAGCTCTCCAGGAATTTGTCCATAATTTTTTCTATCCCTTCAATATTAACTTTGTACCTTGAAACTCCGGGTCCGCGCTCAATAATAACATAAGCTAAAATTTCTTCCTTTCCTGAAGCCAAATCAATTATATTGAAACCCTGTCTTGCCCCATTGACCCTTATCTCAGGCGTTATAATGCCAGAGACTTTTTTATCAGCAATTTCCTCTAAGATTTTTTGTATCAAAGTGGATTTGCCGCACCCGGGATTGCCAGTGATGAAGATATTCATTCTACTTTCGGCGCCTAAACAATACATGCCAAAAGCCGTGCTGACCGCCATTTTCTTCGATTATTTCAAGCACCTCGAATTCCCGGCCGAACAGTCCTAAAATATCGCGTCGGGTGAAATAGCGTCGATAGGCTCCTTGGGCGATATGCCAGTTTTTCCGACTACCGCGGAAAAGCGGAAATTTCGGGCTGAAAACAGAAAGGATAAAAAGGCCGTTTGGAGACAAGACGCGCAGAACGCTAGCTTTATAGGCCGGCCAGTCTACCTTTCTTTGATGATGGAGGCACCCGTAGTCGAGAACGATATCGAAAGCCGTATCTTGTGGCGGCAAACAGAGCACATTCGCTACGCGAAAAATGATTCCCCGAACCTTTTTATCCTTCGCAAAACGTTGGGCACGTTTTAAGGCCGAGGGTTCGTAATCAATCCCAATAACCTTGAATCCCATCCGTGCAGCAACAATAGCGTGGCGTCCCTCTCCACAGCCGACATCCAAAAATATGCCCCCTGGGATCACGTGCTTCAGCTGATTTAGAAACTTTACGGCGTAAGGCGAAGGATCTTCCACCGCCCATCCATGCTTGCCAGTGCGGTATGCTTCGCGAAAATAACGTTGGTTAGCTTTTTCTGCTGACAGCATGCTCAAAACATCTCCTTATTTTCGCTAACGAGGGATATATTAAAGCCTTTCTATATCGTCGGAATCAATTCTAGCATAACGGCGATTTTCGAAGAAAATTAAGAGCGCGCCCGGAGGGATTTGAACCCCCGACCTTTGGATTCGAAGAACAGAAATTCGCTTCTTGCCATGTTTCCTAATTAACTGATCCTGAATCAGTTACGGCCCTGCCGCGAATGGTTGGTTCGCGCCCCGCCTGGCGTTATCCTCTCAATTGGCGAAATAGCCGTCGCGGTTCGTGACCCGGAATCGCCTCCCCCTGACCGTGACCTTGATCTCCTTGAACTTCCCGTCGGCTTGATAGTTTTCTGGGACATAATACAGGAGATAGTAGTTTTCCATCGCCGTCGCGGCTTTCCGCAAGGCGGCGAAGGGATTCCCCGAAGCCTCGGAGACCCCGCCCGTGGCCCGGGCCATTTCATTGAAAGTTTCATAGATGGAGGCCGACAGGTCCTTGGTTTTGAGGCCTCTCACTTCATCTTCGATGTCCGAGGCCGATTTGGTCAGGTAGATGAAATGGGCCGTGATGGAGGCGTCGGAGAAGATCTGCTTGATCGCCTTGGGATTGACGGTCAGATCCTTCTGCATCTCCGCCGCGGCCATATCGTCCAGGTTCCTTTCCTCCGCGGGAAGAGACTCGTCGCCGAAGCTTCCAAACGAGACCGAGTTGATCAATTCCCTTTCGTAAAACAGAAAGATGTATTTTTGCCCCTCCAGGGCCTTCAGTGCCTGGGCCGTCCGCCGCAGGCTCGCCTCGTCGATGCCGTTCCGGTCGCGCAGCTGCCGAATGACATCCCGAAGCTTGTGCAGCCTTAAGTCGGGGGCGTCCTCGGGACTTCTCAAGACGTCCCGGAAGTCGCCCAACAATCTCTTATATTCCGTGGCTCCCGCGAGGATATCCTTCCGCAGCTTGGCCTTGAGCTGCCGGGCGATTTCCCGGCGCGGCAGACGGGCCAGGGCCTCCGGCTTGAAGCGGTACGTCGCTCGCGGAGTGATGACGGTCAGCGAATCCTCCGGCTCGAGGACCTGGTCGAAGAAAAAATCCACGGCTTCGTCCAGCTTGGGCGAGGGGCCCAGGACCTCGAACTGCATGACGATCGTCCGTCCCGTCTTCGGAGCGGGCCTGGCGGCCGCGGGCCCTGAAGTTTCCTCTTTTTGGATGTTCGCCTTCCGGATCAGGTAGAGGGCGACGATTTTCTGGGGCTTGCCGTTTTCGAAGACTTCGAAGTCCTTGAGGGTCAGGTCGTCGACGAATCTCTCCCCGTCGAAGACCCGGACCGGGACCTCGACGTTGACGACCCCCGCGACGTGGCGAAGCTCCTGGGGATGGATAAATGGAATCAGAAAGACGCACGCGCCCACGATGACGCGCATCGCGGTCCTCCGGCCTCCTAGTTTGAATCGCGTGCCGGGGAGGGGGAAAATCCGCTTTTTGAGGGTCTTCACCTTTCACCTCCGTGCCTCGCGGATCCGATGACCCCCATTCCAAGATCATGATAAAATATAAAAATTTGCTTTTTCCGAGCGAGCTGAATTCCCGCCCTTGGCGCTGAATCCCCCCTCCTAACCATGCCGATACTATATCGTCGGCCGCGCGGCGCTGTCAACAACCCGAATCTCGGTTACCTCGATAAATGATTTGACACGCCCCCGGGCGCCCCGTGGCCGTCATCAGGGCCAGAAGGGTCTTGAGCTGCCGGACGGCCGGACTCCTCATCCGCGGTTGCAGGTTCGGGTCCCGCGCCGGAATCTCAGGCCGTAATGATCAAGTCCGGCCGAGGCCGAGCCTCAAGCCGAGCGTCCATTCCGCCGTTGCTGCCGGCTGATACGAATTGCCGTCCGGGTCCGGCTCGGTGAACCCGTAATAGAGGACGTTGAAGATATTCCGGCCCGACAGGATGAGCTCAAGGGGCGTCCCGCCGAATTCGAACTTGTATCCGACGCGGACGTGGACGAGCGCGTACGGATCGGTGCGGCCGTATCCGTTGCCGAGGATCCTGTTCGTCGAGTCGACATACCAGGCGCTCACATATTCGAGCGCGGCCCCCGCCGTCAGGGCGCTCGTGACGCGGTACTCCGCGTCGGCATAGAGCTGATGCTGGGGGATGTTGGGAAGCCATGTCCCCGTGAGCGTTTCTCCGGTGAGGGTATCGACGGTCTCGTATTTGAAGTGGGAATAGGTGTAGGCCAGCCTCAAGGCCAGGTGCTCGGCGGGATACCAGGCCAGGGACGTCTCGAGGCCGTAGCGGTTGGTCGAGCCTACGTTGCCGTAGAAGGTCTCGAGGGGCCGGGTGACGATCCGGTAGCGTCCGAAGTCGTTCTTCGTGCTCAGGTAGAAGAGGGCGACGTCATAGCTCAGGGACTTGCCGATCGAGCCCCGCGCCCCGACCTCCTCGCCGCTCGATGTGGCCGCGACCAGCTGGGTGTTGTACCCGCCCAGGGCATACGGGTTGTTGACCAGTTCTTCGGTCCCGGGCGGCAGGAAGCCCGTGCCCCAGCTGGTGTATAGGCCGAAATCAGCCCGCGGATTCCATGTTGCGCCAATCCGGCCCGTCGCTCTCTTATAAGCGACCTTGCCGGAGAGATCTACCCCGCCGGCCTGGAGATGGTCGTCCAGCTTATTGGTGACCCGGTCGTATCTGGCGATGGCCGACACGCCCCATTGTGGTCCGATCTCGAGCCGGTCGAGGACGAAGATCCCGGCGCCGGCCTGGGACAGCGCCTGGTCGGCGAGCAGGGCAGGCCCTTCGACGGCACCGCCGAGGTTGGGATGCTTGAATTCGTCGATCGACTGCCAGCCGACGTCCACCCCGGCGCTCAGGTGGTTCTTGAGCCGGCCTTCGCCGGTCCTGTGGTTGACCTGGAGCGTGAAGCCGGGAAGGTCGAAGTCGCGGTGGATGACCGAGGAGGGCACGGCCTCTGTGTATTTTGTATGGCGGTAGTAGGCGGTCACGGCCAGGTCGAGGTTCGCCCCGAGGCCGATTGATCCCGTCAGGCCGCCGGTCGCGCGCTGGGTCTTCATGTACTCGTTAAACGTGTAGGAGTCGGGGTTCGCCCTGCGGCGCAGGACCTTCGGGTCGGCGCTGAACCAGTTGAGGTTGAGGCCCTCGGGATTCTGATTGAAGAAATCCGTCCAGCCGAGGATGGCCGTGATCTTCACGGACGGGCTGAGGGTGAAGGCAAACTTGCCTCGGGCGTTGTCGGCCTTATAGGCGGATTGGTCACGGTAGCCGTCGCTGGAGAGCATCGAGCCCGTTACGTTGTAGTTCATGATTCCGGTCGTCCCGCCCATCTCGGCCAGCCCTTTTTTGAGGCCGTTGGCGCCGCGCACGAGGGAGGCGCCGCCGGAGACGGGCTCGGGCACGCCGCCGCGGGTCAGGATATTGATGATCCCGCCCGACGAGCTACTTCCGTAGAACGCCGCCGCGGGCCCGCGCAGGATCTCGACCCGCCGGACCGTGGCCCAATCGATGTCGAAGAAATCGGAAACGTATCCGGACGGGTCGTTGAGCGGAATGCCGTCGACGAGCGTTTTGATACCGCGGGTGCCGCGCTCGGTCAGGATGCCCTCGCCGCGGATCGAGAGGTGGACGCGCTCGCCGTCAGCTTGGTTGTCGACCTTGACGCCGGGAACGAGCTTCATGACCTCGTCGATCGCGATCGTCCGCGGCATCGCTTGGAGGATAGGGGTCTCGATGACCGATGTCGCGGCGGGATTTTTCTTGAGCGGGATCTCGACGCGCGTCGCCGTGACGGTGATCTCGACATTCGTTTCCGTCCGGGCAGATTCCTTTTCCTTGGATTGCTGTCCGGATTTCTCCGCCGACGCCGCTTTCTCCGGGTCCGTATCTTTGGTGGGGAGCGATAGGGCCAGGGACGGTCCGACCAGGAAAATGAAGGAAAAAACGATGACCAACAATATCCACCGGGACTTCGAGAAGGGATAATGCATAAAATTACTCCTTTATAAATATTAGACACTGGGACGTGGCGGATTCTTCCATGGGTCCGGTCTGCTCTCGCCACGGACTTGAGGCCGCTTGACATCTTTTTCGGCCGGGAATACATTGCCGTCGTGGCTCCGAACCTTTCTTCCGATCAAACCGTGGCGCTGAGCGCTCTCCCCGGCGAAGGGGAGCGGAAAATGGTGTTGGCCGCGCAGCGCGGCGATGAGGAGGCGTTCAAAGAACTCTATCAGGCGTATCGCGACCCGATCTGGCTCCTGATCAACTCTCTGATCGGCGACTCCCTCCAGGCGCAGGATGTCCTCCAAAACGTTTTTTTCAAAGCCTTCCGGGGTCTCGGGGGGTTCCGGTTCCGGTCTTGCCTGCTCACCTGGATCTACCGGATTGCCCACAACGAATGCCGGAATCACCTACGGAAGCGAAGTGTCCCTCTTATTCCGCTGGAGGCCATCCTCGGGAGTCGGGATGAAATCGACAGGACCCGCATTTCCGATCCATCGGAAGCGCGCAAGGCCGCGCTTCGGAACGCGGTGATGCAGCTGCCCTTCAAGATGCGGGAGGTGATCGTCCTCAAGTACGTGGAGGACCTGTCCTATAAAGAGATGAGCCGGATCCTCGGATGTCCGCCCGGAACGGTGGCCTCGAGGCTGAACCGGGCCCTGGCGGAACTCGAAGCGCGGTTGCGGCCCTTCCGGGGGCTTTTGTGAAAAACTGGGAGGCCTTGGAGTTTGGGAGATGAAAGGCCGGTGTCTGTTCCTGCGCAGGAGATTCGTGCCCTATCTCGAGGGCAGAATTTCGCCGCGCGAAGCGGAGCGCCTCGAGAAACACCTGGCCGACTGCCGGGAGTGCGGAGAATTGTTCACGAGGCTTCGCGCCGGACATCAGGCCGGGCGGCAGTTCGGCCGAGTCGGCCCGGAGATCGGTCAGCGCCCGCCGGATTTTAAAGAGCTCCGGGCGGATATCGGCGCGACGCTCAACCGGCGCGGCATGCCGGTCCGGACCGGAGGAAACATCCTCTACGCGCTGACAACCCCGCTCGCGGTCCGGGCCCTCATCGCGCTGGTGCTGGCCCTATCCGTTCTCCTCGTGCTGTCCAACCGGAAAACTCTGTGGAGGGCCGACGACAGAGTCGCGATTTCGTCGAACGCCCGGGAATTCCGCGACTTCACTCCCCTCCGCATCACGGATTTCTCATCGAACACCAAGTCCCCCATCGTCACGGAAGGCTTCGTGCGCGACGTGTATTTCGATAAAGAGGAAAAAACCCTGCATATCAAATTGGTGGACGTCCAGCAGAAAGCGGAACCCTTTGTGATTTGCGAGATCCTGAGTCCCAGAGGAATGGCCATTCCCCGGGAAGGCAGCCGTGTGCGCGTCTACGGGATGGCCCGCTACGATTCCCAACCCGGCCGGGGCTGGCATGAAGTCAATCCGGTCATGAAAATCGACGTCCTGAAGCGCTGAATTCTCATCCTGAACGCTCACTCGGCGTGGCGGGGCCTTCACCAGGTACGTCGCTGTCGAGATAAGCGCTGGTGTCCTGGGGGTGAATCGCGGGATCCGTCGCGGTTAAGTTGCAGGACCTGAGAGGGGCTGATGAATCCGCTGAGGAGCTTGTTGCGGATTACCAGGCCGACGGGCAATTATTTCCCCAGCTCTGACTGCGAGTAGCAATTATGTATAGGAATTTGATTTTTCGGGCAAGGAGACAATCCTTCTCGTCAAGGATGGAATAGGCGTTCCCCCTCGCGAAAAAGGATACTCCCGGCCTCGGATCGATTTCAACGACGCGAAAGCGAACGAGAAGAAGCTTATCCGGCCGAGCCGGTTGTTCCGGCCGCCACGAAATCTCTCCAAAAACGATGGACTTCTTCCCTCTCGAAATCGCCCGCCGCTAAAAATACTCCGCCCGCTCTTCGGCCGCCATCAGGGCGACCTCCGTAAAGACCTGCGCCGGCGGCGGCTTCTCGGCGATGAACCGAAGCTTCAGATGGTCGATGATCCGGTCCACGGCGGCATAATCCATAATGAAAGCGATGATCTTCATCGTCCCCCCGCACTTGGGGCAGACCATCGGGTCAACCTCATAAACTTTTCGGATCATCTCCGCCCAGCCCTTGGAAGGAATGCGCTTCAGGTCCTCCTCGGCCAACCGGAGCGCCGACGGACTCAAACTCGCCTTCTTGGCCTTTCCCCGGTGGGCGTTGGCGTACAGCCCATAATAGCGCACCATGACCTGGCCCTTATCCGGGATATGGGAAGTCACCTTGGCGATAAACTCCAGATAATCCATCGTCTTCTGCTCCGCGCCGTCCCGGCCCCAGTGATAGCCGACCTTGCCCCCTGGCTCCAGGAATGACAACCTCTCCAAGGCCAGGAGCGGCCGGATCATGTACTTCCCCACCCGTTCGGCCTCCTGCTTTGTCTTGGCCCGCACCAGGCTGTGGATATTGAATCCAGGGGGCAGGGCCTCCGGCCGCAACCCCCCTGGCTGGCTGCCCAGGAAATTTCCCATTGCGTCGGTCGCGGGGCTGGAGTAAAATCAGGCCAAAACTGAAGGGTTCCGATGAGAGGTCAGCCATGTCAACGAAAATGAAGACCATCTTTATCTGCGTCATCGCTATAATCTTGGCTCCTGTGGTTCTTCCTATTGCCGGCATCCTTGTATTCCCCCACCTCCCCGGTCACGATCTCCTGCTTCGGTACATCTCAGCTACCGCTTCTCGGGCTTGGCCGTTCACCCTGGTCATCCTCTTCATCTTCTTTTGCCTGCTTTTCCGCCCCCAAATCGCCGAAAAAATCAGGGCGGCGAAAAGCATCGACCTCAAGGATTTGTCTCTGAATTTCAGCGAACAACCCCCGGCCCCTCAGCCACCAACGCCCTCCGTCGGCATACCTGACATTGCCACGGCAAGCGCACGCATCGAAGCACTCCGCCTCGATCTCTACTTCGAGCGAACTGCCCGAGTCATGTTTCGTTCTCAACTTGAACTTCTCTGGGAGATAGAGACCCGTGGAGCAATCAATAATGATTTTGCGTACGAATGGTATCGGCAACGCTTCCGCGGCAATACCTCTATTATCCCATATGGTGCTTATATTGATTACCTTAAGCGAAGTTTGCTAATAACGAACGACCCTCTCGAAATGCGTTTGGGGACTCTCGGCACTAAGTTCCTTGATTTTATCAGGCAGAATCAATATCCGATCCAAATTCTGCTGCCTATTTAACACTCCTTTCAAGGATTTTCCGTGGCAAGCCCTGAAAAACTTCTCTTGTTTCTCTTCATGATGTCCAGCAGGGCTGTCAAGATTTGCGACGTGTTGAACGCTAAAACGGGCTCAAAACGGCTTACGTGGACTGAAACCAAGTTTTACCGCGGCCGCGGCCCAAATCGCTGATCCAGATAGGGCATATGGGGGAAATAGGGTGGGGTGAGTGAGGGGATTTGAACCCCCAACCATCGGATCCACAGTCCGATGCTCTAACCAGGTTGAGCTACACTCACCGTCCGTTGGAAGGCAGACAATTTTCGCATCTTGAAGCCGAATTGTCAACAACTTACCGGTCCCCGCGGACGCGTTGGCCTCGTTTCGGCCGGCCTCGGACCTTATGGCGCTTGCTCTTAGGCCTGTAGCCCGGGCCCATGAAAAAATGCCATGGCGTAAAGATTTTGGAAAAAGCGGGGCGATCTCGCGGAGATCAGTCCTTTTGCCCCTCGATGAGGTCCAGGACGTCCTCGGAGTCGCGCCATTGCGGCCGGACCCGGACCTGGAGGCCCAGGTAGATCTCCGTCTCGAGGATCTCCTCGATCTCCTTGCGGGCCTCGATGCCGATCTGCTTGACGAGGCTGCCGTGGCGGCCGATGATGATCTTGCGGTGGTTGTCCCGCTCGACGAAGATGGCCGCTCTGATGAATGTCATGGGCCGCGGGTTCCCGTCTTTGCCCGTGAGCTCCTTCTTTTCGATGCCCTCGATATAGACGGCCGTGGTGAACGGCAGCTCCTCTTTGACGTGTCTGAGCACTTTTTCCCGGATGATCTCGGCCAGTAGGAAGCGTTCGGACTGGTCCGAGATCTCGTCGTCCGAGTAGATCTTCTCGGCCTCGGGCAGGGATTTATAGATCAGGTCCTCAAGAACGGCCAGATTGATGCCCGTGAGGGCGGAGACGGGGATGATCTCCTTGAAGGGCAGGAGGTCCTTGTACCTTTCGATGATGGGGAGGATCTTGTCCTTGCGGACGACGTCCACCTTGTTGATGAGCAGGAAGAGGGGGGTCTTGATCTTCCGGAGCGTCTCGATGACGAACTCGTCCCCGTGCCCGAAGGGTTGGGTGGCGTCGATGAGGAGGCAGAGCAGGTCCGAGGTCTCGAGCGACGAATAGACGAAGTTCATCATCCGGCGGTTCAAAGAGTGGAGCGGCTTGTGGATGCCGGGGTTGTCGATGAAAATGATCTGGCCTTTCTCCGTTGTCTTGATGCCCAGGATGCTGATGCGCGTCGTCTGCGGCTTATCCGAGACGATGGCGATCTTCTGGCCGAGGAGCGTGTTGAGGAGGGTGGATTTCCCGACGTTGGGCCGACCGAGCAGGGCCACGTATCCGACCTTGACTGCCGGTTTCTTTTCCTTTTTCGGCGCCCTCGGCTTTTTCGCGGGGACCTTCTTCGCCGGCCTCTTCGCGGCGGGCTTCCGGGTTTTGGCGGCCTTTTCTTTATTCTTTATTTCCATCCCGGGGTTTCCTTTTTATCCGAATTTTCTTGACGCGCTTCTGCTCGACGTCAAGGATCTCGAAAGACAATCCCTTGATGTCAAGCATCTCCCCCTTGGCCGGAAGCCGGCCCAGGTTATGGGTGACGAGCCCGCCGACCGTAATGAAATCGTCCTCGGCGAGCTCAAGGTCGAGGAGCTCTTCCATCTCTTCGACCTCGACGCGGCCGGAAACCGTGAAGTCGCCGGGTGCGTTCTCGACGATTTGGGCCTCCTCGGTGTCGTATTCATCCTGGATCTCACCCACGATCTCCTCGACGACGTCCTCCATGGTCACGAGCCCGGAGACGCCGCCGTGCTCGTCGACGACGACGGCCATCTTCTGCTTGGCCTTCTGGAATTCCTTGAGCAGGTCGGCCACCTCCATGGACTCGGGGACGAAAATGACCGGCCGGATGAGGGCCTCGATAGGCTGGCCCTTGTGCTTCTCGTCGGCATACTCGATGATGTCCTTGGCCATGACGACGCCGTCGATGTTGTCGATCCGGTCCTTATAGACGGGGATCCGCGAGTATTTATCCCGGATGATGAGGTCCTTGAGATTGTCGATGGTGGAGTCTTTCCGGATGCAGACCATCGTGACACGGGGCGTCATGATCTCCCGGACGATGGTGTCCCCGAATTCGACGACGCTCCGCAGAAGCTCGTCCTCGCCCTTCTCGATGATCCCCTCCTCGCGCGCCTCATCAAGGAACGTCTCGATCTCCTCGTCCGTCGCCTCGTGCTCCCCGTCCTTTTCTTGCCGCTCCCTGCGCTCGACGAGGTTCCGGGTGAGGAGGAGGATGGGGGAGCCGAGGGCCCGAAACAGCCGGGCCGCGGGGAGGAAGATCTTGAGCACAATGTTCTTGCCCCGGTAGTTGATGAGCCTCGGCAGGGCTTCAAAGAAGAGCGTCTGGATCCCGACGGCGATGAGAAAGAACCAGAGGGGCCAGAACCTCAGCCGGGGGAAGGCGATGAAGAGGTAGGTCATGAAGGCGACGAGCACGACGACCCTCAGGTACGCCGCCGCGGTCCGGGTGTCGTCGAAATCGTTGAGGATCCTGTGCCGGTCGGCTTTTTTCCGGTCCTCGAGGAACCGGCTGACCTGGATCTTGGAGAAGGAGTCCAGAGTGACGTGGAACATGGAGAGCACGAAAGCGGCCAGAAAGCTCAGGAAAAGCCCTACCCAGATCGCGAGATCGGCGCTCATGCGGTGTTCCCGAAGAAAAGCTTCCGGGCGGCCTTTTCTTCCGAACCGATGTCGGCGCCGTGGTCATACCCGGCCAAGTGGAGGAACCCATGGAGGGCCAGGACCTCCAGCTCGCGCTCCAGGCCGTGGCCGCGCGTCCAGGCCTGCTTTGCCGCGATGGGGACCGAAATGACGATGTCGCCGAGGTAGAACTTGCCGTCGGCGCCCTTCCTTCCTATGGGGAAGCTCAGGACGTCCGTCGGCCGGTCCTTCCTCCGGTACTTCCGGTTCAGGGTCCGGATGGCCTTCGTCCCGACAAAGACCAGGACGACCTCGGGATCGCCGAGGCGGTAACGGGCCGACAGCCGCTCAATCAGGCTTCGGATCTTTTTCCGGTTGAGCGGGTGCTTGCGCTGCCTGTTGATGATCTCGACCATTGTCCTTCCTGGCGTTGGCCGCCTTTTTTTCCCGTTTCATTTCGAAATCGAACCCCGGGTATTCGACCCGGGGATGATAGACGGCGTGAAGGATGGAGAAGAAGGAGGCGGCCGCCGATCGCAGCTCCCGCAGGGAGAAATCGCAGTCGTCGAGCTGGCCGTCCTGGAGGTAGCTGTTGAAGATCTCCGTGATGAGCCTTTTCAGGCTGTCCTTGGTCGGGGACTTGAGGCTCCGCGAAGCCGCCTCGACCGAGTCGGCCAGCATGACCAGCCCCGCCTCCCGGCTCCTGGGCCGAGGCCCTGGGTAGCGATACTCCTCCTCGCCGATCTTTTGCATCTCGGGGTCGTACTTCTCCTTGGCTTTCTGGTAGAAATACCGGACGAGAGAGTTCCCGTGGTGCTGTTCGATGATGTCCCTCAGCTGGGCGGGGAGCTTGAGCTTCCTGGCGATCTCAAGCCCCTCCTTGACGTGGTTGATAATGACCAGCGTGCTGAGGGAGGGCGTGAGGTCCTTGTGGAGGTCGAAGTTCCCACTCCTGTTCTCGATGAAATACTCCGGCATCTTGATCTTGCCGACGTCGTGGTAAAGAGCGCCGGCCTTGGTCAGCATGGCGTCCGCCTTGATCTCCTCGGCCGCCTTCTCCGCCAGCGTGGCCACGATGAGCGAGTGGTGGTAAGAACCGGGGGCTTCGATGGCCATCTGCCGGAAGACCGGAAGGTCCGAGTTCGTCAGCTCCAGCAGTTTGGTCGAGGTGACGAAGCGGAAGACGGTCTCGAAGATGGGAAGGAGGATGAACGCCAGGGCCGCGCTGAGGGCGCCCCCGAGGAGGCCCATCAGGACCTCGACCGAGAGCTGCCCCAACCCACCGAGCTTCTCCTTGATCAGGTGGACGGCGATGATGACGATGACGTTGATCGGCGCGACGAAGAACAGCCCGGCCCGAAGGGTCGACGTCCGCCGGTGCCTCTGGTAGACCTTGACGCCGTAGATGGCGGCGATCCCGCCGATCAGGCTGAAGATCAGCGGGTAGTAGTTCGGCCCGAGGACGTAGCCGGCCATCAAGCTGTTCAGGATGGCGTAGATGAGGGCCAGGTGGTCGGAGGTCAAGAAGGCGAAGAGGAGCACCCCGACCTGGAAGGGGAAGGCGAACTGGTAGGTTTCGTTGGCGGCGAAATAGGAGACGTCGGCGTGAGAGCTGAGGCCGCCCGCCAGGAAGAGGGACAGCCGGTAGACGACGAGGCTGAGGACGAGCGTTGCGCCCATCATGACGAACTTCTTGAGCGCGTATTCCGATTTGAGGATGGACTTCAGGTAGAACCAAAGCGTGATGAAGAGGATGGCGAAGAGGAGGAACGTCCCGGCGAAGTTGGTGAACCAGCTCGGCCTCCGCTTGAGCTCGATGTTGATGAGGCGGATCTGCTTGATGGACTCCGCGGTGACCTCGTCGCCCTTGCGGACGATGACCTTGCCCTTCTTGATCGTGTAGAAGACGGTTTCGACGCTCATTCGGGCCCGCCCCTTGCGGGCCTCGGTCTCGGCCTTGTCGTAGGTGATGTTGGGGGAGAGGAAAAGGTCGGAGAGATTGACAAGCAGCGTCTTTGACCTCGCGGCGATCTCCAGGCCGTCGACCTCGGCGGCGAACCGCTCCTTGGCCTCCTTGATGTCCAGGATGTCGTTCGTCCGGGCCGACCTCTCGCCGCCGTCCGTCTTGATGAGAGTGAAGCCCTTCTCCAACTCGCCCTGGATAAAGAGGTTCTTGGAGAGGATGATGCCCTGGGCGGAAATCTTGCCGATGACGCTGACCAGGCCGCCCTCGAGTTCGGCGGGGAACTTCGCCTTGATGAGAGACGCGAAGCGCCGGAGGTCGATCTCGATCCCCATCTTGTCCAAGACCGCTTTCTGCAGGTCCTCGGGCTTCCGGGCGCTGGAGAGCGTCCTCAGCCAATCCCGCCCGAGGTTGAAGAACTCATGGATCCGGCCTTCCATTTCCGTGAAGGCGCCCGCGTTGAAGCGGTAGACGGGGAGGACGGTCCCTTCGATCGCGATCCGCCTCTTGGCCGTCGTCTCCAGGTCCTCGATGGTCAGGTCGGCCGGCGCGATGATGTCGGCCCCGGCGATCTCCCCGACCTCGGGCGCCGACAGGCTCCTGGAGGGCAGGTAGGCGATGATCAGGGAGAGGAGGGTGACGAAGAGGGCAAGGATGACGAATGGGTTCCGGAAAAAGCTTCCCCGGACCGAGGGGCCCTCCTCCTTCGGCGGGGGAGGGGCCTGTGGTTTCCGTGGAAGGATCTCGGAGCCCTTGAAGAGTTTGATCTTCCTGAACGAAATGAAGTTCGTGTCTGTCATTTAGGGCTGGGCCTCGGCCTTTTGGTAGGCCTTGATGATCTTCTGGACGAGGGGGTGGCGGACGACGTCCCTTTCGCTGAAATGGACGAAGGCGATCTCCTTCAGAGAAGAGAGGATTTTGATGGCGTGGAGGACCCCGGACCGCTTCGGGTCCGGGAGGTCGATCTGGGTGATATCGGCGGTCACGACCAGCCGGGAATCGAATCCCTGCCGGGTGAGGATCATCTTCATCTGTTCCCGGGTCGTGTTCTGGGCCTCGTCCAGGATGATGAAGGCGCTGTTGAGCGTCCGGCCCCGCATGAAGGCGAGGGGGGCGATCTCGATGATGCCCTTTTCCATCAGACGGTTGGCCTGCTCGAACTGGGAAAGGTCGAAGAGGGCGTCGTAGAGGGGACGGAGGTAGGGGTTGACCTTCTGGGCGATATCGCCCGGGAGAAAGCCGAGCTTCTCTCCGGCCTCGACGGCGGGGCGGGTTAGGATGATGCGTTCGACCAGCTTATTCTGGAGGAAGAAGAGGGCCATCGCCATAGCCAGGTAAGTCTTCCCGGTCCCGGCCGGGCCGATGCCGAAGACCAGGTCATGGGTCTTGATGGCCTGGATGTATTCCTGCTGGTTGAGGCTCTTGGGGTGGACCGACTTCCGGGAGAGGTTGAGGGGCTCGGAAGGGGCATACTCCTCGAGGGCCTGTTTGGAACGCGGCGATCCTTCCTCGAGGAGGTCCAGGGCGATATGGAAGTCCTCCTCCTTCAGATCATAGCCCCGGTCATCCAACTCCTGGATCTTGTCAAAGTAATAGCGGGCGAACTCGACCTTCTTGGGGTCCCCGTCCATGAGGAGCTGATCGCCGCGGATGGCCAGGTTGATCCCAAGCCGTCCTTCGATCCTCCTCAGGTTCTTATCCAGGACGCCAAAAAAGGCGGTCTTTCGAATGCAGGAATGAGCGATCTTTTCCATCTCAGGCGGTCATAATTTAGCGGGAATTTTCAGACATAACCACAAAATTATAAACATGAATCCTCCTTGTTTGTCAAGGATAGGGGAAGAGGGGACAGGCTGGGCGAGCCTAAAGGCTGACAAGTCACTTGAAAAAATACGCTTTCTGTTGTATAAATAGCTTTAATTTTTACGTCGGTTTGCGTGTTCTGCCTCCTAGAGGGGGCGACTTTAACAACAGAGCAAACGAACGGATCAAGGAGAAAACGATGGACAAGGAATTTACAGCTGTCTCTATCCCCACGTCCCTTCACAAGAAGATCGAGGAAGCGATCCAGGGGACGGAGATCGGCTCCGTCCCGGCCTACATCGTCAAGGTCGTAAGGGAAAGCCTCTCCAAAGAACAGGAAGCCAAAGAGGTCTTCAGCAAGGAAGACGAGGAAAAGGTCAAAGAACGGCTGAAAGCCCTGGGCTACATCGACTGACCGTTCCCTTCCGGCGTTTCGATTCGCGTCTTTCAGGATCCCAAAGGAGGAATCATATGATCCAGCCCCACGGCGGCAAGCTCATAGAGCGGGTGCTCACGGGAGCGAAGAAGGACGAGGCCTTGGATAAGGCCAAGAGGCTCCCCCGGCTGAAGCTCGATCCGGAGTCCGTTTCGGACGTCGAGAACATGGCCACCGGCGTCTACTCGCCCCTGGAAGGCTTCTTGGGTGAGAAGGACTTCCGGAACGTCCTCAATGAGATGCGTCTGGCCGACGACCTGCCCTGGACGGTCCCCATCGTCCTGGACGTCGACAAGGCCACGGCCGACGGCTTCAAACCGGGAGGCGAGATCCTCCTGGTCAACGAAGAGGACCGGCCGGTCGCCATCCTCAACCTCGAGGAAAAGTACACTTACGACAAGGCGGAGTTCGCCCAAAAGGTCTTCGGGACCACCGACCGGGCCCATCCGGGCGTCGCCAAGGTCATGGGCATGAAGGACGTGCTCCTGGCCGGAAAGATCGACCTCATCGAGCTGGTCCCGACGCCGTTCGACCGTTGGAAGCTCTCTCCCCGGGAAACGCGGGTCCTCTTCAAGGAAAAGGGCTGGAAGACCGTCGTCGCGTTCCAGACCCGGAACACGCCCCATATCGGCCACGAATACGTCCAGAAGACGGCCCTGACCTTCACGGACGGCATCTTCGTCAACCCGGTCATCGGCAAGAAAAAGAAGGGCGACTTCAAGGACGAGGTCATCCTGGCCTCTTACGAGGAACTCATCCGCAACTACTACCTCAAGGAGCGGGCGGTCATGGCCATCCTCCAGATGGAGATGCGCTACGCCGGCCCGCGCGAGGCCATCCATCACGCCATCCTCCGCAAGAACTTCGGCTGCACCCACATCATCATCGGCCGCGACCACGCGGGCGTGGGCACGTACTATCATCCTTATGCCGCCCAGGAGATCTTCGACAAGTTCCCCGACCTGGGGATCATCCCCCTCTTCTTCCGGGCCTTCTCCTTCTGTAAGAAATGCAACTCGGTCGTCAACGAAAAGACCTGCCCCCACCCGTCCTCCGAGCACATCCAGTTCAGCGGCACCAAGATCCGCGACCTCCTGGTCCAGGGCATCATCCCGCCGGCCGAACTGATCAGGCCCGAGGTGGCCAAGATCATCATGCAGTTCAAGGAACCGTTCAACGACTGAGAGGTTGACATGAGCAAGACCAAAGTCCTGATCGTCGGTCTGGATTGCGCCACACCCCAGATCGTCTTTGACCACAGAGACGATCTGCCCGTCCTGAAGGGGCTCATGGAGAAGGGCCTCCATGGCCGCCTGAGGAGTTCCGACCCGCCGATCACCATTCCGGCCTGGATGGTCATGACCACCGGCAAGGACCCCGGGAAGCTCGGGCTCTACGGCTTCCGCCATCGGAAGGGGGATTCCTACGACCAGATGTGGATCGCCAACTCCAAGGCCGTCCATGAGAAGAGGCTTTGGGACATCATCGGCGAGCGGGGTGGCCAGAGTTGCCTGGTGAGCGTGCCTCCGAGCTATCCGCCCTATCCTGTGGCCGGGAACCTCGTTTCCTGCTTCATCACCCCGCCCGGAAAGGACAAGGAATACACCTATCCCCAGACGCTCCGGCAGGAGATCGAGGAGCGCTTCGGCCCCTACATCTTCGATGTCGTCTTTCGGATCGAGGACCGCGATCAGATCCTGGCCGGGATCTACAGGATGACCGACAAACGGTTCGAGATCATGGACTGGCTCATCCGGGACAAGCCTTGGGACCTGTTCATGTTCGTCGAGATCGGGGTCGACCGGGTCCACCATGCCTTCTGGAAGTACATGGACCATGAGCACCACCTCTATGAGCCCGGGAACAAATATGAGAATGCCATCCTCGACTACTACAAGCATCTCGACGGGAAGGTCGGCGAGCTGCTGCGGCGGGTGGACGAGGACACCGTCGTTCTCGTCGTCTCCGACCACGGCGCCAAGAGGATGAAGGGCGCCTTCTGTGTCAACGAATGGCTCATCGAGCAGGGCGACCTGGTGATCAAGGAAAAGCCGCAGAAGGTCGTCAGCGTCGACGACCTGGCCATCGACTGGTCGAAGACCAAGGCCTGGGCCTGGGGCGGCTACTACGCCAGGGTCTTTCTCAACGTAGAGGGCCGCGAGCCCCGCGGGATCATCAAGCCGGAGGACTACGAAAAGGAACGGGAAGACCTGACCCGAAGGCTCCGCGCCTTGCGCGGGCCGAAAGGCGAGGAGTGGCAGACCAAGGTCATCTGGCCCCAAGATTACTTTGACGAGGTCAACGGCGAGTACCCGGACCTCATGGTCTACTTCGACGACCTCTACTGGCGCTCGGCCGGGACCCTGGGCCACGGAACGATGTTTCTACCCGAGAACGACACGGGCCCCGACGACGCCGTCCACGCCCAGGAGGGGATCTACATCCTCTGCGACCCGAAGAACGCGAAGACGGAGTGGAGGGACGCAAACATCCTCGACATCGCCCCGACGGTGCTCGACAGGCTGGGGATCCCGGTGCCCGCGGACATGAAGGGCAAGATCCTATAGAAAATTCACGAGGAGAGAGACGCATGTGCACGGAAGATCAGGTCGGATTCACGCTGTGGTTCACGGGACTGCCCTGCTCGGGCAAGTCGGCCATTGCCGACAAGCTGGCCAAGATCCTGAAGGCCCGCGGGCTGAGGGTCGAGAGGCTGGACGGCGACATCGTCCGCCGGAGCCTGACTCGCGACCTCGGCTTTTCCAAGGCGGACCGCGACGAGAACATCCGCCGGGTGACGTTCGTGGCCAAGCTCCTGTCGAGGAACGGCGTCGCCGTCCTGACGTCGTTCGTCTCCCCCTACCGGGAGATCCGGGCCGAGTCCCGTAAGGAGATCGACAACTTCGTTGAAGCCTATGCCAAGTGCTCCCTGGACGCCTGCATCCAGCGGGACGTCAAGGGCATGTACCAGAAGGCCATCGAGGGCAAGATCAAGGAGTTCACCGGGATCTCCGATCCTTATGAAGAACCGCTCAACCCCGAGATCCTGGTCGAGACCGACAAGGAGACGCTCGAGGAAAGCACCCAAAATGTCTTGAAGAGGCTCGAGGAGCTGGGATATCTATGACCGGGCAGGGGGAGCGATGAACGCTTATCTGGTGACGGGGGGCGCCGGGTTCATCGGCTCGCACATCGTGGAGCTCCTCGTCCGGCGGGGGGCCGAGGTCCGTGTCTTGGACAACTTTCTGACCGGGAAAAGGGCCAATATCGAGCCCTTTCTGGAGCGGGCCGAGCTCATCGAAGGCGATATCCGGGACATCGACACCTGCCGGAAAGCCGTCGAGGGCGTTGATTCCGTCCTCCACCAGGCCGCCTTGACCTCCGTGCCCGGGTCCGTTGAAGACCCGCGTCCGACCAACGACGTCAATATCACCGGAACGCTCAACATGCTCCTGGCCGCGCGCGATCGCCGGGTCCGGAGTTTCGTCCTGGCCTCATCCTCGGCGGTCTACGGGGATGCTCCGGAGCTTCCCAAGAAGGAAGAACAGGAATGCGTTCCCCTTTCGCCCTACGGATTCAGCAAGTGGGTGGGAGAGAGATACTGCCGGATGTTCCGGTCCCTCTATGGGCTGCGGACGGTGGCCCTGCGATACTTCAATGTGTTCGGCCCCAGGCAGGACCCCTTCTCCCAGTACGCGGCCGTCATTCCCCATTTTATCACCGGGGCCCTCCGCGGCGAGCCGCCCGTAATCTACGGGGACGGAGAACAGTCCAGGGATTTCATCT
>Ga0315281_10004740_pt1 | contig 19695 bp, 19 predicted proteins | sample YL17G07_0_MG_FD_204540 | JGI IMG/M metagenome (GOLD analysis project Ga0315281, IMG submission 204540) | Sediment microbial communities from Yellowstone Lake, YNP, Wyoming, USA - YL17G07_0 | ecosystem: Environmental > Aquatic > Freshwater > Lake > Sediment | place: USA: Wyoming | collected... | reverse complement strand
TACCCCACCTTTATACCGAGTGATCGAAGCTTCGTTGTTGCGTCACGAATTTGCGCAAGCGTCGTTCCTTTCTCCATCGCATCCAGGATTTTCTGAGACCCAGATTCTGCTCCAATCCAAACGGTTTCACAGCCAGATGTTTTCAAATTGCGAGCGGTATCGTCGTTGACGATCAGGTCGGCGCGTGAAAGACATTTGAATGGAATAGCGATCTTCGAGGCACCAATTTCTTTTGCAAAATCTTCCAGCCATCCAGGCTTCAAGCCAAAAATATCGTCGGCGAACCACAAATGATCTGGCCGATATTGTTTGAACAGAAGCAGCATCTCGTCGACAACGTTGCGCGGCGATCTAGAATGATAGACCTGCCCGTAAATTGGTTTTGCACACCAGTTGCAATGGAAAGGGCATCCTCGGGTCGTAACGAGATTCATCGACCAGTATCCGTGCTTCTTCTTCCACCGAGTTTGATATTCTTCGAGATGAATCAGGTCCCAGGCTGGGAAGGGGAATTGGTCTAAGTTTTGTTCGATTGCTCGGGGATCAGTTTTCGTTGTCCCCTTCTCTGAGTGATACGCGATTCCGGGAATACTTGAGACGAGTACTGTTGGATTACGAAGAAGCATCTCGCAAAGCTCGCGAAGCGTTTGTTCGGCCTCTCCCAGTATCACAAAATCCACATTATGATTGAAATATTTTTCCAGATGATCCGAGGCGTCAGAGCTGAAAACGACAACCGTGCATCCGAATTCTTTAGCAATCTGCGCCATGCGAAATGCCGCCTCGCGCATTCGGCCCAGACACATCTTCGTTAGATAGTTGAATTGATCGTCATAGATGACAAAGACTTTTGGCTGATGGATGCGAAGTGACGAGCGAATGGAGCCTTCTGATTCTTGGAACATCGAGTCGTGGATTGCGACGGTGAAGTGTGCATTTCGAAGCACGCTTGCCGCGTACAACGTTCCCAACGGGGGATAGGGCATCATCGCTTCGAGTTCTTTAGGATCGAAACGGAGGAAATAAGAGTGAGTAAGCAGAATATCCATTTAGTTGCTGCTAAGGTGATGTTCGGCGATTCGGGCCTGGTACGCTTCAAGAATGCGGTTCATTTGATCCGATCCGTATGCCGTCGATAGATAGGGAAGTGAACGAAATTGCCGCTCTCTCTGTTCATCCGATAGTTCTGGATACCGTCGCATCCAAACCCATTTCCAAAGATTCATCAGTCTTTGGTCAAACCGATCGGACAAGAATAGATCAAGGAGCGATTCTGCCAAATGCTGAAACTTGGATGTTTGGTCGAGGTCAAATTGAGGTCGTGAAACTTTAAGCGAATTTGGCAAGAAGTCCTTTATCCATTGATTTGCACGAGAATACTCGTTGAAGACAGAGAACCCAATCAATGGTCTCAGAGTCGCAATCTCAATGGCTGTAAACTGATTGCGTTCGCTATGTTCTAGATGCTGCCGGGCCACAAAATAGTTCAAGCAAAAGAATCGCTTTGAGCCAAAGAAAAACAATCTTTTCAACACTGCTAGCACACTGCGCACGAACCAGAGTCTTCCTTCAGCCGTGACGACAACAAAATCGATGTCCGAGTGGGGGCTTGCGAGACCCTTGGAAAGTTCGCCGGAGAGGAAAACGCCACGGATAAATGGCACAAATTGAAGCCCCCGAGCAACAAGTCTCGCGCGTCGCAATTCAGGCGCCGCTCGTTGTTCGCGATCAAGTCGTTGAGCAGTGAAATTGGGTCTGCTCGCCAGCTGGACAAATTCACCTTGATGCCTTAGTATCGACCGCAAACGCGCACCTTGGCAAGTATCTTTTACGAGTTCTGCCGAGGTCGAATTCTGCGGCAAGAAATGATAAACCTCATCGAATGTCGGAGGAAAGGAAAAAATATCGAAATACAAAATGGTCCGAAGAATATCGGCTTCAAGAGGATTCAAGCGACTTGGAGAGTTCAGAGAGTTTTGCACAAAAAATTATACAAAACATTGCAACCGCCTGCAAATGTGAGTAAATTCATCCGTCACACTCATCACGAACTCAACGATTTCCATGAAGAACTTCCGATATTTTGCTCGATTAGCTGCAGGTGCTTCAGTGACAGTTTTGGTGGTTTACCTCATTGTCGATTACATCATTATGCCGTGGTACACTAATCAGAATGAGGCAACTAGAGTACCCAATGTCGTCGGACTTCCGGTAAGCGAGGCCAAGTCGCTGATTGAAAGAGCCGGGCTTCGTCCGAAGGAATTTGAAGAAAAACCAGACAAGCAATTTCCTATTGGCACGGTTTCGTTTCAGAATCCTTCGGCTGAGACTGTGGTCAAATTTGGCAGAGGAATCTACCTGACCATCAGCGGAGGAGAAATACAAGCGCAGGTTCCTGCGTTGCGCGGAAAATCTATTCGGGAAGCCGCATTCATGCTGGAACGACTTGGTTTGAAGGTAGGTTTGATCGCATATGAACCGTCTGAGGAATTCTTTGCGAACACAGTTATCAGCCAAGATGTGGAGCCTGGAAAAACAATTCGGAACGGAACACAAATTGGCCTTATTGTTTCGCAAGGGAGTAGCGCCGAACAAAAGGTTGTTCCGGGGATTATACAGAAATCTCTCACAGAGGCGCAGAAGATTCTAACGCAATCTGGATTCCTGGTTGGGAAGGTGACTTTTGTTCCAAACGCTGACTTTCTCCCCAACACCGTCATGGATCAAACGCCCAAGGCTGGTGAACTCTTGATGTTTGGAAAAACTGTCGACGTGACAGTTTCTCAAAAACCTGAGGCAAAGCAATCGTTCGAGAATTGATGGGAAGAAAACTCATAGCCCCTTCGCTGCTTGCAGCAGATTTTTCGAAACTCGAAGCGGAGATTCGTGCTGTTGAATCGGCCGGTGCGGATATGTTGCACCTTGACGTGATGGACGGTCATTTCGTGCCTAACATTTCGTTCGGGCCACCAGTCATCTCGGCGATTCGATCATTGACGCGATTGCCATTTGACACTCATCTGATGATTGAAAATCCAGAACAGTATCTCGAGCAATTCCGGTCGGCGGGATCCGACATGATTACCGTGCATCAAGAAGCTTCGGGACAACTGCGAAAGACATTGGCAAGAATCAAAGAGCTTGGAGCGAAAGTCGGCGTGGCGCTCAATCCTTCCACATCGTTGGATCTACTTCACGAATTCCTTGAGGATGTCGACCTCATACTTATCATGTCCGTGCATCCTGGGTTCGGCGGGCAAAAGTTCATTCCGCAAACGCTTCAGCGGCTTGAAGAAGTTTCAAAGATGATCGCACGTTGTGGGAGGCGGATTCTACTGGAGGTTGATGGCGGAATCGACGCTTCGACAGCGCAAAGTTGTTCAAGTGCAGGCGCAGACGTCTTTGTTGCAGGCACATCGATTTTTCGTCAGCCGGATAGAGCAAAAGCTCTCCTCTCCATCCGGATGGCTGTCGAAAAAGCATAATCAATCCAATCTCATCGCTCAAGACAGTCGTAGCTAGTCAGGCGGAGTTTGCCGCTGAGCTTCCAGTTTTTGTCTTGACTCGAACCATTCAATTCCTTATTTTCATAAAGTGAAACCAAAAAGAGACTGCATTTAGTATTGTACTATGGCACAATCGCAAGATAAAGGAAAAGAAGTGATTCTTGATGAAATTGACAACTCAATTTTGGAGATTCTGCAAAAGGCTGGAAGAACCCGACGCAACGAACTTGCGGACAAGATCGGGCTTTCGCTTCCTGCGGCCAGTGAGCGTCTGCGGAAACTAGAAGAGGGTGGAATTATCTTAGGCTACCACGCAAAAGTCAACCATAAACTTCTAGGTAAGGACATTACTGCCTTCGTTGTCGTCATCGTGGATTCTTCCAAACATTTTGCAAGCGTTATCCAGCATGCAGAGGAAACCGAAGAGGTCTTGGAATGTCACGCCATCACGGGGGATGGCACGCACATCCTCAAGCTTCGCACGGAAAATACGGCAAGCCTCGAAAAACTTCTCGCAAGAATTCAATCCTGGAACGGTGTCGTGCAAACCAAAACTAGCATAGTTCTTTCCACCCAGAAAGAATCGACGAGAATCAAACTTTCCAAAACCACTAAATCCATATGAAGGAGTGTCCATGAACCGAGAAGCAAGACCCGTTTCCAGTTTCTTCGGAGAGAATGTTTTCAGTCTTTCCAAGATGCAACAATCCATTCCGAAGAATGTGTACGACAAAATTCATAACGTCGTTCACAAAGGCCAAAAACTGGACCGCGATACTGCTGACGTTGTTGCGGGTGCTATGAAGGATTGGGCGATTGCCAAAGGATGCACCCACTATACACACTGGTTTCAACCGCTGACAGGCTACACCGCCGAGAAACACGATTCGTTTATCGAGTTCGATGCCAATGGAAAGATCATCGAGGCATTTTCCGGAAAACAACTCACTCAGGGTGAGCCCGACGCCTCTTCCTTTCCTTCTGGAGGAATTCGGGCGACCTTCGAGGCGAGAGGGTACACGATCTGGGATCCTTCGAGTCCGCCATTTGTCATGGAGTATCCACACGGCAACACGCTCTGCATCCCCACGGTGTTCATTTCCTACACGGGCGAAACGCTTGACAAGAAAGCTCCGTTGCTTCGATCGGTGGAAGCGCTCAACAAGTCAGCACTTGCAATGTTGAATCATTTCAAAAATCCTGCGACAAAGGTCTTCTCGACTCTTGGTGTGGAACAGGAGTATTTCTTGATTGATCGACACCTGTACGACCGTCGAACAGACCTAAAACAAACTGGGCGAACCCTGTTTGGTCGTACACCCGCAAAACACCAACAACTTGAGGATCAGTATTTTGCCAATATCCCCGAACGTGCGTTTGCGTTCATGACGGAAGTTGAGTTAGAAGCCGCAAAGCTAGGCATACCGTTGAAAACACGTCACAACGAAGTCGCACCGAATCAGTTTGAGGTGGCTCCGATTTTTGAGGATGTGAACGTAGCGATAGACCATAATCAAATTTTGATGGACCTGATGGAACGTATCGCGAAGCGTCACGGATTGGCCGTATTGCTGCACGAAAAGCCATTTGCAAATGTGAATGGTAGCGGAAAACACTGCAACTGGGCATTAGGGACGGATGCAGGCGAAAACTTGTTCAATCCAGGTAAAACTCCAGAATCGAATCTACAATTCCTCGTGTTCTTGGTCGCAACGGTCCAGGCAGTCTACAAATACTCCAAGCTATTGCGCGCTTCCATCGGCTCTGCTCACAACGACCACCGACTTGGGGCAAATGAGGCGCCCCCTGCAATCATTTCGGTCTTCCTTGGAGATTTGCTCACCAGAATTCTCGCAGACATCGAATCTGAAACCATCACCGAAACGAGCGAGCAGGCATGGATCTCAATTGGTATTGACAAAATTCCAGGAATCCCGAAGGACAACACGGATCGGAATCGCACTTCTCCATTCGCGTTCACTGGAAACAAGTTTGAGTTCCGGGCGGTCGGTTCCAGTCAATCTCCATCGACGCCAATAACCGTTCTGAACACCGCAATTGCCAGTACGCTCGACGAGCTGCGAAATGAAATCGAGGGCGAGTTGGCAAAAGGAAAACAATTTTCAAATGTTGTCGTAGATGTCATCCGAAAGACATACTCTGACTCGAAGAAGGTGATTTTTGGAGGCGACGGTTACTCGGAAGCGTGGCACAAAGAATCGGCAAAGCGAGGGTTGCCGAACATCAAGACATCTCCTGAGGCGTTCGAGGCTTTTCTCTCGAAGGAGGCAGAACATCTTTTCACGACACACAAGGTGTATAGCGGTCGCGAGCTTGAGGCAATGTATCATATCGAAATGGAAAACTACATGAAGCAGGTGGAGATCGAAGCCAGGATCGCGAAAGACCTGGCTTCCACGATCTTCTTTCCGGCTGCAACCAAGTACTCAAAAGAACTCTCGGATTCCCTGAACGGCTTGAAGGGAGCCGTTGGAAAAGGTGAGCCCTCGTTAAAACGGATTGGAAGCGTGCTGAAGAAACTTGCTGTGGCGATCAGCAACTTGGATTCAGAGATTGAAAAGCTCACCTCCTCGATCGACGTGGCAAAGGGGCAGAAGGGTCTCAAGAAACAAGGGGCCGGATTTCTTGCCGTTCGAAAACAGACAAGCGCGGTTCGCGCTGTCGTGGACAATCTCGAAGAGGTCGTCGCTGACCGCCATTGGCCAATTCCAAAGTACACCGACTTGCTCGTGGGGCTGTAGACCATAGTTACGCAACAAGAACCCCGCTGAGGCGGGGTTCTTGTTGCAACTGGTGCCTCTTCTTGGTAAGTTTTTCCATCAACGTGGATTTCACGCGCATCAAATATTCCGTCGAAGAAAGAACTGCCCGGATTGTTCTCAGTCGGCCGGAAAAGCATAACGCTCTCGACGATGTAATGGTCAACGAGTTGCAACAAGCTTTTATCTCGGCTCAAAAAGACCAATCCGCCAAAATCATACTCTTGAGCGCAGAAGGAGAATCATTCTGTTCTGGAGCCGATCTGAACTATCTTCAGCGCGTTTCGCAGTTCGACTTCAACCAGAACCAGGAAGATTCTTCAAACCTGATGAAACTGTTTCTCCAAATCTATACTCTCCGTAAACCGGTTGTTGCTTTGGTGCAAGGGAATGCTCTTGCCGGAGGTTGTGGGCTTGCAACAGTCTGTGACTATGTATTAGCGGGAAGAGAGACAGCACGATTTGGCTACACCGAAGTGCGAATCGGATTCATTCCTGCGATTGTGATGGTCTTTCTGGTTCGACGAGTGGGTGAAGCTGCGGCGCGAGCATTGACGCTGCGGGGGAATATTCTCGATGCAGAGGGTGCCAGAAGCATTGGTCTCGCGAATGAAGTCGTCCCAACGATGGAACTGGAATCGCGAGGAATTGCCATCGCCAGTGAGCTGATACAGAAGAACAGTCTTTCCTCAATGGGTCTAATCAAGGAATTGCTGGCACGAATTCACGGCATGCCCACGAAGGATGCGCTTGAATATGCGTCGAATCTAAACGCGTTGACCAGGATGACGGACGATTGTAAGCGCGGCATCGACGCCTTCTTGAAGAAAGAAAAGATTGAGTGGTAGGTCGAAAAGTGCATCCATGAACTTAAAGGAACTCATCCGCGACGTGCCAGATTTTCCTAAGAAAGGAATAATCTTCAAGGACATTACAACACTTTTGGCGCGGCCAGATGCAACCAAAGAAGCAGTCCGCCAAATCGTGGAGAAGTATCGCGCAAAGGGTGTGCAGAAAGTGGTCTGCATCGAAGCTCGTGGATTCATCCTTGGGTCAATCATCGCGCAGGAGCTACAGGCTGGATTTGTCCCGATTCGAAAAAAGGGCAAGCTCCCATCCCGGACGCTGCATGAAGAATACGATTTGGAATACGGTACGGATCTGATCGAGATACACTCTGACGCAATCAGCCAGGGGGAGCGTGTTCTCCTGCACGATGATTTGCTCGCCACCGGAGGTACCATGGGCGCCGCAATCAGACTCGTGCAAAAGCTGGGTGCTTTGATCATCGGCGCGTCGTTTGTCATCGAACTCGATTTCCTTAACGGAAGAAAGAACATTGCTCCCGTGGACACTTTCTCGTTGATTCACTATTCCACCGAATAGAGATTTCCCCTCTCTTGGAACTCGAAAAGTCTTACGTTCTGTAACTTATCCAATGCTTCGAATTGGCGAGAAAGCCCCAGAATTTGTGCTCAAATTGCACACTGGCCATCGGTTTCGGCTTGCGGATTGCCTCGCAAGTGCAATGTGGTGCTGTATTTCTACCCAAAGATTTTTTTTGCTGAATATCGATGTGGATGAAATATTTTCAATGCACTTGATGCCGTACGGCGGCTCGGTGTTGAGATCATCGACAAACGAGGAATCGATCGCGGCAAGGCGCATCACGAACTTCTAGTTCGTCAGCCCTGGAACCAAGTTGTTCGGACGCTCGAACAATTGCACAACGAAGAACAGATTCGCACATACAATGCCAAGGCCTGGAACAAATGAAAACGATTATCGAACCATTTAAAATCAAGTCTATTGAGCCGATCACGTTTACCAGCATTGCCGAACGGGAAGCGATTCTGCGCGAGGCGTTCTATAACCCATTCCTGATCCACGCCGAGCACGTGTTAATCGATCTGTTGACCGATAGCGGCACTTCGGCGATGAGTGCCAAGCAATGGGCTGGTATCATGGAAGGCGACGAATCGTATGCCGGCTCAACAAGTTTCTTCAGGTTTGAGTCGGTGATTCGCAATCTTACGGGAATGAAACACATCATTCCGACGCATCAAGGAAGGGCTGCAGAGAAGATTCTCTTTTCCATTGTCGGCGGAGCCGGGAAATACGTACCCAACAATACTCACTTTGATACAACGCGAGCTAATGTGGAGTTCTCCGGCTCAGCAGCCGTTGACCTGATTGATCCGCAGGGGCTTCAGCCCGGACTCGTCGCTGATTTCAAAGGGAACATGGATGTCGAAGCCCTTGATATGTTTATTCGGAAGGTCGGCGCGAAGAATATTCCCCTTTGCATGCTTACTGTAACGAACAATTCCGGCGGTGGTCAACCAGTGTCAATGCAAAATATCCGCGAAACAAAAAGGGTCTTGAAGAAACACGGGATTCCGCTCTTTCTTGATGCGTGCCGATTTGCAGAGAATGCATACTTCATCAAACTGCGCGAAAGGGGGTTTGAAAACAAGTCGGTGCAGGAGATCGCACAGGAGATGTTCTCTTACGCAGACGGATGCACGATGAGCGCAAAGAAGGATGGACTCGTAAACATTGGTGGCTTTCTTGCGATGAACGACGATCAGCTTGCCCAACAGTGCCGCAACGTCTTGATCATCACTGAGGGTTTCGCAACCTACGGCGGGTTGGCCGGCCGCGACCTTGAGGCTATCGCGCAGGGTTTGCTTGAGGTTGTTCACGAGGATTATCTTCAGTACCGAATTCGCTCTGTGGAATATCTCGGCGAAGGTCTGTTGAAGATTGGCATACCGATCGTTCGGCCGCCGGGTGGCCACGCGATTTATATTGACGCGAAGTCTTTTGTTTCTCACATCCCACCTCACGAGTATCCAGGCCATTCGGTTGTTGTCGAATTCTTCCGACTAGGGGGCATCCGTTCCGTAGAGATTGGAAGTGTGATGTTTGGGAAGTACAACTCCACCGGTGAGCTCATTCCAGCAGCCATGGAGTTGGTCCGACTTGCAATTCCACGACGTGTGTATACCCAAAGCCACATCGACTACGTTCTAGAAGTCTCCGAAGAACTGTACGCGAATCGTGCTCGACTTCGTGGTTTGAGAATCACAGAGGAGCCGCCAATGCTTCGTCACTTTACGGCAAAGTTTAGTCCGCTGTAGATTTGCCGAACAAATTCATTGAATTCCTACCCTTTCCTTCCTATCTTCGTTTCATTCAGGAAGGGAAATCCGCATCGCGTCAACCATTATTTGTCCGGTTTGCAAGACCGAGAACGATCATTACGCTGTCGTCTGTCTTTCGTGTAAAGGGTATCTGCAAAATCGAATTCCCAACCTGGATTTTTTTGCTACGGCGTGGAAGGTCCTAGAATCGCCTCGCCAAGCATTTCGTGACATTACTCTTGCGGAACACAAGAATTACTCGCTAGGCCTCTACGCGTTCTTTGGTATTAGTTTGACGTTTACGGGATTCTGGTACTTCAAAGTTGGCGAAAACTTTGAATACCTGCTGTACCTGATCTTTGCGGGAATCTTTGGGGGAGTATTCCTTGGCATTTGCTTGGCACCAATAATTGCGGGCGTGCATTTTGCTTTTTCTAAAGTATTTGGAAAAAATTCCTCGTTCAGGAATTCATTCGGCATTACTTCATACAGTTTTGTGCCGATACTGTTTTCGCTGGCGATCGTCTTACCGATTGAGTTGCTGACGTTCGGATTATACTTGTTCTCTGCCAATCCGCACCCGTTTACAATCAAACCGCTGGAATATTCAGTACTCGTCGGAGTGGACGCATTCATGGGCGTTTGGTCTATTGCGCTGGCAGCGGTCGGAACAAAAATCAGTCAACAAAGTAATTGGGTTCAGGCGATTCTAGTCGTCTCGTTGACGGTTGTGGCGATTGGTGGGGGTTTGTTGGGCGGAGGTTTCATGCTGCTTCGATTGCTTGTGCGATGAGCCCATCGATGAGCAAAGAGGAATTTGAAACCATCGCCCAGCAAGCCTTTGATAGTCTGCCAAAAGATTTTACAGACCGCGTTGACAATGTTCACATTGTAGTCGAGGATTCGCCGAATGACGACGCGTTGGCAAAGAGTGGTGCCACCGTCACGTCGTTGTTGGGGCTCTATCAGGGGATTCCCTTAACTCGGCGAACGACTTGGTATGGTACATACCCAACGGTGCCAGATACGATTAGCCTTTACCAGAGTAATATTGAAGCGGTTTGTGGCACCCGCGAAGAAATCGAAAAACGGATCACCGAAGTACTCTTTCACGAGTTAGGGCACTACTTTGGGATGAACGAGAAGGAGATTCGATACGCGATGCGAAGATTTTTCTAACGACCAGATTATCCGAGGAAAGAACACATATGGCGAAAGTAATCCTGCACATTGCTTACGAAATCAAGCCCGAGCACCGCGACGCGTATCTTGTGCTTGCCGCAGAAATGAAACATCATTTCGCAGTCGACCGAAATAAGAACTACGTGATTTACGAACAGAAGGGGAGGAAGAACTCGTTCGTGGAAGAATTCACTTGTGGTTCGATGGAACAGCTCGAAGCGCTCGACGACGATATGACTGAAACAAGCGAGAATCTCGTGAACCGCCTCGAGGCAATGCTGATGGGTAAGGCAAAATACACGACTATGGTAGAACTCTAACAAAAACGCCCGTCAATCGACGGGCGTTTTTGTTAGTTACGCGTTCCCAGCGTCAGCTTTGTCGTCTTCGTTTCCAATCCTCGCTTAAAAACCAATTCGACCTCGTCTCCCGGCTTGTACTCTTGCAGGGCATACGTGTAGTCATAGAGATTTTTGATCTCCACCTTTCCAAACTTCACGATAATGTCGCCGGCCTGAAGACCTGCTTTCTGCGCGGGGCTTCCCTCGCGAACGCCACTAAGTTTCATCCCTTCGGCTTGTTCGCCCATGTCCGGAATTGTTCCAGTGTATGACCGCACGCCGCTTCGGCCTTGACCCCCTGGTGATTTCGGTTGTTCAACTACTGCATATTGAGGTCTCGTTGAATCGTTCGCGAGCTCAGTGGCGATACGGGCAACATAGCGCAAGACTACAGCTTCACCCTCCGCATTAATTTTGTCGGCATCATCGCTGGGCTTATGGTAGTCATCGTGCAAATCGGTGAAGAAATGAAAGACAGGAATCTTCTTGCCGTAGAAGGAGGATTGATCGCTTGGGCCGAACCCGTCTCTGATGAGCTTAAGGTCGAACGTGGAATCCTGGTTATATTTCTTGGCAAGCGATTCAAACCCCGGCGATGTACCGATTCCATACACAATCAATTTCTTGTTTTTCAAACGCCCGACCATATCCATATTCAGCATTGCAATGGTTTGCTCCAATGGGATGGTCGGCGTCTTGACATAGGCAGCCGACCCAAGCAGCCCAAGTTCCTCTCCGGAAAACGCGATAAACACAAGGCTTCGCTTGATCTCATTTTTTCTAGCCGCAAAGTATTGCGCCAATTCCAACACGCCAGCCGTGCCCGATGCGTTGTCATCCGCACCATTGTGAATTGCCCGCACGTCTGGTTGCAATGAGCCAGAGCCTTCGCCGCCGTAGCCCAGGTGGTCGTAATGGGCACCGAGCACCACATACTCGCGTGCGAGTGAGGCATCCGCTCCAGGCAGAATTCCAACAACGTTGTCTGATTTTGAAAGAACGCGGTTGACCTCTGCTTCAAGATGGACCGTAATCTTCTTCAGCGCAACCGAATTTGGTTTACCGGAACCGTTGATGGATACCTGCAACTGGGCTATCGTGCGTTTATCGGCGGAGAGCATTCGGTCTGCCGTTCTTCGAGTAATGTTGATTACCGGCAATCCGGAATTCGGGAGATCCCTTTTTAACGAAGAAGTTATGAGACGATCGCTGCTATCATCGGCCGCGCCGGTTACGACGAGTACGGCCATTGCTCCTTTATCGCGTGCTTTGATGGCTTTGAAGTAAAGGTCTTCATATCGATTCCACGAGCTATCGCGCTTCGTTGTGTCGGGGGTGTATCTCAGTAGCATGACAGCCTTACCTTTGATATCGATTCCGCCATAGTCGTCGTAAGCCTTCGACTCGTTGGTGATACCATAACCGACAAAGACAACATCTCCAGTGAATGATGCAGTTTCACTGTATCCGAGAGGGGAAAAATCAGTGCGGAGGGAGAATGTTATAGTTTCTTTTTTCGGGCCTGTTGCGCTTAAGGAATTCTTCTTGCCGATTTTCAATTCGGAGACAAATTCAAAAGGTTGAAAGTAGCTCACTCCTTCGACTGCCGGTTTTAATCCATACGAACGAAATTCGTTTGCTATGTATTCCGCAGCTTGTTTTCCGCCGGCAGAACCGGAACCTCTCCCTTCAAGTTTATCAGAGGCCAGAAAATCAATATGCTCGCCGACTTCCGTGCTTGTTATCTGTGGGGTTGGGTTCTTCGGTTGTGCGAGAATCGAGGAGATGAAGAAGAAGATCATCATTGAGTATTTCATGGGTTCACCTGTAAGTTTCCGATGAATGTGGACGCATCAAACGACTGTCCCGAGATGCCGACGCCATCGTACGATGCAAGGTAGACAAAAATATCGGTGACTTGATTAGCCTTCCGAAGGAGGGACTGGTCTTCGGTTGGATATGCTTGACTCCGCATCTCCGTGGCCATCGGGCCTGGATTGACTGAATTCACGCGCACATTGAAAGGCTTCAACTCCTCAGCAAGAACCTGGGTAAGACCTTCAACACCAAATTTCGATACCGCAAACGCGCCCCAGTGTTTTCTCCCGGCTTTTCCGACTGAAGAGCTCACATTAATAATGCATCCAGAACCTTTCTTGATCATCGCAGGGATGGCGAACTTGGAACAGAAGAACGCTCCGTTGATGTTTGTCTGGATTACTTCGTCCCAAATCGAAATCTCGGCATCGGCAATCGATACCCGCTGTCCCAGCTTTGATGCGTTGTTTACCAGGATGTCAAGAGTGCCGAACTCCGCAATGACTGCAGAGATAAAATCTCTTGCTTGCGAAGAGCTAGAAATATCACACTGCTTTGCAAGAACCGAGGATTTTGACGAGAGTTCCTGAACCGTTGCAGCCAAATCCTTCTGGGTGCGCGCGCAGATAGCAACGTTTGCCCCTTCATCCACAAAGCGATTGAGCAATGCCTTTCCCAATCCCTTCGTTCCGCCGGTGATAACAATCTTTCTGTCTTTGAGTTTCACGAAGTTTCCTGAGGTGGTGGAAGTTCAGTCGATCCAGTCTGCGATAAACACATTGAACTCGTACCGACCTTTTGCATTTCGGTCGGAAACAAAGACTACTTTCTTACCGTCATTGGAGAACATCGGGAAGGCATTAAAATTGCCTTCGCTCGTCACGGCCTCAGTGTTAGAGCCGTCAACATTCATCAGGTACAGCTTGAACGCTCGCCCCTTTGGATCGCCAACATTCGACGCATAAATGATTCTTTTGTCGCCAGGCTGAAAAAAGGGGGCAAAATTTGCAGCGTTGTTGTTCGTGAGCTGAGCACGACCGGTTCCATCGGCGTTACACGTGAAGATTTCCATTTTTGTGGGGCGAACGAGCTGCTGCGCCAGCAGAGATTTGTAGTCAGCAATGGAGGTGCTATCCTCCCAATGATATGCACGATAGACGATCCGCTTGCCATCCCAAGAGAAAAAGGCTCCGCCGTCGTAGCCAAGTTCGTTCGTCACTTGTTTGATATTCGATCCATCAAGATTCATCGTGTAAAGATCAAGGTCTCCGTTGCGGGAAGAAGTGAATACGATTTTGTCGCCTTTGGGTGAGAGTGTGGCCTCGGCATCGTACCCTGCACTGGAAGTCAATACGCGGGGGTTGGATCCATCTGCGTTCGCTTTATAGATATCGAAGGAATTCCATACTCCCCAAACATATCCTTTGGATTTATCCGGCCGCGGTAAGCAATCAGGGCTCGTTGCGTGCGTTGAGCCATACAGAATCGATTTTCCCCCCGGAAAAATGTAGCCGCACGTCGTCAATCCTTTTCCGGTACTGACAAGCTTTTGATTGCTTCCATCGGCATTCATCGTGAATATCTGGTCGCAACCGAATGGCACACGGGTTGACTGAAATATCAGTTTCTTATTATCAAATGAAAAATATGCTTCGGCGTTTGTCCCGCCAAACGTCAATTGCTTGACGTTGCGGAGATGTCGTTCTGAAGTCGAGCTGGGCTGCTGGCAAAACAACAAGCTGGAAAAGCACATCAGCGTTACGAGAGATTTCATAGTTGAACCCTTAGCATTAGTTTGTGGTGTGGGGGGCGTCGGATAAATCATATGTCTTCTGATTTTTGTTGAGGTGAAGCCTGACTATTTTATTCTTGTCGTGACGTTCGTCGTTGGACCTATGCATTGCGTCGACCATCTGAGGATAGTTCGCGCATCCTTCCTTCAAACTGAATAGGTCGTCATGGCAATTCGTAATTCCTCGGGCGTGGAAGCCGGAGGGCTGCAAGAGAATCCCGCACAAAGGAAAGCTTCTGTTTTCTCGCGATGCTTGATCATGGAAAGTACAGTTGGTGGAACTCGCCCGGCATCTGCATTTGAGAAAACATATATGCCGCTACCTACCGTTGCGTGTTCCAAAGCTGTTTGTTTGAGTAAGCGTGTCGAATCACTTCCATTCTTCGAAACAATGAAGACGTTCACCGGCGGATGTAGATACTCATGCAAGGCAAGTGAATATGAAGCGGTTGAAATTCCGTGTCCCTTCACATCTCTGGAAAAAAATGAAAGAGCTTCCTCTGCCAAATTCCTGTAGCGGACATTTCCAGTCAATCCTGAGAGCTTTGACAACAATCGAATAGCTACAGCATTAGCTGATGCTGTAGGAGCATCGTGAATCGGTTTGACTGGTAGATTCAACGCTCCGTACTTGATAGAATTCTTTGGGATGTCGAAGAAGCCACCAATCCCTTCATCCCAAAAATTCTCAATCGTAGAATCAACCAGGTGCACTGTTTTCTCCAGATAGCGAAGATCGGCCGTGTGCTCGAATGCAGCGAGTGTTGCCCAACCAATCTGCACTTGGTCGTCGAGGAAGTAAGAACTGGATTGAGCAACGTGGGAAATCGATCCATTCTGCATGGCATGTTCGTGGAGGATCCGGTCCAACGAGCGTATTGCGAATTCTCCGATCGCATCTTCGTGAAAGACTTTCGCAGCTCCTAAATAAGCAGCAATCATCATACCATTCCACGAAGCGTAGATCGATCGGTCAACGAATGGTGGCTTTCGATTATTCCGTGTTGTCAGCAACTTCTGTTTTGCAGACTGCAATAGCTCTCTCACTTCTGATTGCGGAAATTCTAAGATTGCAGAAATCTCCTCGACAGACTTATCGATGAAGAGCACGTTTTGAGAAGCATCGTGGGGCATTTCTCCTTGCTCGTTGACGTTGTAATGCAATCGGGCGATTTGCAACTCGTCTCCGGAAAGAACCGATTGCGTTTCTGCGAGTGTCCACGTGTAATATGAACCGTCATCGCCGAGATCAACGTCCGCATCTTGACTGTTGTAAAATCCCGCGAGTTTTGGGTCAGTGAGAACTTCATTGACGTAGCGGACGATGTTCAACGCGACGGATCTGAAGAACTCATCGTTCGTAATTTGGTAGGCGTGCACGAAGTTCAGAAGCAGGGGAGCGTTGTCGTACAACATCTTTTCAAAATGAGGCACGATCCATTTCTCGTCAGTGCTGTAACGATGGAAACCGCCACCGAGTTGGTCATACACGCCGCCGTTCGCCATCGACCGAAGCGTCTTGTCTGATACTTCAAGGAGACGTTCCTCTCTTCGGTCGCTGTAGAGCCTGAGGAGGAGTTCGATCGCGTTTGGGTGTGGAAATTTCGGTGCAATTCCAAACCCACCGTGGGCTTGGTCGAAGATACTGAGGATCAAACGCACATTGTCATTGACGGAAATATTATCGAGCGTCCCAGATACGTTTGGTTTCGTCAACGATGGTTCTAAAGCGCGACGAATTTGATTGGCGTTGGATAAAAGCTTTTCGCGTTCAGTGCGGTACGCCTCCGCGACTAATTTTAGCACGCGGGGAAACCCGGGCCTGCCGTTACGATCCTCCGGAGGGAAATATGTTCCCCCAAAAAATGTCTGACCATCAGGAAGCAAGAAGGCTGTCAGTGGCCAGCCACCTTGCCCCGAGATTGCGCTTACAGCAGCCTGATAACGAGTATCAACATCGGGTCTTTCATCTCGATCGACTTTCACAGCAACAAACTCATTGTTGATGATCTCGGCCGTGGCTTCATTCTCATAGCTCTCAACATCAATAACGTGGCACCAGTGGCACCAGACAGCTCCAATATCAAGCAATATGGGTTTGTCTAACTGCCGTGCAATCTCGAACACATCGCTTCCCCAAGGGCGCCAATCCACAGGCTGGTGCGAAGCAGATCGTAAGTAGGATGATTTTTCGGACGCCAGTCGATTCGAGGTGGGCATCTGCTTCAGCGAATTATTGCGAGCGCCTCCTTAAGGCGTTTGAAATCTTCGTCGTCGCGTACGCTATACTCAAGATCAGCGTATGCAATCTTGCCCGATCTATCGACGACGAAAACGGTTCGCTTATTCATTCCAGATTTTTCGTTGTAGGAACCGTAGGATTTTGCGACCTCGTGTGAATGATCGCTCAAAAGCTTGAAGGGAAGGTTGTGGTGCTTAGCCCATTCAAAGTGCGAGTAGACGTAGTCGCCACTGATGGCAAGGACCTCGACCTGTAGTGATTGGAGGTTGGCAAAATCGTCACGGAGCGCGCATACTTCCTTTGTACAACCTCCACTCCAATCAGCCGGATAGAAAGCGAGAATGACTGCCATCTTGCCTTTGAAGTCGGCGAGGGCTAGCGGTGTACGGGCAACTGAATCGCGCGTGGCATAGGGAAGTTGAAAGCCGGGTGCAGGCTGTCCCACATCGATGCTTGTTTGCGAAAATGCGAAACTTGATCCGAGAATAGTCAGCAGAAATGGTGATCGTATGTTCATAGACTCTCTATTGTGATTACAAAAAGTTAGTTCTCTTTCGATTGATTTGCAATTTCACGCGATTGTAATTTAGAGGTGACTTTTGGCTATATTGAATTGCCATGGGACAGTCAACTCACGTAGTACTCTCGATAGTTTTCGCGATGGTTCAGATTGCGTTCCCTCTCGTGACAGAAGTCAATCATATCGATTTCGTCGGATATGATTTCTCCAATCGTGCAGTGCTAGCAACTCACGAGTGTGGCGCCGTTGAAGTCCATGTGCCGCTCGGTTTAGACAATACCTGCCTCCCTTGTCTTCGAATGTTTCATTCCAACTCGCTTGCATCGCCAGCGCCGGCTCCAACTGCATTTCCCCCAAGTGGCGTCCACGCATTCGTACCAAGTCTTGCTTGTCTCGAAGGTTTTTCAGTTCAGAACTTCGACCGTGGTCCTCCCGCCGTCGCTTCGTAGACTCTCCCTACCAAATTCACAAGGAATCATTCCTGCAGAATCTGCGGACAAGTTTTCATCAGGAGTTTTCGGAATGAAGCAAACCATTGGTCTAATTCTTTTCCTCGGCTGCCTGCTCAGTTCGGCGGCAATCGCTCAACAAGATTCATCTTCCGTTGCGGATTCCGTCTTACAGGCATCAATCCAACGGCAAATGTCCACGCCGCCGCCGGTTCTGCAGCCAAGAAGTGCAATATCGACAAATCCGAACATGAGCGTGATCGGAGATTTCGAAATGATGTACCTCGATCCAAGTCAACGGCATTTCGATGCGGAATTTCACGAAGCGGAAATAGCACTCCAGTCTGTTGTCGACCCCTACGCGAGAGCGGATTTCTTCCTTTCGATCGCTCGGGATCCCGGGACAGGGCAATTCGGCCTTGGTTTGGAGGAAGGCTATCTTACAAGCCTGGACCTTCCAGCAGGTCTTCAGGTAAAAATAGGGAAATTCAGAAGCACGTTTGGGAAAATCAATAACATTCATCCCCACGCATTGCCATTTATCAGCCTGCCGAATGTGTACGCTCGCTTTCTGGGGGAAGAGGGACTGAATGATGAAGGAATCTCTGCGAGCTGGCTGATTCCAAATCCGTTGGAATTCTACCAGGAATTGACAGTCGAAGCAACGCGCGGGCCGGACGACAGTCGAGGATTTTTGCGGAGTGCGAAGGATCATTTCTTGTTTGTTGGGCATCTGAAAAATTTTTGGGACTTAACTGACGATGCCACGTTTGAACTCGGTTTGAGCGGTGCCGCCGGACCGAATGATTCAGCGCTGACAACCATACTTGGTGGCGTTGATCTTACATATAAATGGAAGCCGCTCCAGTTTAACACATATCAATCATTTGTCGTTCAAGCGGAGGCACTCTTGAGTAGCAAAGAGGTTTCACCGTTGCAGCGTGTCGAAGCTTGGGGAATGTACGCTCTGGCGACGTATCAAGTGGGAAAACGTTGGTTTCTCACTGGACGATGGGATTACGCAAACCTACCGGACGACAACCAATTTGTTGAGCGTGCCTACTCTGGCACAATCGGTTGGTACGCCACGGAATTTCAGAAGATGGAGCTCGAATGCAAATCAACAACTTCGAACGTGAACCCGACGAGCAACCAAATTGTGTTTCGATCCGTATTCGTAATCGGTGCTCACGGAGCGCACGCCTACTAAACAAAGTTTGCACAAACAAGGAAATTTCTATGAAATCGCTTCACAGACAAGTTCTTGGTCTACTCATTTCTATTATTTTTCTTAGCCTACCCGTACAGTCAAAAATTCGCATCGTGACGACGCTTACTGACCTTAAGAGCATAGCAGAGTTCATCGGAGGCGACAAAGTGGATGTGTTCGCCATTGCAACAGGCTTCCAAAACCCACATTTCGTAGACCCGAAGCCAAGCTATATCCTGAAACTTTCCAAGGCGGATTTGTTCGTGACCATCGGTTTAGACCTTGAAACTGGATGGGTTCCACCTCTTCTCAACAGCGCACGGAACGCAAACATTCTCAAAGGCGCTTCGGGATATATCGATGCCTCGACGAATATCCCGTTGTTGCAAGTTCCTATAAGCGTCAATCGTGGGGAGGGGGATATCCATATTTACGGCAACCCACACTACTGGCTGGATCCTACGCTTGGCAAAGGTATTTCGAGAAACATTTTCGATGGGCTCGTGAGACTCGATCCAGAAAATCAGGCATACTACGAGGCCAAGTTAAAAGCATTCGATGAACAAATTGATACACAGCTGAAGAGATGGCTGACAGCAATGCAACCCTTTCGTGGAAGCAAGATCATCGCCTACCACAATGAGTGGGTTTACTTTGAAAAACGGTTTGGTTTGGAGATTGTCGACTTTCTCGAACCGAAGCCAGGCAT
>Ga0315281_10004739_pt1 | contig 19696 bp, 16 predicted proteins | sample YL17G07_0_MG_FD_204540 | JGI IMG/M metagenome (GOLD analysis project Ga0315281, IMG submission 204540) | Sediment microbial communities from Yellowstone Lake, YNP, Wyoming, USA - YL17G07_0 | ecosystem: Environmental > Aquatic > Freshwater > Lake > Sediment | place: USA: Wyoming | collected... | reverse complement strand
AAGAATATCGGCAACTTGATCAAACAGTTCCACGACATTGAATCGATCACAGTTCAACTCAAGCCGGTCCGCCTCGATCTTGGAAAGATCCAGGATATCACCAATCAATTCGAGCAGCGCGTTGGCACTGACGGAAATAGTGCTTACGTAATCGGTCTGTTCGGCATCAAGTTTGGTATGTTTAAGCAGCTCCGCCATGCCCATGATGCCGTTCATCGGCGTACGGATCTCGTGTGACATGTTGGCCAGGAATTCACTCTTGGCCTTGCTCGCCGTAAGAGCGTCTTCCCGGGCTTTGACCAGGTTGGTAATATCGATAATGTTGAGAATACATCCGTGGTATTTTCTGTCCTTGTTGATCGGCTGGACCCGCAACGTGAAATGCCCATCCTTGATTCGTGTCTGCAAAATGACCGGATCCGCATCGCCGGCCCGGAACATGTTCAGCATCAGTTCAAATCGTGGAATGATCTGCAGCTGCTTGACCCTTGAAATGTGCTGGCCGATGATCTGGTCACGGTCTATCCCGAACAACTTTCCGCAATGGGGATTGACCTCGCGCACCGTCCCATCTTCGTCGATCATTACGACGCCTTCTTCCATTCCCTCGATCATTGATCGCAATTTGAGGGCTTCGAATTCCGCCGTCTGACGGGCCATGGCCGCCTCGGTAATATCGACGAATGATTCAATAATAATCTCTTCGCCAACGTCGTTTGTGGTCCGACGGGCATTCTTGAGTACAACCAGCTGCCGACCGTCCTTGGCGATGATGCGACATTGTCGGCGATAGATCACCCCTTCAAATTCACCGGTAAACAATCTGCAGTTCTTGCACGGAGTCGATTGAAGGAGTTCACCGCACCGTTGTCCCTGCACCTCCTCCGGAAGATACCCGGTGGTCGAAACAAATGCCTCATTAATCGAGAGGACCTTTCCGCTGCTGTCAACGGTAAAAATGGCGGTGGCGGCGGTCTGCAGAACAGCATCAAGAAATTCACCTCTCGCCTCTGCCTGCTGTTTGGCAGTTTCCGTTTCAGTCATAGCCTTCAGCAGCGCGTGCTCTGCTTCCACCCGATCAGTAATGTCTCGATTGATGCCTCGATAGCACACCAGCTTGCCGCTCTTGTCGAACACCGGCACCCCATTGGTCAACAAGCACACACGAGAACGGTCTTTGCAGACATTCCAGTTGACCAGTTCCGAAAACGGCAGCTTCATGTTCACATATTGAGAAAACTCCGAAAGCGCTTCTTCCACTTCCTCGGGGGCCATGAAATCAAACGGACTCTTACCCAGCATTTCTTCGGCGGCATATCCGAGAATCTGCTCCGGACGCCCTGAAACGTAGGTGTACTTGCCCGAAGGGTCAATCTCCCAGACAATATCAGCCATCGATTCTGCAAAATCGCTGAACCGTCGCTCTGAAGCCCTTAGTTTTTCTTCCAGCTGTCGCTCCCAGGTGATATCACGGAAACATGCCTGAATAAACTTTGTTCCCTCCAGCCAAATCTGCTGCAGGTGTGCCTGGGCCAGAAAGCGACTCCCGTTCGGCCGACGATGCCAGAATTCAAAACCAAGACTGCGACCCGCCAGAATCGAACGGAGATGTGATTTCAGTGTCTCCGACTGTTGGCCGCGACCTACCCGGTCAAGAGAGATGTTCATGTGGATCGGACTGTTGCCGATGAGCCAGCTGCGATCGCATTGAAACAGTTCCGCTGCAGAATCGTTGGCCTCGACGATGACTCCCTCATGGTTGAGTATCCACGCCGGGATCTGTGAGTTCGTAAAAATCGCCCGATAACTGCTCTCAGAGTCCCGCAAGCGCATGGTCAGATCGTAGATTTCTCCCGACAGGCGATTGGCCAGATACATACTGACCAAGTAGCTCAAGATCAGGCTGATCGCCCACCAGACCATCAGCCGTTCTATCAGCCAATCACCGATTGCTCGCGTTTCTTCGGTGACTCCGGAATGCGTTGCGCTTGTATATTCGTAGTATTGATGTATCGCATGGAAGGTACCAAGCTGGATGAAGATCGCCAGAAACGAAACAGCAAAGATGAAGTACAACAGCGTTTTACTTTTCAGTGATACCTTCTGCCGCACAAGAAAAGACCTTTCCTATTTGCCAATCCGGACATTTTTCGCGGACCTCCGGTGTCTGCCGGACGGGGCATTCCACGTATGCGTTGTACTTATCGTCACGTTGAGCGGCTCGATCGACTTGCAGCTTCAAAAAAGACGCTCGTCGATTAATCTCATTCGTTGCCGAGAAGCGTAAGTCTCACGCAATCAGGAGGATAGGCTCATTGCTCCCCTTTGAAGCCATCTGTCCCAGTTTTTCTGCAATCACAACCTCCGATAATAATGTTACAGTCCACAATCTGGGTCGTCCTTCCAGCCCGTGAAACGTCGGTTTTCGTGCAAATAAAACGTTTTGGCAGGGCCTTGACGAAATCCGAAACAGTGTTACGATAGAGCTGCCTGGCTGAACATTTGCGACAAGTCGCCTGGAAACCCAGTGACAAGAGGAGGACAGCTCCTGATTCGCAAAGCGTTTACACTCATTGAGATCTTGGTCGTCGTTGCAATTATTGCTGTGCTGGTAGGTCTGCTTCTGCCGGCCCTCCAATCCGCGAGAGAACAAGCCAGGCGGACGCGCTGCAGCGTCCAGTTGAAGCAAATTGCCGTCGGGCTGACCCAATATGAGTTGGACAATAACGGCCGTTTCCCGCCCAAGCCTTCAATTTTTGACGATGTGAACGTCCCGTGGGGTGACGTGCGCCCGCTCCTTCAGGTTTACCTGCCCGACGCTTATATCTTCTATTGCCCTGCTTCCGGACGGCAAAGCGATGCAATGCAAATCGCGCGATTCTACGATTATACCCTCAAAGGCGAATTCCAGATCGATTATCCAATCTTCGCGAATCCAACGGATCGGCCGGGCAATGGGTGGGACTGGCGCATGGTGTGGCAAGGCGATGTTATTCGTTCGATGGGCGAGGTCAGCAGCCCTGTACGACAGGTTCTGACCGCAGACTGTGTGCTCGGCACGTGGAGCGAGGCAATGGGGCCGAGCGTCGGTAATCATTTGAACTCCGGGCAACGGACGCGGAAATACGATCATGAAGCACGCGAGGGGATTCCCGGAACGGTCGCAGGCGGCAATATAGGGCATTTTGACACCCACACCGAGTGGCGCAATGTTGGGGACATGTCTGTGGGTGTTGTGGAACAGAATCCGGGTTATCCCTATTGGTGGTACTGGTAAGCCTTCCCAAGCCGCCCCACAGTAGATAGCCGTAACCCGCAACCAGAGCCAAGTTTGTGCAGAATCCAACCCGCCCATTGTCGGCAGGCAGGCTTGCCCTTGATCTGTTCGAACAATATTATCGGTTCACATTCGAGACAATATCACTAAAATGATAGCGCAAGAGACGGTTCACACGAAAGGGTACGGCATGAAAAACGACGGCAACATCCCAACCTTGACGGTTACGGCCCGCTGCCTGCCGGAGGCGTGGGAAAAGGCGGTTCTGGCGGTTTGGAAGCATGGGGCCGACCTGAAGACCGAGTACGACAAGCCCGACGATCCGGCCAGCAAGGATGCGACGGTCATGATCACCGTCAAAAACCCGTTTAATGAGCCGAGAATTCACAAGAATTTTCCCGGCGGGCCGGAAGAGTTGGAGTCTTATCGTCAGGAAGTGTGCGACGGCATTCATGATCATTGGATCAATCCTGCTGAGGGCAAATGGACCTATACCTATCATGAACGGTTGTTCGCCTATTGCCCGACCGACGATTTGCGCCATTCGAACTCGAAAAAGCCGTTTCGTCCCTTCGATCAGATCGCCTATGTGGTCGAGAAATGCTCCGAGACGTTTCACTCCCGTCGCGCCCAGGCCGTCACCTGGATGCCGACGGCTGACCCGCAGACCGACGATCCGCCCTGCCTGCAACGGCTTTGGTTTCGTATCATGAAAAACGCCGAGGGAACAGCGGTCTTGAATATGAATTCGCACTGGCGCAGCCGAGACCTGTACAAGGCTTGGTATATGAACGCCTATGCTTTGACCGAACTGCAGCGGATCGTCGCCGGCCGGATCAGCGAGAAGATCGGCCAGCCGGTGAACGTCGGTCGTTATGTGGATATCAGCGACTCGCTGCACATCTATGGCAGGTACTTTCGCGATGTCATGCCCGAGATCGAAAAGATGGACAGCTCCGAGGATTACAGGTCGCGTTCGTGGAACAGCGATCATCCCGCCTTCAGCATGATGACCCAGGAGGCCAGGGCGAAACTGGCCCAGGATCCGGACTGGTATGCCAAGGGCAAAGGGTGAAAGCGGCGTCAAGACCCCCAAAATGCCCGTGACGGAAAATTTGGGAAGACACGAAATGCGGGTGTGACTAATTTTTCTGGCAGGCAGCTTTCCCGTTTCCAGGGACCGATCAGACGGCGTCATCGCGAGGAGTTCGCCACGGCGAACGACGCGGCAATCTAACACGTCAGGCAGGAGATTGCCACGCCGATCCGCCTTCCGCCGGAGACCGGCTCCGGGGTCGGGAATGCGTATTTGCATGCCGTCGACGGCGCGGTATAATGTGATGGCAGACTTTACAAGTCATTCATGGTGGGAATTCGTCCCCGCGGACAAACTGCGCGTGGGTCGTTGTGAGCTGTGCGCGTTTGTCGGCAATTCGCAAGGACGAAGGATTGACGGGAGGTAAAGGCCAATGATTTCGAACCTGTCACAGCCGCGGAGCAAGCCGGGTCTACCGCAAGATACGATGAGTTTGTGTCCGGAGTGCCTTTCCGTCTTACCAGCAGTGCTCTATAAGGATAAGGATCGGGTCTGGATGTCGAAGACGTGTCCTGAGCACGGTGAGTTTATCGAATTGATCAGTTCCGACGTGGCGTTTTTTGAGAAAATGGACCGTTGGGGGACGCACTCGGGGCCGGGCGTGGATCGTCCGGTCAGCGAGACGGTGCGCGGGTGCCCGTGGGACTGTGGTCTGTGCGCATCGCATCAGAGTTCGGCGATGATGATCAACATTGACTTGACGAACCGCTGCAATCTTCGATGTCCCGTGTGCTTTGCCAATGCCAACGCGAGCGGCCGGGTCTACGAAGTAACGGTTGAGCAAGTTCAGGAGATGATGGACCGGAGCATGGAGATCAACACGGCCACTCCTCCGTGCGTGCAATTCAGCGGGGGCGAGCCGACGTTGCATCCGGATTTTCTGGAGATCCTTCGACGGGCCAGGGCGAGTGGTTTTGCCCAGATTCAAGTCGCGTCAAACGGGCTGGCCTTCGCCGCAGATGCGGGGCTGGCAGCAGCGGCGTCGGAGGCGGGGTTGAACGTGGTGTATCTGCAATTCGACGGGATCAGCGATGAGGTCTATCGTCAGACGCGGGGTCGGCCGCTTTTCGAGATCAAACAGAAGGCCTTGGAACACATCAAACAAGCCGGTATGCAGGTGTGCCTGGTTCCGACGCTGGTTCGGGGGATAAACGACCACGAAATCGGCGAGATTTTCCGCTTTGCCGTGGACCATGTGGACACGGTGGTCGGGATCAGTTGGCAGCTGGTGGCCTTTACCGGTCGGATCGACCACGAGCAGCGGCTGGCGATGCGGTTCACGTTGGCCGATCTGGCCCGGGCGCTGGACGAGCAGACCGGCGGATCGGTGAAGATGCATCGCGACTGGTATCCGTTTTCGTTCCTGGAGCCGTTTTCCAGGCTCGTAGAAGCCATCACGGGCGAGCGGACGCCGATCGTCTCGTGTCACCGGCACTGCGGGGCGGCGACCTACGTTGTCGTCGATACCGAGAGCAAAGCCTATCGAACACTGCCGGAATTCGTGGACATGGAGCCGTTGATGCTCCGCCTGGGCGAAATTGCCAAGAGCCTTCAAGCCCGGCGCTGGCTTAGACGGATTATCCTGGTGCGGGCGCTGCGTGATGTGCCGAATTACTTTCGGGCGGAGCAAGCCCTTCCGGGATGGGACAGCCGCGTGCTGATGGAGCTGATGAACAGTTTCGTCAACTTCCGCAAACGTTACCCGGACAATCACGCTCGTCTGGAAGATGTGAAGCTGCGGCGGGTGCGCTACCTGCTGATGGCAGCGATGCATTTTCAGGACGCCTATAACTATCAGTTGGCTCGATCTCAACAATGCGTGATCCATTGCGCCGCTCCCGACGGGCGGTTTTATCCGTTCTGCACGTACAATTGCGGGCCGACCTTCCGTAAGCAAGTGGAACGTCGCTATTCCTGCCCTGTGTCGCAACCGGTCCTTGCCGGTCCGGCCCTCGGCCTGAAGGCGGACATGGCGAAACTCGCTGCCCGGCAGGTGAGCAAGTCAGGAAAACAATGATCCGCTCAAACTCGTCCAAGGATGATTGTTTCCGTTACGCCCGCGAGCAGATGGTGCGGAATCAATTGCGTGCCCGGAAGATTGCCGATCCGACCGTGCTTGAGGTCATGGCGGCGATGCCGAGAGAGCGGTTTGTTCCTTCAGATTTGCGCTGCCTTGCTTACGACGACCGGGCCTTGGCGATTGGATGCAACCAGACGATCTCTCAGCCCTACATGGTAGCGATGATGACGGAGAAGCTTCGTCTGGGTTCGGGGCACAAGGTTTTGGAAATCGGCACCGGCTCGGGATATCAGACGGCGATTTTGGCCAGGCTGTCGAACTGCGTTTTCACCGTGGAGCGGGTGGCGGAACTGTCGCAACGGGCGGAACAGATGCTGGCGAATCTGAGCATCAGCAATGTGCGGTTCCGGGTGGGGGACGGGACGCTCGGCTGGCAGGAGGAGGCGCCTTTTGATCGTATGGTGGTAACCGCGGGTTCACCGCAGGTGCCCGACAGCCTGACCGGTCAACTTGCAGAAGGGGGAATCCTGATCATCCCCGTCGGTCCCGAAGAAAGCCAAACCCTGATGCGGGTCCGCAAATCGACGCGCGGGTTGACCCACGAGGCGCTTATCGCCTGCCGGTTTGTCAAACTGCTGGGCGAACACGGCTGGCAGGAGGAGCGCTGACAGTGGGTGGCATCGACGTTCCGACAGTGATCAAGTCGCCCGGCGTCATGCAGCCAGCCGCTCTCAGCCGGGGGTAGGGGGATGGGAGCCAGTCAGACGAGCCGACATGATTTCGTCGAACCGTTGGAGCAGTTTGGCCAGCTCGGCCTTCTCATCGTCGCGAAGATCCTTCATGATATCCTTATTGGCCTGCAGTCGCCGCGATCGATATTCGTGGTGAGCTCGCTGGCCGAGACGACTGATCGTCACGTCGATTCGACGTTTATCTTTCGTGTTCAACTGGCACTGAACCAGCGGCGCGGTACCTTTGGATTCCAGTGATCGGATGATCCGCGACATCTGGGCCGGTTGGACATCCAGGACCTTCTGCAGTTGTCCGACCGTGCAGGTGCCTTCCTTGATCAGGGTGTCGAGGGCGACAAACTCCGGCTCGGTCAGATCGTGGGGATCGTCCGCCCGATTCTTGTGACGCAACGCCCAGAACGAAAACCGGAGTTTGAACATTTGCGAGGCGATATGGTCAAGATCGTCTTGCAGTTTTGTTCCGCCTTGGCTGGTCGACACATCCGGATTCATTTGTGAATCTCTCCTTACGTGCTGCCCCAATATAATTATCATATCATCTTAATTGACGTTCGTCAAAAGAATTATCTGAATCACACGTAAATCATGATTTCACCACATCGCCGTCAGTCGGGTGTGATCGAAAATAGAAGAGATTAATAATTAGTGCTTATCATAAATTGATTTGATAAAGATCAGTTTTCTTGACGCACTCGTGACGTCTGGTTTCAATAGCCGTACCTCGTGTCGGCGCTGTTTGCTGATGCATGAAGGGCTGAAACGCTTCGATAAAGTACTCACGGCGCACGCAAGTGCGATACCCGGCTCCGCCAGGCGCCCTGTCCGGCGGAGCCACCTCCCACCTCCCTTAGTCTCTCAACTGTTTCTGTCAGTACGTCTGGAGATCGTTCGCCAAGCCTGTTTGTACTTCAAGAATTACTGGAAAAAAGTTGACTACCTAGACACCCAAGGTATAATGTACATAGACAGCCAAGGCAGTGTGCTTTGGCGGATGTGTATGGGAGACAGAATTATGGAGTTTTCACAGGATCTTATTCGCGGCAGTATCGTGCCGATCATCCTGGCGTTGTTGAAGGAACGGCAGATGTACGGCTACGAGATGGTCAAGGTGGTCAACGCGAGGACCAACGGCCGGTTTCAGTGGCGGGAGGGCACGCTGTATCCGACGCTGCACCGACTGGAAGGCGAGGGGATGCTCTCGTCGAGCTGGCAGGAAGTGCCGACAGCCAACGCCGAGAAAACGAAGAAGCGAAAGTATTACTCTATTACCGGCAACGGATTGCGCGAACTTTCCCGCCGGACGGATGAGTGGCATCAGTTTTCGGCAGCGGTCAATGCGTGTTTGATGGGAGCGTAATCATGACACCGTACGATGCACTGATCGAGCGGCTGACGCATCGGCTTCGGATCGATCCGGAACTGCACATGGATATCACGAATGAGCTGCGATCGCACCTGGAAGACGCGGCGGAAACGTATCGCCAAGGCGGCTGCAGTGAGGACGAGGCGGAAGCCAACGCGGTCAAGGCCCTGGGCGACGAGGCAGAGCTGACGGAGCTGCTCTGGCAGGCGAACCGCCGGCGAATCCGGTTTCGGCAGGTCGCCAAATGGGCGGCACGGGTGACATTGATCCCCGCCGCCGTTGTGGTTGCGTTGGCGATTGCCCTGCACGTCCTTCCAACCGTGATGCTGATGGGCGTACTGTCAGGCGAAGTCAGGGGAGGATGGTGGGGGTTGGCAGAAGGACCCTCCTTGGCGAGTCTGACTGAAGAACAGCGATTTATTTTTGAGGGCGATCCGAAGGTCGGCGCGTCACACGCACACCAATCGGTTCTGCAACGGTTGCTAGGACGCCCGCCCCTGGTGGAACCCAATGTCGACACGGAAAAATCCATCACCGATCGTTGGCCCGACAACCCCGTCTATTATGGCAATTATTTCGCTTACTACCTGGCTTCCAAATACCGCGAGGGCAAGCTGACCCTGAATACTCCCGAGGAAATCAATGACGTTATCGCGAAGCTCGATCACGGCGAGCGGATCGAACCGGATAATGCGTTTTATAATTTCATGAAGGCCGCTATTTTGATCCAGGCGTCAAGTGAGCTGAGCGAAGATGCTGGCCATACGTATGAGACGAAAGACCGGAACGGCAAGAGCAAGACAACCAAGTGTTATACAATCAAGATCACCCACCCCGTCGGCTTTGAGCAGGGACTGGCTGAATTCCTGAAGGGTCTGCCCAAGCCATATTTTACAAACCATTCGGTGGATATGGCCAGGCTTCGTCTTGATCTCCTGCCGCCGGCAGGCGACATGGCTGAATATTTTTGTCGGGTGGGGTTTTCGGTATCGACCCCCCTTCCTGGCTTGGCTGACAGTCGGAACTTGACGAGATCGATTTGCGCCTACGCCCTGCAGTTGGCGGAGGCCCAAAAGCGTGATAAGGCGATCAGACTCCTGCATGGCGCCGAGATCATGGCGGCGAAAGTTGGAGCCGATGTGCAGACCCTGATCGAGCTTCTGGTTGCGGGTGCGATGCGCGACATGGCCCTGGGTCATGCCCTGTGTGCCTACAACGAGATGAACCTACCGGATCAGGCCCGCCAGGCCCGCGCCGAATTGGAGACCAACGCCACATGGCTCCAATCGCTGCGTGCTGGTAAGGAGGTTGAGCAACAGTTTACTTATCATGGAGGCCTCATTGACTCGATGATGGCGCCAGCTATTCGAGGCTATGAAAGCCAGATTGGGTTGATGAACCAAGCCGAGTATGCCGTTGTTTATCAAGCGGCGTTGGCAGGGCTGTTGGGAGTTCTGGTGATACTGACGTTGGGCTCTGCCCTTGTTGCAACGGTCGCTATCCTCCGATCCCGCGGGCGAGATGACGGGCCGAAGCTTCTCTTTATCGGTTGGAAGCGTCTCGGATGGATTTGCTTCTGGGCGATCGTGGTGCCTGTCGTTGCCTACGCGGTTTATATCTATGCTGCGCCCTGGGGAATTCGCAAGTATGGTCTCAACTTCGCGGGATGGCGCATTTTAATGGAAGGCGTCTTTCTTTGCAGTGCCGTGTACATCGTGTTGCTCTCTTTATCCTATGCCGCCATTCGCAAGCAGGCGCAAGAGGCGGGCATGGCCGTTCCGCGGGCGATACGCTGGCGCGATCGTATCGGTTCTATCGCCGTAAGCGCCGTCTTGAGCATTGTGTTCGTCGCATCCGTTCTGTTCTGGGGGTTCAGGGCGTCGCATGGCCGTGGTGAAACTCTTTCGACCAAGGATTTTCCCGTCGGGCCGGCGGTTGCGGCCGCTGTCGTCACGTTGCTCTGGACGATTCGTGAACTGGTCCGCCTCGTCCAGCTTCCAAAGGACGTGCGGCATTTTCGCCGGACGCTGTTTCGAAGTCTGGTGCCGATCCTGGCGGTCGCGAGTATCGCTATGGGTATCGCCTGCAGTTACGCGCTTACCACCATCGAGGCTTCGGGTTTGCGCGAGGCTCCGGTGTTTTGTCTCAACGAGGTCGATGCCAGTGGTGCTCGCGATATGAAAGCCCAATTCATTAAGGAGCATCAGGCGTTGCTGGCGGCGTTTTGCTCGGGCGACGCCGGCCTCCGTCCGCCGTCCGACTAACCTGGATAGACTTCTATCCATTTGGTATGGAAGGTGCCTTCCTTATCGTCGTTTTGTCATTTCGGCGAGGTTGTCGAGACACAACCTTGACCATGTCTCCAATGTATCTCGGACCTCTTTCAACTCGGTAAGGCTCATGAAAGCCATCTGGGTGATCATCTGCTCTCGCTTGGTAACTTCCGGCTTGTGCAAGATCCAAAGGTGGACAATTCCAAGATGCACCTGTCCGACTTCGTTGGAATCATCGTTAAGAAGAGCGACAATATGTGGATCATACCCTGTTGTTACGGCTACCTCTTCCGCCACTTCACGATCAACAGCGGCGAGGTACGTGTTCCAGAAATCCTTGTCGAATAAGGGAAGATCATTATCGGTAGGGTTTATATGGCCTCCTATGCCGATGGACCCGTGCCCCACAAGCCGCGTCTCCCCGGCTCGCTTGCCCCGCACGTAGGTGAGGTACTTCCCATCATGAGTCATAATGACGTAGGGAATGATCTGCTTATGGGTGGGGTCCGTTTCCGCCTGCGATCTGGGCATGAAGCGGGGAACGCCTTGAGCGAAAAGCTTACGGCGATATTGCTCTACGTCAAAGGTAAGCCCCTGGAACATTCCTGCTTGTTCCAGAACCTTTCGCTCGACAACGAGCACCTGTTCCTCCTGTGCCATAATGCCGCTCCTGTCTTATATCCTGAGGTGATCTCCAGGGAGACTCCTTAAGCAGGGCCGATTTCAGCTACATGCAACGCCAAACGATCTATTTCGTCTCCTGCAATATCACGCGATGCCGACCTGCGCCCGCCGTCCGACTAACCTGGATAGACTTCCATCCATTCGGTATGGAAGGTGCCTTCCTTGTCGATCCGCTTGTAGGTGTGGGCGCCGAAGAAGTCGCGCAGCCCCTGGATCATATTCGCGGGAACCCGTTCGGCCCGATACGCGTCGTACCAGTCGAGGGACGCATTAAAGGCAGGGGTCGGCACAGCGATATCGCGAGCCAGCTTCGTCACATACCGACAACTGCACTGACCGGCGTTGACAATCTCGGTAAACGCCCCGTCCATCAACAGGTTCGGCAGTTGCGGATTCTTCTTGAATGCGTTGCTGATCTTCCCGAGCAGGGCCGCCCGGATGATGCATCCGCCTTCCCAGATCCGCGCCATTTCCGAAAGCGTCAGATCGTAGCCATATTCCTGGGACGCTACTCTCAACAGGGCCATGCCCTGGGCATAGCTCATGATCTTCGACGTATACAGGGCGTCGTGCAGTTCCTTGAGCAGTTTTTCGACGTCGTTCACTTTCTTCGGCTTCGGTCCGGCGAGCACTTTCGACGCCTTGACGCGTTCATCCTTGAACGCGGAGAGATATCGGGCACAGACGGCGGCATCGATCGTCGGGATGGGCACGCCCAAATCGAGGGCCGTCTGCGACGTCCATTTACCTGTCCCCTTCTGCCCCGCCGAATCCACGATCACATCGACCAGGGCCTTTCCGGTGTCCGGGTCGTTGTAGGCAAGCACCTTGGCGGTGATCTCGATCAGATAACTCGACAGCACGCCCTGGTTCCACTTCTCGAAAATCTTCGCCATCTCGCCGGCTGACAGACCGCCGGCCTGCTTCATGATGTTGTATGTCTCGCTGATCAGCTCCATGTCGCCGTATTCGATACCGTTATGGACCATCTTGACGAAATGCCCGGCCCCTCGCGGCCCGATGTAGGTTACGCACGGCCCGGACGCGACCTGGGCTGCGATCTTCTTGAGCATCGGCTCGAACGCCGCATAGGCCTCTTTAGGTCCGCCGGGCATGATGCTCGGGCCTTTCAGCGCGCCTTCCTCGCCGCCGGAAACTCCGGAGCCGATGAAATGAAGCTTCTCTTTGGCCAATTCCGCTTCGCGCCGTTCGGTGTCGCGGAAAAAGCTGTTACCGCCGTCGAAAATGATATCGCCCGGCTCAAGATACGGCTTGATACCCGCCACCATATCATCGACCGGCTGGCCGGCTTTGACCATGAGGATGATCTTTCTCGGCTCTTGCAGGCTGGCGGCCAATTCCTTGAAACTCATGCACCCGATGATTTTCTTGCCTTTGGCCCGCCCGTTCACAAAATCCGTCACCTTTGAGGTCGTCCGGTTGAAGACCGCTACCGTATATCCTCGGCTTTCGATATTCAGAATGAGGTTCTCGCCCATCACCGCCAGGCCGACAAGCCCGAAATCCGCCTTTTTCGCTGCCATTGCAAAACTCTCCTAAATCGTATATGATTGCTTCGTCCATTTCAGGACCGATCTTCGGCGCGGTGGGCGGCGCCCACAGCGGCCGGTTTTTGGCAAAGCTCATACGTTAATCATCCAGGCAACCGACGTCAAGAATTACCGGAGTTTTCACCGAGACACATTCACGGGATGTCCGGCAAGGCAACAAGTAAAGGCCGGTACCCGCCTTGATCACGTCCTGCCTACTTGCGGTTTGGCATCACGGCAGCACGAGCAATTGACCGGCGATTGGTTCCGTCATAAAGCAGCGACCGGCGGTCACTGCTTTTTACATAGTGGTGGTAGATTACCGGCGAATCTGCTGCACGTCAGCCTCTGGGCCTTCATTCGTGGAAACGAAGCACGTCGTAGTCTTCGAGCGAGTGGAAGCTTGGCTTGGACAGTTTGGCCGTCGCACTGAGCTGAAATTCCTTGCCCTTGTATTTCAGGTAGTCGTAGCGGGCGAGGGTAAATGTCCACTCGTCGCCCGGCTGGGGCGGGCCGGTCACATCCTTGAATGCGGTAAACGGTATGGCGACTTCCAATACCCACTTTTCGTCAACGTCGTTGGGATTGTTCAGCGTGCCGTGGATCTTGACCGCGCTCCTGGCGTTCGATTCGTAACTCCTGTCAAAACCCGGTATGACCAGATCGAGCAGTACATTGTTCGGGCTCCACTCAAACTCAAAATACATCGGATTGTCTTTCTTCGGCTTGAAGAACGCCTCAAGAACGTCTTCATTGAAGAGGTCCGCGTCGTGTTTCGTCAGCGTCGCCCAGATATCCTTGTCTTGCGCTTCCATCGCGATATAGAGATTGTCTTTGTCATAGAGCAGCCGGCCCGTGGCTTGGGTCGGCGTATGGCCTTCGGGCGTGGTACCCACCGGGATGAATTCGATCAGCGGGGCTCGCTGCCAATCCGGCTCATCCAAGACGCCGTCGATGGTAATCTTGCCTTTCGTCGGATAACAGAGATATCCCCGACCTGGTTCCTGTGTTTTCTCGCTACTTTTCACCTTGTTTACCTTTCCCTGATCCGGGCCGCCAAAGCACCCGCCAAACAACAGTCCCGACACAGCCAGTCCCGCTATCATTGTTATGCCATTACGCATGTCTGCCTCCGCACGTTCAGCCCAATCAATCATTGTGGTCAAGCCATTCTAGCCGGTGCGTTTGTGTTTTTGAACGATGAATGTTCGCCTTATCGTGTGTGACTAGATTTTCTGGCAGCACGCCCCCGATAGCACAGAGATCCTCAAGAGCGTCATTGTGACCCGGTCCGCCGGAGCCGGTTTCCGGTGTAGCCGCGCACAAAAAGAGTTGACGAAACGTTCCGGTTCCAGGTACAAAGATACATACGTGTCAGGCCCATCCGGACCGTCGCCCATGGTGTCGGCCCTAACGGTTTGTCAAAACACCGGTTGCGATGAAACCGGCCGGCCAATAAGCGCGGGCTGAACCGCAGGAGAACTCAGGTGATAGCTTCCGAAATCGCAGTCGACGTTCAGGGAGTAAAAAAACAATACGTTTTGGGTAGCGAAACCGTCCATGCCCTGGCCGGCGTCGATCTGCAGATCCTTGCCGGTGAATACCTTTCGATCATGGGGCCATCCGGATCCGGAAAATCGACCCTGTTCAACATGATCGGCGGCCTGGATATGCCCACCGAGGGCAAGGTATTCATCGATGATGTTGACGTCAGCGAACTCGGGCCGCTTGAACTGGCTTGGCTGCGATGCCACAAAATCGGATACATCTTCCAGACGTTTAATCTGATCGGCGTCCTGTCGGCCCTTGAGAATGTAACGCTGCCTATGGTCTTTGCCGGCATCGATGACGACGAAGCCCGCGAACGCGGAACCGAACTGCTCAATCGAGTCGGTTTGGGCGGCCGGCTCGACCACAGACCGAGTGAGCTTTCCGGCGGACAGCAGCAGCGAGTCGCGATTGCACGATCCCTGGCCAACGATCCGACCATTATCCTCGCCGACGAGCCTACCGGTAACCTGGACCTCTCCACCGGCAAGGAAATCATCGAACTGCTCAAGAAGCTCAACGTGGAGAAAAAGGTCACCATCATCTCCGCCACACACGACCTGAAAATGCTCGATGTCTCCGACCGGATCATCTGGATCCGCGACGGCGCCATTGAACACATCGAGCAGCGGGCCGACGTCCACCTCACCTTCGGCGACATCAAAGGCGAGAAATAATCGATACCCCGGCCCTTCACCGTTCCGTTGCACCCGCTGGAAATGCCGTTTCGCCCCGATCACGTTCCCGCACACCTGTGCCGATCGCAGTGGTTGACTTTGACGCCGGCCACGTGTAACATGCCTGAGCGATGAACACCAAACCAAACATTATCTTGCAGACGAACGCCCCGGGCTTTCCAAAGAGCCAGGGCAAGGTGCGTGATATTTACGATCTGGGCGATCGGCTCATCCTCGTCGTTACCGACCGCATCAGCGCCTTCGACGTGGTCATGCCCAATGGAATTCCCTGGAAGGGTATGGTGTTGACCCAGATCAGCAAATTCTGGTTCGACAAATTCGACGGCAAGGTCCAAAGCCACCTGATCACCACCGACCTGCCCAAGATGCCCGAACCGTTTGCTCGCCGACCCGAGGTCTTTTCCGGTCGAAGCACGCTTGTCCGCAAGTACCCCGTCGTCCCCATCGAATGTGTGGTCCGAGGCTATCTCGCCGGCAGCGGCTGGAAGGAATACCAGACCGCCGGGTCAGTCTGCGGGATCAAACTGCCCGCCGGCTTGCGCCAGTGCGACAAACTTCCCGAACCGATCTTCACCCCGTCCACCAAGGCCGCCACCGGCCACGACGAGAACATCTCGTTCGATCAGGCTGCCCGGATCACCGACGGGAGAATCGTCGAAGAACTGAAAACGATAAGCATAGAACTTTACGAACTCGCCGCCGACTATGCCGCCGGCCGAGGAATTATCATCGCGGACACGAAATTCGAGTTCGGTTTGGCTCCAAACGGAACGCTGGTCCTTGTAGATGAAGTCTTGACTCCCGATTCGTCGCGGTTTTGGCCCGCGGACCAATATCAGCCCGGCCGAGACCAACCGTCTTTCGATAAACAGTACGTCCGGAACTTTCTCGAGACGCTCGACTGGGACAAGACGCCGCCCGGTCCGAAACTTCCCGACAATGTCGTGGACGGAACCAGCCGGCGATATATCGAGGCGTATGAGAAGCTCACAGGAAACAAATTTGCCCCAGACCAACTGACCAGAGATTGACGTTACCATGGGAATGACGATTACAGAAAAACTGCTTGCATGCCATGCAAAACGATCGGCGGTTACGCCGGGCGAGAACATCTGGGTCGATGTCGATCTGCTGATGACCCACGACGTTTGTGGCCCGCCGACGATCGGCATTTTTCATCAGCAGTTTGGCGCGAACGCCAAGGTGTTCGATCCGAAAAAGATCGTGATTATCCCCGATCATTACATCTTTACCGCCGACGAGCATGCCCATCGCAATATTGAGTCCTTGCGCAACTTCGCCACAGAACAGGACATAACGCATTTCTACGATGCCAATTTCATCAAGGGCCCGGGCATTCCCAGCGGTTATTCCTGCTCCGCTGAAACCTGCTACAGCGGCGTCTGTCACAGCACACTGGCCGAAAAAGGCCATGACCTGCCCGGAACGGTCATGCTCGGCACCGATAGTCATACCTGCACCGCCGGTGCCTTTGGCCTCTTCGCCACCGGCATCGGCAATACAGAAGCCGCCTTCGTGATGGGCACCGGCAAGCTCTGGCTCAAGGTTCCCCCGACGATGCTCTTTCGCTTCGAAGGTGAAATGCCGGACTACCTGATGGCGAAGGATATGATCCTGACCATTATCGGCGACATCGGCACCGACGGCGCAACGTATCGGGCGATGGAATTTGCCGGCCCGGCCGTTGAAGCCTTGAGCATGGAAGAAAGGATGACCATCTGCAACATGGCCATCGAAGCAGGCGGCAAGAATGGAATCATGGCCCCAGACATCAAGACAGCAGAATACCTGCAAAACCGCGTGAGTAATCGCTACGATATGCATAGTAGTGATGCCGACGCTGCCTTTCTCAGCCAGACGACCTACCGTGTCGATCAAATCGAGCCGGCAGTCGCCCAGCCGCATTCGCCGGGCAACCGGGGTCTGGCGAGGAAGCTGCGTAGCCAGAGGATCGATCGAGCCTATGTCGGATCCTGCACCGGCGGCAAACTCACCGACATGGTGGTGGCGGCAAGAATGCTCGCCGGGCGAACCGTGATGGTCGATACCTTTATTGTGCCCGCGACCGTGGCAGTCGATCGAGCAATGGACCATATCTGCCTTGCCGGCAAAAGCTTGCGGCAAATCTTTGTCGACGCCGGCTGCCGCATCGGCCCGCCGTCTTGCGCCGCCTGCCTGGGCGGACCCATCGATACCTTCGGACGGGTCAACGAACCCGCCGTGTGTATCAGTACTACGAATCGCAATTTTCCAGGTCGGATGGGGAATAAGGACGCTCAAATCTATCTGGCCAGTCCATTGACGGTGGCTGCCAGCGCTCTGCGCGGGACGATCACCGACCCGCGCGACCTGATGCAGTAAGTAAGCCCGTGGGGTAAACCATGCCGGAGTTCATCTGTCCAGACGTCATTCTCACCGGTCCGGGATGCCTGAAGGAAATCGGACGCCAGGCAGCGGAATATGGCCGATCGGCTACTATCGTTATAGGAACCCGCTTGTCCCATGCGGGCAGTCGCCTCGGCGCCGTAAAGCAAATACTGACTTCAAACGGCCTGTCCGCAGATGTCTTCAGTGGCGCCAAGCCCGAGCCGCCGTGCGAACAGGTGGACCAACTGCGACGGCATCTGCGAGCGAAAGGCGCTGAAATCGTCATTGCCATTGGCGGTGGATCAGCCATCGATCTGGCCAAAGCAGCGGCTATATTGTGCAAATCCGACAAATCCGTTGAGGAGCACGTTGCCACCCAGAAGCTGCCTTCAGAAAGCCTTCCTCTTATCGCCGTTCCCACGACGGCCGGCTCCGGATCCGAAGCCACTCCCACAGCCGTGTTGACCGATACGGTCTCGAACGTCAAGCGTTCGATCCGCGCACGAGTAATGATGCCCAAAGTTGCCATCGTCGACCCGGAACTCAGTTGCTCTTGTCCGCCCCGGCTGACCGCGATTGTCGGGATGGACGCATTGACCCAGGCGATCGAGAGCTACTGTTCAACGCTGGCCACCAACCTCACCGAAGCCCTCTGCGAGAAGGCGATCGTCTTGATATCGCATAACCTGGAGCGGGCATACCGCGATGGCAGCGACCTTGCTGCTCGAACCGCCCTGGCTGAAGGCAGCCTGCTGGCGGGGGGATGGCCCTCGCCAACGCCCGCTTAGTACAGCCTTTCGCAAATAGGATAACAAAATCATGCGGCCTTTCGGTCCGGGCAGTCCGCCATGATCTTGGCCACGGATTTTGTGGACCAGTTAAATGGATGTGCCTTCTGGTTCCATTCCGAAATAAACTGTCCGATCTTCATACGTAAATCATCCTTTGAGGCGAAATCGGCGATCCGAAACCGCTTCCGCTGCAGAATCCCAAACCACTGTTCCACTTGGTTCATCCACGAGCAATGCACCGGCGTAAAATGAAGTTGAAACCGCGGATGATCCTTCAGCCAGGCCCGAACCTGTTTGCCGTGATGCGTCGAGACGTTGTCCAACACCAGGTGAATCAGAGTAATCGAGGCGGGAATCTCACCGTCCAGATATTCCAGAAAGGCGATGAACTCCTTCTGGCGTTTGCGGTCAAAGCATTGGCCGTAGACCTTGCCCGTCCGGGTATCGAAGGCAGCAAAAAGTTGCAGGGCACCCTTGCGCTGGTACTCGTGCTCGACGTAATTCGGGGTGAGGCCCGGTTGAGCGGGCTTCGTGGGATGCGAACGCGACCGAGGTTGAAGCGACGTTTTCTCGTCCACACTCAATACGGCTTCATGTTCCGAAAGCGGGCGGGTATACAAGTCAATGACCTCATTGACGCGAGCATAAAACTCCGCATCCCGCTGGGCCTTCGGGTTCAACCAGTAATGCATCCGCCAGGGCTTAAGCTTGTGATGCGACAAAATCCGCCAGACCGTGGTGGGGGAAATGGAGGAAACGACGCCCTCGGCCACGAGTTGCCGGGCCAGTTCCGGGCTGTCCCATTGGGATAAACTTCGACCGCCGTCATCCGGTCTTTCGCAGGCCAGCTTCACCAGATGGATGGCCACCTCGGGGGGGAAAAAAAGGCTTCCGGCCCCGTCCGGTCTTGTCGACCAACCCCGCCACCCCTTGGCGGTTGTATCGCTCCACCCATTTGTAGACAAACAGACGGGCCAGACCCACGGTGCGACTGATACTCGTAACGGATTGCCCTTCAGCCCGCAGAAGAACAATCCGCGCCCGCTTGGCCAACCCAGCCTTGACCGTGGTCGACCGCTGCAAAGACTCCAGTACCGACCGGTCTTCCGCCGTAAGTTCCACCTGAAGCTGCGTGTGACGTCCCTGTCCCATACTTCGGATCCTCCGAAAACATTTATTGACCTATCCTCTACATCGGCCATAGGCAAGACATTCCATTACTTTTTGTTATCCTATTTGTGAAAGGCTGTACTTAG
>Ga0315281_10004738_pt1 | contig 19697 bp, 21 predicted proteins | sample YL17G07_0_MG_FD_204540 | JGI IMG/M metagenome (GOLD analysis project Ga0315281, IMG submission 204540) | Sediment microbial communities from Yellowstone Lake, YNP, Wyoming, USA - YL17G07_0 | ecosystem: Environmental > Aquatic > Freshwater > Lake > Sediment | place: USA: Wyoming | collected... | reverse complement strand
ATGGCGTCGCAAAGTTCCTCTGCTGAAATTATTGTTGGAATGGGCGGCTGGCAATTGGCTCCCTTCAACGGCGTCTTTTATCCCTCCAAGCAGCCAAAAGGATTTCGACAACTCGAATTCTACGCCAGATATCTCGATCTGGTCGAAGTAAATGCAACGTTCTACTCTGTTGGGCTCGGCCCAAGAAATGCTGCCCAGTGGCTAAAGGATGTTTCGGGGAATAGAAAATTTCAGTTCAGCGTGAAGTTGTTTCAGGGCTTTACACACACGATGGAAGCCAGAAAGGGAGATGTACTCGCTGTCAGTCGATTAATCGAACCGTTGGCGGCTGAAGAGAAGTTATGTGCTCTCGTTATTCAATTCCCTCACTCGTTCGTCAGAACGAAAGAGCGGATTGAGTATCTCAGGAAGCTCGCCGAGACGTTCAAAGAGTTTCCAATGTTCGTAGAGTTTCGACACGATTCGTGGGCCAAGCCGGAATTATTCTCAATGCTCTTGGATTTGAAATTGCACCTGATCAATGTCGATCTACCAGCCATAAGGCATCGGATGCCTCTAACCGATGTTGGGTGGGGTGGGATTTCATATTTCCGTCTGATGGGAAGAAACGCCGAAACTTGGCATAACGCGCCGCGCGACGAAAAAACCAATGTTGCCGATCGGTATCTGTATGATTATTCCAATGAAGAGAGTGAAGGACTTTTCAGTGCGATGAATCGCCAGGCCCGAAAGGGAAACAAGACGTTTGTGGTTTTTCATAATGACCCGCAGGCGAATTCGCTCAAGAATGGATTCGAATTGCGTCACATTGTGGAGCCGAAAAAAAAGCTGATTGTGCCGGCCCAGTTAGTAAATCGATTCCCAGTGCTTGCACCTTTCACCGTCGTCCCGAATCCCGAAGGCCTGACACTGTTTTAAGATTGTCGCACACGTTTCATACTCTTGGAAGACTAGATTGGGAATTGTTTAAGTCTGACTATTTTCGTAATTTTGTTTCAACCAATTGCCCTGTGGTGTAACTGGCAACACGTCTGACTCTGGATCAGAAGAGTCCAGGTTCGACTCCTGGCAGGGCAGCAGGTCAATGCAAAAGTCAAAATGTAAAATGAAAAATGGTTCTTTCCATTTTTATTTTTGATTTTTGCATTTTTAATTGATCTTGGCCCTATCGTCTAACGGTTTAGGACGTAGCCCTCTCAAGGCTGAAATACGGGTTCGATTCCCGTTAGGGCTACTACACCAATTGAGAATTTTCCATTGCCAATTTTCAATTCGATTGCGCCTGTAGCTCAATCCTCCAAACAAACGGCGGATTTCGCTCCATGCGCTTGCGCGCCTGTAGCTCAATTGGATAGAGCATCAGCCTACGGAGCTGAGGGTTGGGGGTTCAAATCCCTCCAGGCGCACAAGACAAATGTAGATTGCCGAATGGTGAATTCGGAATTTCGGATGATCTTTGTGAAGTTCCGACTTCCGCAATCAGAATTCAGCGATTTCTTGCACCCGTAGCTCAATCCTCCAACAGGCATGGCGGATTTCGCTACGTATGCTTTCGCACCCGTAGCTCAACTGGATAGAGCATCAGCCTTCGGAGCTGAGGGTTGGGGGTTCGACTCCCTCCGGGTGTACAAGTCTTGCACCAATTCCATGGTTACAACTTATGTGCTGCACAGTTTGAAGGATGGGAAGAATTATACCGGGTTCTCAGAAAATGTATTTGTTCGCCTTCAGCCGCATAATGCAGGGAAAGTCGCTGCTACGAGGCATCGCAGACCCCTTATCATCCTGTACACTCGCTCGTTCGAGAGCAGAACGGAAGCCCGCGCCTTTGAAAAGTACTTGAAGACTTCGACGGGTCGGAGGTTCCTTGCCAAAGAACTTCAGCCGCTTAGGGGTTCCCTGCCCGACTGAACAACATCAGTCGGTCAGGCGGGGACTCCCTCCGGGTGTACGAGTCTTTCAGTAAATCCCATGTTTACAACTTATGTAATTCACAGTTTGAAGGATGGGAAGAATTATACCGGTTTCTCCGAAAATGTATTTGCACGCCTTCAACAGCATAATGCTGGGAAAGTTACTGCAAGGAGACATCGCAGACCTTTTGTCATTGTGTATACGCGCTCGTTCGAGGGCAGAGCAGAAGCCCGGACCTTTGAAAAGTACTTGAAGACTGCGGCAGGTCGGAGATTCCTTGCCAAAGAACTCCAGCCGGTTGGGGGTTCCCTGCCCGACTGAACGACATCAGTCGGGCAGGCGGGGACTCCCTCCGGGTGTACAATGCTGCAAAGTGTTTTCCTTTCTTTTGCATTTCCCTCATTGCTTGGGTATATTTTTGCCGACCAGGTTCTCCACGAATGATTGCCGCCAAAATATCCCGCACGTCACAGTTGTTCAAAGATATTCCAACTCCGCATTATGCTACCTCGGGATCTGCCGGAATGGACCTCTGTGCAGCCCTTGAAGCGCCGGCAACAATTGCACCGGGGGAAACGGCGCTTATACCGACGGGCTTCAGAATCGAGCTGCCTGAGGGATACGAAGCTCAGGTGCGGCCTCGCAGCGGCTTAGCCATCAAACACCAGATGGGCATACTAAACTCTCCGGGAACAATCGATTCGGATTATCGAGGCGAGATAAAAATTATTCTAACAAATTTCGGAAAAAGTCCGTTCATCGTAAATCGCGGCGACCGAGTTGCACAAATGGTTGTTGCGAAAGTTGAACGCGTCGCCTGGGAGGAAGTAGCGTTGGTCGCAGACTCTGAACGCGGCGCAGGCGGATTTGGACACACAGGAGTTTCAGCAAATCCAAGAAATGGCAAAGCCAAGTAAGTCGCCGAAAAGAACTCAGCCAGGGCGAGCAAGCGAAGAGCGCTGGGATTCTATTTTTTCCTCCCTCGGCAGAATTGAAGTTGTACTGTTGGTAGGCGGCGTGATGATGCTTCTTGTACTCGTGTACACGATTCAGTCGATCCTTTCGCCATTTCTAGCCCTCGGTATGATTCTCTTTCTGCTTTATCCGCTTCGACGGTATCTCCTTGCGCGGAATGTTATGTGGCTTGCGGCGACGCTGTTCTCCCTCTGGTTTCTCAATACCGTCCTCAATTTGCTTGCGCCGTTCATTATTTCCCTGGTGTTTGCATATATCCTCAATCCGGTTGTTGATTTGTTTCAACGATGGCGAGTGCCACGAGCGCTTACCTCGTTCATACTCATCCTGCTGTTCGTCACTGCCGTTGTATTGATATTGTTTTTTGTATTCCCCATTGCCTTAACTCAAATCGAAGGAATGCTCGACTCCCTCAGCAAGGTGATCACCGACCTTCGTTCAACGCTTTACAACAGTCCGCTGATGACTAAGCTGGAACGTTATGGCATCAAGTCGGATGAACTCCGCAACGCGCTCGTAAATCAATTCACCCCAAAGCTGGACGACATTCTGAAAGCTTTCTTTAAGGTTGTTCTGAATTTTGCCTCGAGTGTTTCCAGCGTGGTCACGCAGATATTTTATGTTGTGCTCGTTCCGTTTCTCACCTTTTATATTTTGAAGGATTTTCCGCTTCTCGGACATCGTTTCAAACTACTCTTCCCACGTCGATTCAGGGACCAGGTGGCGAACTACATGGAACGGGCAGACGACCTCATCGGCCATTACTTGCGTGGGGCGCTTACCGTAGCGCTGCTGCAAGGAATTGTGACCGCGACGCTCTTCTCTTTCTACGGACTCAAATACGCGTTGCTGATGGGCTTATTCGCAGCACTTTTTGACCTCATCCCATATTTCGGCCTTATCGTCATGATTGCAATCAGTGCCATGGTTGCCGCGTTTAGCGATCCTCCAGTTCTGCAAAAAATTGTGCTGGGGGCGGGATCGATTTGGGCATTGCACATTTTCGAAACAGCCTTCCTCTCCCCCCGAATCGTTGGAAGCAAGATAGGTCTCCATCCGCTCTTAATGATTCTCTCCTTGCTCGTTTTCATGTATTTCCTTGGATTCATCGGATTGCTTATCGCCGTTCCCACTACAGCACTCCTGATATTGTTTATCAAAGACTGGGAACTTCGACGCAAGGGTGGCGCCTACGTCGAACGCGATTCTCTCATCCCGCAGCCCTGATTGGCAATTCTTCATGCCAGGCACGTTGTACCTCGTTGCAACCCCAATCGGTAACTACGAAGACATTACGCTTCGCGCGATCCGCGTCCTAAAAGAAGTCGACCTCGTCGTGTTCGAGGAGCGGAAAGAGGGGGCGAGGTTGCTTCGCCACTTTGGGATTGAAAAACCTGTCGACAGTATCAACGAGCATAACGAATCAGCAGCGAGTCAAATCATTCTGGGTCACCTGAATGAAAACAAAAACGTCGCACTCATCTCGGACGCGGGGACGCCGCTGTTTTCCGACCCCGGCAGCGTGTTGGTTCAGAAGGCAATCCAATCTCAAATTCGGGTCATTCCCATTCCCGGGGCTTCGTCACTTTTGCCTGCTCTGACGGTCTCGGGGTTCAACATTGAACGATTTTCATTCTACGGGTTCTTGTCGCCAAAGCGCGAACGTCGGGTAAAAGAGCTCCAGTTGCTAAGAAAGGAGCCCGCAACAATCGTTCTGATGGACACTCCTTATCGACTTACTCAGCTCGTGCGCGATATTGCCAACGTGTTTGCGGACTCGAGAAGAATCTGCATCGCGTTCGATTTGACGTTGCCAACGGAGGAGATTTTGAGAGGAACGCCCTCGAGACTATATCAACAATTACTGAAAGAAGAGAAGAAAGGCGAGTTCGTGCTGATTATTGAGGGGACTTCTCAGTAGTTTTCTTCAGACGCTGAAAATGAAAAAGGCTTGGAAGAAATTCCAAGCCTTTCGTCTTTCTATCATCCCTGCTTCCTACGGTAAGAGTACGGCAGAGGCGAGGACCGTAGTCCACAACCCGTTCTTATCTCCCTCGGCGGATTGCGTTACGTTAAAGACACGCACAATTTTGCCGGACATCTTATAGATTTTTTCACGCTCGTCCCAGGCCGTGTTTGGGTCGAATTGCACGCCCAGGGTTGTTGCAAGCATCGTTGCGGCGAGGTCTTCAGCGTAGTCGCCTGCGCGCTCGTCAGTTTCGCCGTAAGGGTGATGCTCGGATAAGTATCCGTACTGCGTCTCATCAGAGGCTTGTGCAACGCCAATAGAAGCCGCAATCAGTCGGTTAGGCTCGTTCGTTGCGTTTCGTGCCATCACGCAAAAAGTAATCGCCCCGGGCAACAGTACTTTCAACCCTTCGTCTCTCGGTATCCGTTTGCAACCAGGAGGGAAGATGCTCGAGACCGTTACGATATTGCACTTTTCAATGCCGGCATCGCGTAAGGCCAATTCAAATGATTGCAGATAATCTTTGTGGCGTCCGACGCCTTTGGTGAAGAACATTTTGGAGGGAACAAACACGATCTCATCTCCGTTTTTGGTAATTGGATAGTTAGGTTCGCTTTACTCGTAAGAAATTTCGTTTCCCGACCTTGATGACAAAGCTCTCGTGTGTAGGCACGACGGCATTTGAGTCAAGCACGCGATTGCCGTCAATCGAAACACCTCCTTGCTCGACCAACCTCCGGGCTTCGCCCTTGGAAGGAACGAGTTTCGCCTGAGCAAGGAGATTTGTAATCGTTGTGCTGCTACTCATCGGAAGAGTGAATTCAGCAATCTCATCCGGTAGGCTCTTATCGATAAATATCCTGTCAAATTCCTCTTCAGCCCTCTGGCCCGCATCGATTGCATGATACAAAGAAACGATTGTGCGCGCTAACGTGCGCTTCAAATCACGCGGATTAGTTTTGCCCTCGGCAAGTTGCTTCTTGATTTCTTTCAGCTCAGAATTTGATACGTCCGTGGTCAGTTCGAAGTAGGGATAAATGAGAGAGTCAGGAATGCGCATGGTCTTCCCGTAGATCTCTTTCGGCGATTCATTAATGCCGATGTAGTTGTCGAGGGACTTGCTCATCTTTTCAACACCGTCGGTTCCAGGGATGATCGGCATCGTCAGCGCGCATTGTGGTTCCTGCCCGTATTCCCTTTGAATGTCTCGGCCAACGAGAAGATTGAACTTCTGATCAGTTCCCCCAAGTTCCACATCAGAATTGACCGCTACAGAATCCATTGCTTGCGCGAGAGGATACAGAAGCTCGTGAACGCTAATCGGCGAGCCCTCTTTGAATCGAACGGAAAAATCATCCCGCTCTAACATTCTTGCTACAGTATATTTGCTGGTAAGTCGCACGACGTCTGAAAAAGCCATCTTGCCAAGCCACTCAGAATTGTAATACATCGAAATGTTTTTTGCAGAAAGGATTTTCGTTGCCTGCTCAAAATAAGTTTGACCGTTCATTCGGGTTTCATCGAGTGAAAGGGCAGGGCGGGTTTTGTTTCTTCCCGAAGGGTCGCCGATCATGCCAGTGAAATCGCCGATGATCAGAATGGCTTGATGACCCAATTCCTGAAACTGGCGGAGTTTGCGTAGAACGACGGAGTGGCCGAGATGCAAATCTGGCCGGCTCGGATCGCAACCGAGTTTGACATTGAGAGGCTTCTTGTTTTTGACCGCTCGTTCGAGCTTGCGGACAAGGTCTTCTTCGGGAATGATTTCAGCGACGCCACGTTTGATGACGTCCATCTGTTCGTTGAGCGGTGGGAACAATTTTTCGGAAATTCTCCTAGACAGCTCGTCTTGCCATTGCGCGCTTCAAGTCTCTTGCCGACTCGCGCTTCTTAATTGCCTCTCGTTTATCGAAACTTCGCTTGCCGCGCGCGATGCCAAGTTCGACTTTTGCATACGGACCTTTGAAATACACCGAAAGGGGAATCAGCGTTAGGCCCTTTTCCTTAATCCTTCCAACCATCTTAAGAATTTGCTTCTTCTGAAGGAGCAGCTTGCGACTTCGAAGTGGGTCGTGGTTGTTGTAACTCCCTTGATCGTACGCGCCGATATGCATCCCAATCAACCACACTTCTCCGTTCTTCAGCAATGCGTAGCTATCCTGCAAATTCGCCTTGCCGTTTCGCAACGATTTGATTTCAGTTCCTAAGAGAACAATCCCCGCTTCAAGTTTCTCGAGAATCTCATAATCGTGACGCGCTTTTCGATTCGAAACAATCCGCTGCTGTTCTTGCTCTGCCATCCGTCAAAAAAATGTGTTCAAACTTACTCCAAAAGGAATACAAATTCAATGAATACTTTGTTGCGACAGACCGAAGACTCGGAGCGCCGTTCTTTGTTTTTCCTGGCACTTCTTGGTATATTGCACCCGAGAAATTTTTTTCTTGACTCTCCGAAACTTAGAGGAATCACACTTCGATGGCTGAAAAACAATTTGATGTGACTGTTATCGGTTCCGGTCCGGGCGGGTACATTGCAGCGATCCGAGCAACGCAGCTGGGATACAAAGTCGGCATCGTGGAACGGGACAAGATGGGCGGTGTGTGCCTGAACTGGGGTTGCATTCCCAGCAAAGCCCTGCTGAAGAGCGCCGAGATTCTCAACGAATTGAAGAAAACTGAAGAGTTTGGGATTTCCGTCAAAGAGGTGAGTTTTGATTTTGCGAAAATCATCCAACGAAGCCGGGGTGTTTCCGACCGCATCTCCAAGGGCGTTGAATATTTGATGAAAAAGAACAAGATCGAGGTAATGAAGGGGACCGCGAGGCTGACAGGGAAGAATTCCATTGAAGTTTCGACCGACGGCAAAGTCACTGACACGATCAAGACAAAGAACATTATTCTTGCAACAGGTGCTCGTCCGAAAAGTATTCCGGGAGTAACCATTGACCGGAAAAAGATCATCACCAGTACTGAAGCAATGACCCTACCCTCGCAGCCCAAGTCGATGGTAATCATCGGTGCAGGGGCAATCGGAATCGAGTTTGCTTACTTCTACAATTCGCTCGGCACAAAGGTCACGGTCATCGAAATGCTGCCGACAATCCTTCCCCTCGAAGACAAAGAGATTACAAAGATTCTTGATTCCAGTCTGAGAAAATCCGGCATCGAGCTACTTACTGGCACGAAGACTGAATCGGTGAAAGTTGGAGAAAAAGTTACGGTTACCATTTCTGATAAAGAAGGAAAGAAGACCGATGTTGTAGGCGATGTGGCGCTGATGGCTGTCGGGGTGCAGGCGAACGTGGAGAACCTTGGATTGGAAGCTGTGGGAGTGAAAGTTGACCACGGATTTATTCTTGTGAATGAATTCATGCAAACGAACGTCGCAGGAATCTACGCAATCGGTGATGTCTCAGGTCCCCCGTTGCTTGCCCACGTTGCCTCACACGAAGGAGTCGTCGCGGCAAACCACATCGGAGGAAAGGCGAAGCACGGCATCGACAAGAATAACATTCCAAGCTGCACGTACTGCCAGCCCCAAGTCGCAAGCGTTGGAATGACCGAAGAAGTGGCAATCGCAAAGGGCTACAAAGTCAAAGTCGGACGTTTTCCTTTCCGCCCGCTGGGGAAAGCGATGGCAACCGGAGAGACCGAAGGAATGGTCAAACTCGTGTTTGACGAGAAGTATGGCGAGCTGTTGGGCGCGCACATCATCGGTTCTGAAGCGACAGAGATGATTGCTGAGCTCGGAATGGCAAAGGCGCTCGAAACTACTTGGGAAGAAATCTTCCACACGATGCACGCTCATCCAACGCTTTCTGAAGCTGTGATGGAAGCAGCGGGCGAAGCCTACGGAGTAGCGCTCAACATCTAATGATAAACCCCGTCTCTGTTGTCGATCTCGGTCGCAGTAAGTATGCCGAAACGTGGGAGTTGCAGCGCAAACTATGGGAGCTTCGTCATTTCGGCGCAATTGGAGATACTGTTCTCTTCACCGAGCACGACCACGTCTATACGGTCGGAAAGGGTGGCGACGGGAATCACCTACTCGCATCCGCAAGCGAACTCAAACAGACCGGCACAGATGTCTTCCACGTTGACCGTGGAGGCGATATTACGTATCACGGTCCCGGCCAAATCGTCTGTTATCCTATCCTTGACCTCAACAACTACACGCCGGATATTCATCTCTACTTGCGGAATTTGGAAGAAGTGATGATTCGGGCGATTGCAGGGTTTGGCGTTGAAGGAAGGCGAGAAAAAGAATTTACAGGTGTCTGGGTCGGCGAAGAAAAAATTGGTGCATTAGGTGTCAAGGTCAGCAAGTGGGTTACGATGCACGGGTTTGCGCTCAACGTGAACACTGATCTCTCGAAATTCGACCGTATCATTCCGTGCGGCATTTTCCATAAAGGCGTAACGTCGCTGCAAAAAGTTCTTGGTCGAGAGATTGATGCGAGCGAGGTGCTTCGGAAATTGATCGCCGCATTTGAAGAGGTGTTCGCCGTGAAAAGCCTCTTTAGTTCTCGATCTCAATTCGATACAATTCTCGCGCAAACGAACGAAGTCCAGTAGGAGTTATCGATGTCAAAAGTTGTAACCGCGCCGCAATCAAAATCTTCGTCCGCAAGACTCCCCGAAGGGCTGACGAAAGAAAAATTACTCAACGCCTACCGGAACATGCTCATCTCCCGGCGGACCGACGAGAAGCATCTGATCATCCTCAAGCAGGGCAAATCGTTCTTCCACATTGGTGGCTCAGGGCACGAAGCCGCTCAAGTCGCGGCGGCGTTGGCTTTGCGTTCCGGCCACGATTGGGCAAATTGTTACTATCGTGACCTCGCGTTTGCACTTCAGAATGGTGTGACTCCTGAGGAAATATTTTTGGCTGCGTTCCACCGTGCAGAAGACCCAAGCAGCGGCTCCCGTCAGATGCCATCTCATTTTGGCAACCCACGTTTGAAAATGCCGACGCAATCGAGTCCGACTGGTACGCAATATCTACAGGCAGTCGGCATGGCGCTCGCCGCAAAGAAAGAGGGGAGCGACGAAGTTGTCTACGTTTCTTCGGGTGAAGGAGCGACAAGCGAAGGAGAATTCTTTGAAGCGGTGAACTGGGCGGCACGCGAGGCATTGCCCGTAATCTTCTTCATCCAGGATAACAAGTACGCAATCTCTGTCCCTGTTGCACAGCAAACCGCTGGTGCATCAGTGTTCGAGGTGACAAAAGGGTTCAAGGGACTGAACCGAGAAGAAGTAGACGGCACGGATCTTCTGAAAACGTACGAAACGATGAGAGGCGCCGTTGCACGCGCCCGCAAAGGGGAAGGTCCATCGTTGGTAGTGGCGCATACCGTTCGACTGCTTCCACATTCATCTTCTGACGATCATTCGAAATACCGATCTAAAGAAGAACTGGAGAACGACCGCAAGCTCGATCCGATTCCGAAGACAACATCATTCCTCATCGAGCAAGGATTCTTGACCGATGCTGAAGCGGAGAAAATGGCGGAAGAGGCGAAGGCGGCGGTTGAGCAAGCATCTGTTTGGGCTGAGTCACGACCGATGGCTGATGTTTCGACTGTGCTCGACCACGTCTACGGGACGGCGCACGCTGACCCGCCGAGAGATTTTGTCGAACCTGAGCACATGGGTGCGAAAATCGTTCTCGTGGATGCAATCAACCACGCGATGGCGGAAGAATTGGAACGCAACCCCAAAGTCGTGGTCTTTGGCGAAGACGTTGCCGGTGGCAAGGGGGGCGTGTTCACTGCAACGAGAGGATTGACTGCAAAGTTTGGCTACGGACGATGCTTCAATTCTCCGCTTGCCGAAGCGAGCATTGCGGGCGTTGCGTACGGCATGGCTCTCAAAGGCTGGATGCCGTGCGTAGAGATCCAATTCGGCGATTACATTTGGCCTGCGTTCATGCAAATCCGCGATGAGATTGCCATGGCGCGCTATCGCTCCAACAATGCCTGGCCCACACCGCTGGTCATCCGCGTACCGGTCGGCGGATATATCCACGGAGCGCACTATCATAGCCAGAGCATCGACGGAATATTTGCACACATTCCCGGGCTGAGACTTGCGTATCCTTCCAACGCTGCGGATGCGAAAGGATTATTGAAGACGGCCTTGCGTGGCGACGACCCGGTAATTTTTATGGAGCACAAAGGATTGTATCGGCAGGGCTACGCGGCGAGTTTGGAGCCGGATACGGATTACGCGCTTCCGTTTGGAGTTGCGGCAGTAAAGCGGGAAGGGACGGACGTTACGGTAATTACGTACGGCTATCTCGTACAGCAATCTATGGAGGCAGCGCGTGAATTGGAGCAGAAGGGTATCAGCGTTGAAGTGATTGATCTGCGAACGCTGAATCCGTTGGATGAGGAGGCGATCTATAATTCGGTGAGGAAGACTAGCCGTGTGATTGTTGCACACGAAGACACGCTTACGGGAGGCTTCGGCGGCGAGATCGTGGCGCGTATTACGGAAAACTGTTTCGACCGTCTGGATGCCCCGGTGCTTCGTGTTGCGGCCCTCGACACGTTCGTGCCCTACAGTCCGCCGTTGGAAGATGCGATGCTTCCCAACAAAGCTAAGATCGTTGCTGCGATTGAAAAAGTTCACGCATTTTAAGGGAGCGCAATGCAAGTTGAAGTGGTAATGCCCAAGATGGGCGAGAGCATTCAGGAAGGAAAGATTCTCCGCTGGGCGAAAAAGGTTGGCGAGAAGATTTCAAAGGATGAGACTATTCTTGAAATCAGCACCGACAAGGTGGATTCTGAAATCCCGTCGCCCGTCGCTGGTGTGCTGGCAACAATTGTGGTGCAGGAAGGCGATACTGTTCCCGTAGGAACAGTTATCGCGATGGTTGAGACAGACGCTTCTGCAAAGATCGAAGCAAAGACGGCGCCCGTTGTGACATTGCAAGAAACTGCTTCCCCTGCAATGCAATTAGCGGTTGGAGGGGCTGTTGCAGTTCTGCCTTCAGCGCCCGTTGTTGCGCGAGGAAGCGGAAATCGATTCTATTCACCTCTTGTTCGGAGTATTGCAAAGTCCGAACGAATCTCCATTGCTGAATTGGATTCACTTTCAGGTTCTGGCGCCGGGGGAAGAGTTAACAAGCAGGACTTGCTGAATTATTTGAAGAACCGTGTCGGAGGCTTTTCTCCAGTGCGTGCGGAGAATTATTCCATCCACAAGGCCGACCTCGCTGAATTGCAGAAAAAATATCCATCGGCGCGCTATGAAATTCTGCAGATGGAGAACCTTCAGCAAAAGATGGCCGAGCACATGGTTCGGAGCCTTGCCACGTCCCCGCACGCTCACGCGATCGACGAGATCGATATGACGGCCATCGTGAAATTCCGCGAAAGGAACGCGGCACGTTTTGAACAGGAGCTAGGGTTTAAGTTGACGTTCACGCCATTTATTCTATCAGCAGTCACAAAAGCTCTTCTGGAATACCCACTCGTCAACAGTTCGGTTGAGGGGGACAAGATTATCGTCAAGAAGTATATCAATCTTGGTATGGCAGTCGCCTCGTCCTACGGTCTCATCGTTCCGAACATCAAGAACGCGGAAGCGAAGGATTTCGTCGCAATGGCTCGTGCGGTAAACGATATCACGCAACGAACACGAACGAAAAAATTGAAGCCTGAAGAAATCCAAGACGGAACATTTACCGTAACAAACTATGGAGTTTTCGGCAACATCATCGGGATTCCGATTATCAACCAGCCGCAGGTGGCGATTCTCGGAACGGGCGCGATCAAGAAGCGACCGATCGTCCTGACCGACGCCGACGGAAACGATACGATTGCCATTCGGTCGATGTGCTACTTTACACATTCGTTCGACCACCGCATTCTTGATGGTGCCATCAGCGGACAGTTTCTTGCAAGAGTGAAAACTGAAATCGAGCAGCCAAACCTCAGGAACATGTTCTGATGTCATTTGTAATCGAAGAAATTCCCGCCGTGCAATATTCGCCAGCGCCGCGTCGACCGGAATGGCTTAAAGCGCGCATTCCCTCGGGCGAGAGCTACACGCGCTTGCTCGAGATCATGCGCTCAAACAAACTTCACACTGTTTGCGAAGAAGCAAAGTGCCCAAACATGGGCGAGTGCTGGAACGCTGGCACGGCGACGTTTATGATTCTTGGCGATATCTGCACACGCTCGTGCGGTTTCTGCAACGTGAAAACCGGCCGGCCCGACTACGGGCTGGACTGGGATGAACCGCGACGAGTCGCCGATGCCGTTGAGCAAATGAACTTGAAGCACGTGGTGATTACCTCGGTCAACCGCGACGAACGAGAAGATGGCGGCGCTCCGATTTTTGCGGAGACCGTCAAGCTGGTTCGAGAACGAGTGCCAGGAATACGTATCGAGGTGCTCATCCCCGATTTCAAGGGGAAGGAATCTGCGCTCAAGACAGTTCTCGATGCGCGGCCGGACATATTGAATCACAACCTCGAAACCGTACCGCGATTGTACCGCACCGTTCGAATGCAAGCAAACTACCGACAGTCCCTCAACGTTCTTTCATACTACAAGAAAAATGGACTCAAGACAAAGACGGGATTGATGCTCGGTATTGGCGAACGCACAGAAGAAGTCATCGATGTTCTCAAAGACCTCCGCGCCGTTGACGCGGATATCTTGACGCTGGGTCAATATTTGCAGCCAACAAAAGAACATCTGCCCGTTGATCGTTGGGTTCATCCTGATGAGTTTGCGATGTTCAAAAAACTGGGAATGGAACTTGGGTTCAAACACGTAGAGTCAGGGCCGCTCGTCCGTAGCTCCTACCACGCCGAGAAACACCTCTAAATGATTACTCGCTACGGGTACGATGTCTACTTCACTGTGTTCGGAATTTGCGTTGCGATTATTGTGGTGGCGGTGATTCTTACAGAGATTGGGCCGATGAGGTACGCGGCGTTTATTGTTTCTGGGGTCACGCTCTTGTTCGCGACAAATTTTTTCCGCGATCCTGAACGGAACACTCCTTCGGTAGAAAAGGGAATTATTTCTCCGGCCGATGGCAAGGTTATCACCGTCAAGGAGGTCGAGCAACCGGAGTATCTTGGCGGCAGGTCGATCATGATCAGCATTTTTATGTCGCCGCTCAATGTGCACGTCAATCGAAATCCGATCTCAGGAACGGTTGAGTATCTGCGCTATGTGCCCGGAGAATATTTTGCGGCATATGAGGACAAAGCTTCGGAAAAGAATGAGCAATCCGTTATTGGCTTGAAGAACAAGTTTGGCAAAATCCTGTTTAAGCAAATCGCCGGATTTGTAGCGCGGCGCATTGTGTATGAGTTAAAGGTCGGCGAATCAGTCACAGCTGGCGAACGGTTCGGCATGATCAAGTTCGGGTCGCGGGTCGATCTCTTTGTTCCTGTCCGATCAAGAATCAACGTGAAAGTTGGCGATCGTGCGGTGGCAGGCGAATCGGTGTTGGCAGAATTTCTCTAACGCGAGGAAGGCGAATGAAAATTACGCGCGCGGTTGTTCCTAGCCTCTTCACCACCCTCAATGTCTTTTGTGGATTTCTGTCTCTTCTGAACGCGCACCACGGTCGAATCGAAATGGCTGCCTGGTTCATCCTTCTTGCGGCAGTATTCGATACGCTAGACGGCATGATGGCGAGGATTACAAAATCGACGAGCCAGTTCGGCGTCGAGCTTGATTCGCTCGCCGATGTGGTTTCATTCGGCGCCGCTCCCTCGTTCTTAGTCTATATGGCTGGAATGAACGCGTACGAGAATTGGGGGATCATCGTCAGTTCGATGCCGTTGGTGTTCGGCGCGATTAGGCTTGCCCGGTTTAACTCCCAGCTCGTTGGGTTCGATAAAGACTATTTCAGAGGCCTCCCGATTCCAGCTCAGGCGATAGCGTTATGCGCATTCTTTCTCGAAACCTATGGCGAAAATGGCTTGAGCACGATGGGGAAAATGTCGCTTGCCCCGATGACGATACTCCTTTCGCTGCTGATGGTCAGCACGATAAAATATGATACACTTCCACGGCCTTCGCGCCGTGTATTTTCGCAGCATCCGATCAAGATGGTCGGATTCAGCGTGGCCGTGCTCGTGGTTATTTTTTCGAAAGGTCAACTTCTCTTTCTATTGACGATTGCGTTCATTCTCTTCGGCGTCGCGCGTTCCTTCGTGCAATGGCTTCGGAAGCAAGCTACCGTTCTGGAAAAGGATGAAGACGAAGAAACAGAAATTCAAAGCATCGATATTTAAGGAGGAGGAGTTGTTCCACGCACGTATTATCGTCACATTACGCAGGTCTATCCTTGACCCACAAGGCAAGGCAATTGAACACGGGATCCATTCTCTCGGTCACGAGGAGGTTAGCGATGTTCGCATCGGCAAGATCATCGAACTCGACGTCGACACAACATCAAAGGAAAAGGCCGATGCCATCGTCAACGAAGTGGGACGGAAGCTTCTCGCAAATCCGGTGATGGAGGATTTCACTTTCACTTTGAGCGAATTTAAAGGGATACAGTAAAGCCGTGCGGCAAGTCAAATTCGGTATCGTGGTTTTCCCCGGATCCAATTGCGACCACGACGCGCACTATGTTGCGGGAGAGGTGATGGGGCAGGATGCCAGACTCATTTGGCACAAGGAATCATCGATAGGCGATGTAGACGTGGTGATTTTGCCGGGAGGCTTTTCGTATGGTGACTATTTGCGGTGCGGAGCAATTGCCCGGTTCTCGCCGATCATGAAAGACGTTGTCCGGTTTGCGAACAACGGCGGAACAGTGGTCGGAATTTGCAATGGATTTCAAGTCTTGACGGAAGCGGGATTGTTGCCCGGCGTGTTGCTTCGGAATCGGTCGCTTCGCTTTATCTGCAAGTACATTCGCGTTCGCGTGGAGAACGATGCGTCAAGATTTACAAGCGCATCCGTTCGTGGGGACGTTTGGGAAATTCCGATCGCTCACGGCGAAGGAAACTATTTTGCTGAATCGGAGACAGTCAAGCGGATCGAAGAAAACGGACAGGTCGTTCTTCGATACTGCGATGCCCGCGGGGACCTTACCGATGAGTCAAACGCTAATGGATCGTTGAATAGCATCGCGGGAATTATCAACGAGGCGGGCAACGTCTTGGGGTTGATGCCCCACCCGGAGCGGGCTGCAGAAGCGATCCTCGGGCACGAGGATGGACGGAAGTTTTTTGAATCACTGATTAATCATCATCTTCAAACGGAGACACATTTTGCGGGGTTGGTTGCCGCAGAGAGGAGCTAAATATGTTTCAGAATATCGGTGGCATGGAGCTGTTCTTGGTTTTGTTGGTGGTGCTCGTATTCTTTGGCGCGAAGAAGCTGCCCGAGTTTGCCAAGGGACTGGGACAAGGGATTCGGGAGTTTAGGAAAGCCGCACGCGATGTGCAGGATGAAGTCGAGAAAGAAACAAAACAACTCGACCCCGACAAGGACAAGAAGTAGGCCTGCGACGGACGAGTGAGATGGGAGCGGGTTGCGCAAGCTATTCGGACGATTCTTCACCCATATTACCCTTTGCTTGATGGCAGGGTTTGGGTATCTATGAGCTCGCCTCGAAAACTTCTATGACTTAACTGCTAATCGTGCAGCAGATCTTCGATATTCTGTTCGCACGAATTCGAATCACAATGAAAAAACTCCAAATCGAAAAGCAATGGGCATTCTTGTAGGCAAACAGACCCGACTCGTCGTACAGGGTATTACTGGCGGCGAAGGAACTTTCCACACAAAGCAAATGATCGAATACGGCACCAATGTCGTTGCTGGTGTTACGCCCGGCAAAGGTGGTGCGCAGTATTCGGGAAACGAAAAAGATCAGCTTGCGCGACCGGTGCCTCTCTTCAACACGGTGCGCGAAGCGGTCGAGAAAACCAAAGCGAATACTTCCATCATTTTTGTGCCTGCGGGATTTGCCGCCGATGCCATCATGGAAGCTGCGGACGCCGGAGTGAAATTGATCGTTACGATTACAGAGGGGATTCCAACCGCCGATATGGTCCGAGCCTTCGACCACGTCAAACGAAAGGGCGTCGTGATGGTTGGCCCGAACTGTCCAGGGGTCATTACACCTGGTGAAGCCAAGGTGGGCATTATGCCGGGCTTCATTCACAAACGGGGACGCATCGGCTTAATCTCGCGAAGCGGAACGCTCACGTACGAGGCGGTCGGTCAGTTGACGTCACTTGGGCTTGGACAGTCAACGTGCGTGGGGATCGGAGGCGATCCAATTATCGGCACGCAGTTTATCGACGCGATGAAAATGTTCAACGAAGACAAAAACACAGACGCCATCATTATGATCGGCGAAATCGGTGGGAGTGCCGAAGAAGAAGCGGCCGCATACGTAAAAGAACACGTTAAGAAGCCTGTGGTGGGGTTTATTGCTGGTCGCACGGCCCCCCCGGGTCGGCGGATGGGGCACGCCGGCGCGATCATCTCGGGTGGCAAAGGAACGGCAGACGAGAAGATAAAGGCGATGAGGAGGGCGGGTATTCTTGTCGCCGATAGTCCCGCGGTATTGGGCGAGACGATGAAAAAGGCGCTGCAGTCAAGTAACAATAGTAAAGTAAAAAGCAAAAAGACACAGGCTCCGACGAAAAAGAATCCAAAGACGTCGAAGACAAGAAAAGCGGAGAGAAAAGGGAGAAAGTAAAAGACGGAGCAATTCAGTTCCGCAATCCTTGTGTTGGTTGTGATTTGGTGTAAGAATGTTTTTTGAGAAAGGAAAGCTGTCCAATGACTGTCGAACGAACATTAGCAATCCTCAAACCTGACTGTGTGCGGAAGAGCCTTCAAGGGAAAGTGCTCGCGAAGATTCAAGAAGCGGGCTTCAAGGTCCTTGGCTTCAAACAAGTCCGCCTTACACGGGAACAAGCTGGGGCCTTCTATGAAGTCCATAAAGAGCGACCATTTTATACTGAGCTTGTCAATTTCATGACGAGCGGCCCTTGTGTTCCGGTAGCGCTGGAAAAACCGAATGCCGTCACGGATTTCAGGATTCTCATCGGGGCTACAGACCCCAAAGATGCAGCCGACGGAACGATCCGCAAACTCTACGCCGATAGCAAGGGCGAGAATATCGTCCACGGCTCAGACTCCGTAGAGAACGGCCGGAATGAAGTTGCCTTCTTCTTTTCTTCGGCTGAAATCGTTTAACGAAATCTTGTAATACTTGCTAGAGCACGGATGATACATCCGTGCTTTTTTCTTTATATTCAACGCGCATCCCAATCGAACTTCCTATGGCACTCTCACGCTGGAAACAACTCACTCGAATGACGCTGTTCGAAAATCGTTGGTGGAAATACTGGAAGGATGAGTTCGAGCTTCCCTCCGGCAAAAAAGGGGAGTATCACTTTGTCCATACGAATGGTGCAAGCATGATCGTCCCGGTCACTCCCGAAGGGAAGTTTATCCTGGTCAATCAGTATCGATATCTGAATGCCAAGGAAAGCCTCGAGTTTCCGTGTGGTGGCGTGAAGGAGGGTTCGAACCACGACGACACCGCCACGGGCGAACTGGCCGAGGAGACTGGATACGCGGCACGCAATTGGACGATTGCGGGGGAGTTCAATCCGTATAATGGCGTTACAGACGAAATCGTTCGAGTCTATATTGCCAAAGAGTTGATATCAGTCAGTGCGAAACACGATGAGACGGAAGAGTTCGAAAAAAACCTGTTGACTGCCGAAGAGATTGAAGCTCGGATTGTTTCGGGCGTGATTTGGGATGGAATGACAATTGCCGCTTGGGGAATCGCAAAGAATTTTCTATGAAGACTGTTCTCCAAGTATCGCGGCTGGCGCGAATGCTCGTTCTGACTTCTGTGGTTGGGTATGGTCAAATACGAGTTGGTGCGGAGATATTACTCTCGGAACAATTCTCGCTCGTCGAAGGGAAACGCATAGGCCTCGTAACAAACCACACGGGGCGGCTATCCAACGGAACTCTGCTGGCGGATACCCTGTTTGCAAATGCTCGAACATCCCTGATCGCGCTCTTCGGGCCTGAGCACGGAATCCGCGGCGATGCGCCGGATGGGAAATCGACCATCACAGGAGTTGACGAACGGACAAGGTTGCCTGCGTATTCTCTCTACGGGGAGACAAACAAACCGACGCCACAAATGCTCGAGAATGTCGACGTGCTTCTGTTCGATATCCAGGATGTTGGTGCACGATTCTACACATATGAGAGCACAATGTCGCTCGCGATGGAGGCGGCGGCCGAGCGGGGCATTCCCTTCATCGTGCTTGACAGGCCAAACCCATTAGGTGGAACCCACGTTGATGGCTTCATTCTCGACCACTCCCTCCGTTCGTTTGTCGGAATGCATCGAATTCCAATTCAGCACGGCCTCACGATCGGGGAATTGGCGCGACTCATCAACGCAGAGGGATGGTTAAGGGGCGGTGTGAAGGCAAACCTCACGGTCGTGAAGATGGAAGGTTGGCAGAGAGACCAATGGTATGATGAAACCGGAATTCCGTGGGTTAAACCTTCGCCCAACATGAAAACTCTCGAGACGGCGGTCGTCTATCCCGGCACCTGCCTTTTCGAAGGGACAAATCTTTCCGAAGGTCGCGGCACGGACCGCCCATTTGAATATCTTGGGGCGCCATTCATCGATGGTAGAATCTGGGCAAGCGAATTGAACAATAAATCGCTTGCTGGAGTTCAATTTGAGCCTATTGAATTCGTGCCAAAAGCGATTCCAAACGTCGCCTCGAACCCAAAATTTCGGGGAGAGAAATGTGGAGGAGTGTTCGTTCGAGTCACGGATAGACAAACGTTTG
>Ga0315281_10004737_pt1 | contig 19705 bp, 23 predicted proteins | sample YL17G07_0_MG_FD_204540 | JGI IMG/M metagenome (GOLD analysis project Ga0315281, IMG submission 204540) | Sediment microbial communities from Yellowstone Lake, YNP, Wyoming, USA - YL17G07_0 | ecosystem: Environmental > Aquatic > Freshwater > Lake > Sediment | place: USA: Wyoming | collected... | reverse complement strand
GGCTTTCCTCTCTGTGTTTTGATATTTCGTCGTGGAAACATCTTACACTGACTTGGTTAGCTATGCTCTTCTTCTTTTGTACTTATCCTTCAAACAACCCCCCAGATTCAGCGAAGGAGGCCATTTTTTAAAGCTTGCATTATTGTTGGTTTTACCTGTTCTTTTTTAATATCGCATGGGACTATTCCCTCAGCATTGATGAGTGACCCGCCAGCAGCAGATCGCACTTCCTTAAATTCAATTGATAAATCAGAAATGGATATAGCACCCTTACACAAGTCAGTTGATATATTGGAACCACCATTGGAACAGCTCACGAATACGAGCAATGACAGTAAGATTAAAAATTTCATGATGCTCTCCTTAATGTTCTCGTATCAATCATTTTTCTCGATCAAACCATAGTTCGCGCCTCGTATCATGAATAACAAGATGCTTATTTGTTCTTGCAAAATATCCTTCCTGTCAAGAAGTGTACGTTCGGCTTACACCAGATCATACTTTTAATCATTATGTGGGCCATGCCTCTTATATTGCGGGCAAAGTAGAAATTCATTATGGCATACCATCAGATGCCGAACTTGATAAGAAAAATGCAAATATAGGAAAGGCTGTACCTGGCGGTTTATTTGGTGATGATAAAAAACACATGATTATAATTGATCATCCTCGTATTTATATACCTGACAACGTGACATTTGAAAAAATAAAGCGATTTGCCGTAGAAAAAAAGGCTGTAGATGATCATGTAATGGACTGGAAGACATTATCCAGAAAAATTGCAAAGAAAACCGGAATGCCATCTTCTGAGGCAGAGCAGTTATATTACTTGCTGGAATTATATTATTGTTCTGGTTGCTATGGCGAGGAAACGTTTCAATTGAAAGATTCCTCGATGTGAGAAGAATAGAAGTGCAATCGCAATGACGTGGTTGAAAAAGACTCGTAAAGAACACGACCATGATGATTCCAACCTGCGCGTCCACAGCGTCGCGCCAGAAGCGGCGCGTGACGCGCGCGTTCCTACGGCGCCTCGCGCCGCAGGAATGGGGCGATAACTCGCTAATTGCCTTGAATCACGGCGCAAGCGAAAGGCGCGCCGTAGGAACCAGGCAATCAACATCGACGCCCGCTACGCGGGCAGCGAGTTATCGCCCCATTGAACCACAAAGGAGATTACATGGCAATCCCCGATTTTCAATCCATAATGCTGCCGCTGATGCAGTTCTGCCGCGATGGGAGGGAGCACACCACCAGTGAAACGGCTGATGCATTGGCTACCACGTTCAAATTGACAACCGACGAGAGGAAAGCACTTTTTCCGAGTGGAGTTCAGGAAATCTTCGTCAACAGATTAGCCTGGGCAAAATCACATTTGAAAATGGCGGGATTATTGGAGAGTCCAAAACGGGGAGTGTTCAAAATAACTGAGCGAGGCATCGATGTTCTTGGAAAGAAACCGGCGGCTATCAATTTGAAATATCTGTTCCAGTTCCCGGAATATGTGCAATTCAGAAATACGAAACGAATAAAAACCGAAACGGATGATTCCGATAATGATCATCCCGCCGCGCCGGAAGAAGCACTGGAATTACTGCAACGCTTAAAATCGTCATCTCCCGCATTCTTTGAACGCCTTCTATTTTACGGAGGAATAGAGACGGCGTGTGCGCAGAGCAAAAAACCATTTGATAAACAAACGCTATAAAGATATAATTGAGCAGTACAGGAGTCAATAAACGGATTGCGAGGATGTTACATATGAGCCCAGCAAAAACCATGATTTCAAAAGCTTTAAATCTTAAACCAGCGGAAAAATCTCTTCTTATCGAAGCCTTACTTCGCAGCCTTGACATTCCCGATCCCAAGATTGAAAAGATATGGGCGGTTGAAGCCGAGAAAAGACTCAAGGCATATAAGGCCGGCAAGATTAAAACAGTCTCCTTCGAGGATATGTTCGCTAAATGAAATTGGAAATTGTCGAAATTGCCCGTCAGGAATATGACGAGGCCGAAGAGTTTTATGAGACGGAGCACCCCGGTTTAGGATCTCAATTCAAGGAACAAATCAGGCATTCCCTTCTCCGCATTCAACAATACCCTCAAGCATGGCCGCCGGAGCGCAAGGAAATCCGGCGATACATCGTCCACAAGTTCCCCTATAAGATTCTCTATTCCGTTCAAGATGACAAAATAGTCGTTCTTGCATTCGCGCATTTACACCGACAACCGGACTATTGGATTGACAGGCTAAAATAGAATCTCTTTTTTAAGCGGTCCGGTGATTGTATTGTCAGGCGATGATTTCAACCAGCGCCTCGACAGCGACGCGGCAAAAGCGGCGCGTCAGGCGCTCGTTAAGGTGTGATAGTTTCTTTCCATTGCCCCGCTTCATCATCTCCGGGGAGCCACGCATATCGATTGCCGGACGCTTTCGCATTTAAGGGGTGTAATTGCATGGCCCTTGCTGAAATTGTGATCTCTGCCCTATGGTTTTCTCTTCTGAAGTAATATATTTTCAATACAATAATCGCGAACTGTGTTATGCTTACATTATATTTTCAAGCCACGGTATTACAGAAACGGGGGCCATTCCGTCCCACGAATACCGGATTGAGGAATTATCGGGGCGGTCTCTGTTCGTCTATGATTTACAAGGAGGAAATGAATGGGCGTTGAGCAGGAAAACAGGAACGAAATCCTTTCCCGGATAGTGGGCGAGCTGTTTGTGAAATCGAAGGGAGGCGAAGACCTGTCATCCAAAATCCATCGTCTCCGCGATGAAATAGATAAAGTAATTGAAGGTAATGATACAATATTTGGAAAATTCCGTGAACTCGTGGAATCGTTCCGGGAAATCATTCCTGACGAGAAACAGCGTTATAATGCCGCTATCAAAGCGCTGTCGACGACTTCGAAGCTAAGCCGGCAAGAGATCGTCAAGGCCATCAACAATCAGCTTGCTGAACTAAAAATACTCGAGAAGGGCTTATTGCCCGCCCTCCCCGGCTGGCGCGAAGAGCTTAGGGCCATGGAAGCCAAATCGCGGGAGATGAGAGCCGATATAGCGAAACTGCGTGAAAGAATAGGGCGGCTTGAGAGCGAGGAAAAAGGGATCGTCAATGATATGGCGGGACGGGAAAAGGAAATGGAACTCGTCGAGACGGCAGTGGGGGAACTCTTTGAGGATATCACGGAGGAGATAACCTATATCAAGAAAAAGGTTGAGGAATTTACCGCTGAAAGCGCGGACTCTCAGCCAATCCCGCCCAGGGATTCTATTAAAAGTTCTATTAGCAGCGAGGAAAATGGAGGTGGCGAGCAGAAAAGCGAAATCAGTGAGTCTTCCGCGGCGCAGGTTACGGAATGGCAGAAGAAATGCCCTATGTGCGGGGGCCAAATGAACTTCCAGCTTCAGGATGAAACGTGGATGTGCTATGTCTGCGCATACGAAGAATCAGAAAAAGATAAAGTTCAGGGGAAAAGCGAAGAAAAAAGTGAAGCTACGAATGCGCCTGAACCTACGCCGGCTTCGGCGCCCCTTGCCGATCCCTGGGCATCCTCGTCTACCGACAGATACCGGGAATCAAAAAAAGCGCCAACACCGGCCTTTAGCCAGCCATCATCCAAAAAAAAACCTTGTCCGGTTTGCCATAAGAAAATGTCTTGGTACCCGATCGAGAAGGCCTGGCGGTGCCCCTTCTGCCAATATGAGAGGAGTATTTAAATCGCATAAGCCCTTCTCCATGATTCGAGAGTTCCATCTTGCCGACTGGTTCACACTGGCAAACGCTGTCTGCGGCACGGGGGCATTGTTTTCAATGCTGACGTACCTGCAAACGACCGACGTCATGCATGTCTACTTTGCGTGCGGGATGGTCTTTGCCGCCTTAGTCTTCGATGTCCTGGATGGACGGATTGCCCGGTGGCGACAGAAGACTTCCGGAATGGGCCGTGAACTCGACTCTCTCTCCGATGTCATTTCCTTTGGCGTTGCTCCTGCCGTGATTGGGTACGGTTGCGGCATGCAGGGCTTATACGATCGTATCGTCCTGACCTATTTTGTCGCATGCGGCGTGTCCCGCCTGGCGCGCTACAACATTACGGCCGAGGCGCTGTCCGGAGACGGAGGCAAAGTGAAGTACTTCGAAGGGACTCCTATCCCAACGTCGCTGCTGCTGGTACTGTTGATGTTCGTGGCCGCCTCACAGGGTGCATTGCGCGAGTCCCTCTGGTTCGGACAGGTCGTGATTGCCGGCTTCACGCTTCATCCGATTGTACTGCTTTTCGCGGTTTCCGGCTCACTCATGGTCAGTCGCATACGGTTCCCAAAGCTCTGAGCCGCCCGCATCTCCAGCGCCGGTAAAACAGCTCGCGGCTTTAATGAAGCGGAAGCTCCTCTGGTTCATCGGCATGGGGGCCGGCGTATTCGGCCTGCTGTATTTTTTCAATTCTCCATACAATAAACGAGCCGCTTCCTTTGCGGCTTATTTCTTAAAATCAACACTATCGCCTTTGCCCATGGGCTCAGCGCTCTTTTTCACTATGGCGGTCGAGGTATGCTCCTTCACAAGCAGCACCTGCACTTCACCGATCACCTTCTTCGGGAAACCCTTTTTGTCCGGTTCTTTATATACGAGAAAACCATCTCCTGGTTCAATGCCGTCCGCGTTGCCTTTGTCGAGGTACACGACGTCCGTCTGGGCATTGATCGTGCGTTTGTCCGTTACCTCAAGGATATATCCCGATATGTCCTTGGCCTTTTGAGATGAATGATAGACAGGCACAGGCTCCTGATAGGGGGTCAGCAGGTTGCCTTTTTCGATTGCATCGAAGGAAAGTGTGATACGGGCAGTGAGCACCTTGGCGGACGGGTCCCTGGCAATGATCTGAAGAAGGCCGAGCCCCTTTATCAGATTGCCGAAGAACTTGTGCGTTATTGGGTGTTTGACCTTGTGCAAGGAGGTATAAATGAGATATTTGTCCCCGATCTTTACACTGTCCGCGTTGCGCATCGAGACATACACAATATCATCATATCCGAAGATGGACTTGCCGCTCTCCTGCGGGCCCGTGATGGTGTCCCCCTTTTCTTCTTCATTCACAAACCCCGCGCTGATCATGGCGTATTTGTCAACGATAGGATAGATCTGCTCCTCGGGCATGATGATCCTGCTCCCCACTCCCGCAGGCTCCTCGGTTGCAGCGAGGGCGGGCTGGATCGGTTGCGGAGTGGTAATATGGGCCCCTGCGGGCCCTTCCTGCCGGGTCGCCGCCTGGGGCGGGACCGGCTCTTCAACAACAGCTTGCTTCTCCACAAGCGGTTCTTTCGGCGCCGCTTCGGCCGTCAAGGCCAGTTCGATTGGAGTAAGACTGGGGATTACCAGTTTGTTCCCGGAAAATATCAGGTCCGGGTTGGTGATTGACGGGTTTGCCTTCCAGATAAATGGCCAGAGGAAGGGATCTTTTAAAAAAGTATTTGCGATGTCCCAGAGAGTGTCTCCCTGTTTTATGATATAGACGGGATGTTCTTCCACTGCAGGCGCCGGCGCCGCGATTTCTACCTCTGTGGGTGGAGGCAAGGCTGCCGCGGGTTCCGCTGGAGGAACAGATGGGGGAACAGGTGGAGGAACAGGTGGAGGAACAGGCGCATTAACCCCGGGTTCAGCTGCCTGCGGAGGCGTGGGTTCCTTTTGCTCCTGGAGGTGCGCGGTGCCGGGAAAGAGCATGAGGATAAGAGCAATGCATACTGTTTGCATGAGGTTTTTCAACCGTGTGGTCATTCCTGCCTCCTGATTTTTTTGTTTACTAATAGAGCTCGCTCCCCCTCTCCGGTGAACCAGGCTCGGGGTTTTTGTTGCGGATTATTTTCTTAGAAGATATACGAGAAACCTCTTGTTTGTCAAGAGAATTAATCAGGAAAATTCAAAAGCGGATTCAAAAGCAGCCCTTGCTTTTGATGGGTCTTTTTGGTATTCTGCCGAGACTATGAGGACCGACACCCAAGAGGCCAGGGGCGGGTGGAAAGGCATGCTCTATCTCGTATCTTTTCTCCTCCTGACGGCGCTCGCCATTGTGCTCCAGCTCCAATACCGGGGTTTTGAGGGACCGCTGTCCGACAATATCCTGATCCTTATCCTTATCAATGCGAACTTCCTGCTCCTGTCAGCTGTCATCTTCATGACGGCCAGGAGCCTATGGAAACTCTGGATGGAGAGGAGGCAGGGCGTGCTGGGGGCACGGTTCAGGACCAAACTGGTCTTTGCTTTTGTCAGCCTGTCATTCATTCCTCCCGTGCTCCTTTTTTTGATCGGGAGCGGGATGTTCACCAGGAGCATCGAGCGGCTCTTCAGCCTCAGGATCGAGAACTCGCTCAAGGCCGCGGTCTCGGTCTCCCAGGAGTACTATGATCGTCTCGAGAAAGAGGCCTTTGTTTTCGGCAAACAGATCAGCGGGCAGATGGCCGATGCCCGGCTCCTGTCCCAATTCGAGAAACAGGCGCTCAGGGAGTATCTGGCCAGGAAGTCCGAAGAGTACAGTCTGGGTTCGGTTGAACTCTTCATCTCCCCCCGTAAGCGGTCCGTAGTCGTTGTCACGAGTCAATACCCGGCGAAAACATTCACCCAGACACCGTCCGACCTCGTGGCCAAGGCCTTTGCGGGACAGGAGGCGGCGGATGTAACGGGATCGGCAAAAAAGGGCGACATCATGCGGGCGGTTGTCCCGCTCTACGAACTTTCAGAATCAGGAGCGGGAAGGAAGGTCATTGCGGCGATCGCCGTCAGCTTTTATATTCCACAGAGTCTGGCCGCAAAGGCAGTCGTTATCCGCGAAGGGTACGCACAGTACCGGTCGGCGTTCAGCGGCAAGGACCCGATCAAGCTGTCATACCGCCTCGGGTTCCTTTCAGTCACGCTGGCGCTCCTCCTTGCGGCGATCTGGGTGGCGCTCCGGGTGGCCGCCGGCATCACGGTGCCGATCAGGAAGCTGGCCGAAGGGACCGCGGCGGTGGCGGCGGGAAGGTTCGATTACCGGATCAACGAAAAGTCCGACGACGAGGTGGGGGTGCTCATCGACTCGTTCAACAAGATGACCCATGACCTCCAGCATTCGAGGGGGCGGGTCGAGCAGGAGGTCAACTACAAGAAGACGATCCTCTCGAACATAGAAACCGGCGTCGTGTCCCTCGACCGCGCGGGCAGGATCACGACCGTCAACCAGTCGGCCGCGGAGGTCCTCGGCATCCGGGAGCAGGACGTGCTCGGAAAACGGTATGATGAGGCTTTCGGGTTCCTCGAGTATGCCCCGATCCGCGGCATGTTTCGCAGGCTCGAGCAGGGCCGGGGACGGGCGGAGGAGGAGCTGTCGCTGAACGTACGGGGCAGGATGCTGACGCTCCGGATGCGCATCTCCACACTCAGGGACGGCAACGGCGCCATCATCGGGTCGGTCATCACCTTCGACGACCTGACTGAACTGCTGCGCGCGAAAAAGGCCGAAACCTGGCAGGATGTGGCGAGAAGGATCGCGCACGAGTTCAAGAACCCGCTCACGCCCATCAAGCTTTCCGCCGAGCGGCTGCGCAAGAAACACGCGGAAGGAGCTCCGGACTTCAACGCTGTCTTCGATGAGTGCAGCCTGACGATCGTGCGGGAGGCTGATGGTCTGCGAAAGCTCGTGGACGAGTTTGCGAACTTCGCGCGCATGCCGAGTTCGAACCCCAAGCCGCAGCCCCTCGCGCCGGTGCTCGAGAACGTGGTGCAGCTGTACAGCGGCGCGCACAAGGACATTGTGTTCGTGAAGGATATCATGCCGGACCTGCCCGAGGTATTCATTGACCGTGAGCAGATCAAAAGGGTTTTCATCAATCTCTTCGAAAACGCGGTCGAGGCCATGGGCGGCAGCGGCAGGATACTGGTTACGGCGAAGATGGGCTCTTCAGGCATGGCGCGGATAGATGTCGCCGATGAGGGGCCGGGGATCGCGGCGGAGGATGTGCCGAAGTTGTTCGAACCGGAGTTCTCCCGAAAAAAAGCGAAGAGCGGCCTGGGACTCGCCATTGTGCTCAGGATCGTCAAGGACCATCTCGGCACGATCAGCGTGTCACGGAATGACCCCCACGGAGCGCGGTTCATTATAGAACTGCCGGCGTCGGTGAAGAGCGGGGAGGTCCATGGTTCCCCCGGTTGAAATATTCGAAGGCAGGCTGCGCTTGGAGTTCAGAGTTCGTAAGACGTCACAAATACACGGTACTGAGTTCATAGCTTGCTGCTCATAGTTTGGAGCACCATTGAAAAGGGGGCGCCTTGGATACGGCATCAACGATACTGGTAAGCATTATAGCGGTCTATCTTATTTTCAAGCTCTTTGGTTTTTTGGGGCGTCTGGGGATCAAGCAGCTTTCCCCGAAGGAGTTTGACCGGAAAAAGGGCATGATGATCCTCGATGTGCGCACACACAAGGATTACGAGAGAGGTCATGTCCCCGGCGCAATTCATGTGCCGCTTTCGGACATCGGCGACAAGATCAAGAAGCTCAAGAAGGACAGGGAGCTGGTGGTATACTGCGAGAACGGCAACCGGAGCATCTGGGCCATCAAGCGGCTGATGGGCATGGGTTACAAAAACCTCTTCAACCTGAAGGGCGGCTATCGTGCCTGGAAAAGAACTCATTGACGAGCTGAGGCGGGACTACAGCGCGAAAAAGCCGCTGATCGTCAAACGGCTCGCCGAGTTCAGGGCAGTGTACGAGAAGGGCGACCGGGCGATCTTCGAAGAACTCTGCTACTGCATCCTGACCGCGGGAAGCAGCGCGAAAATGGGCCTGCGCGCCGTAGCCGCGCTCAAGGACATACTCCGGAGCGGCAGCGAGAAAGAGCTCCAGCGACGCGCGCAAGCGCGCCGATTGCGGTTCTGGCGCCTGCGGCCATCGTACATTTACCATACGAGGGAATATCTCGATGAGGTATGCGGGCTGAAGCTCAAACGGTTGATCGGAGCTTTTGATTGCCGCCATGCGCGGCGCGATTATTTCGCGAAAAACAAAGGGGTAAAAGGATTAGGGTATAAAGAGGCGAGCCATTTTCTCCGCAACATCGGCTTCCCCGGATATGCCATCCTGGACAAGCACATTCTGAACAGCCTCCGCGAGATGGGAGTGATCAGCGCGCGTATGCATTCAACGACGCGCGCGGGCTACCTCGCGATCGAGACGAAGCTTGAGCAATTCGCGAAAGAGCTCGGCATCGACATGGACCACCTGGACCTGCTCCTGTGGTCCCGAAAGACCGGGGAGATATTGAAATAAGGTCAAGGACCCAGGGAAGGCGGTCGGGCGCCGGGCGACGGGAAGAGACCGGTGATGGCTGAAGGCTATTTACCATGAAAAAGATCATCTTCCTTGCCGCGCTGGTCATCATCGGCGTCCTGTTTCCCGCCCAGATCAAACGGGGGTGCCTGAGCCTGCTCATCCTTATCGACAGCGTGCGGCCGCCGGATAAGGCGGTGATGGGGAAGCTCATCGACGGGCCGACGAAGACGAAGGTGACGGTCCCGGGCAGGGGCAGGGTCATTCACGCCGACCTCTATCGTCCTCTCCGGCAAGGCAGGCAGTTCCCTCTGCTCCTCGCGCACGGCGCGGGGTCCGCGGGAAAGGATGATGTACGGCTCGCGCTCCTGGCCGAGGACCTGGCGCGGGCAGGGTTCCTTGTCCTGGTCCCCGAGATCGAGGGGATGAAGAACCTTCACGTCAGGATCTCCGATGCCGAGGACATTCTTCAAAGCTTCCTGTACCTGGTCAGGGCGGAGCAGGCCGGACCGCGCGGGGGCATGCTGGGTATCGGCTATGGCGCAGGGCCCATGCTGCTTGCCGCGGCTGACCCGCGGATACGGGACAAGGTCAGCGTGGTCACGACCGTCGGAGGGTATTACGACCTCCGCGCGGCGATGTCTTTCGCACTGACCGGCGCCTATGAGTACGGCGAACTCCGGGGATACGTCAGGCCCGAAGCTCCGCTTCGGTGGATGGTCGCTTACAGGAATCTTGATCTCCTGCGATCGTCCGATGATCGGAAGAAGCTCAGGGATATCATCGAAAAGCGGAACCGATACGAACTCGCGGAAGCCGACAGGATGGCGAAGTCTCTTGGCCCGGAAGGCAGGTCGCTTTACAACTTCATTGTTAATACCGACCCGGATCGTTTTTCCCCGCTCTACGAAAATCTCCCCTTGCGGGTGAGGGAAAATGTGTATCAGCTGTCCCCGTCCAGGGCGATAAAATACATCACGGCCTCATTCATCATAGTCCACGGGCTTGATGATTATTCAGTTCCCTTTACAGAGAGTGTGAGGCTTGCCGATGCCGTTGGCGACAAGAAACGTGTTCACCTTGCGCTTCTGCCGAAGTTCATGCATACCGAGCCGATCGAGCCTTCGGCCGGGGACTGGTATCAACGGTATGTCCTGGGAGGCTGGCGACTGTACGCCGCGATCTATGACCTGCTGGAAAAAGGCGGTATGAACTAATCCAAAGGGCATGCCAGGAAAGGAGGTGCGCGATGAACGATCCAGGACTCAAGAAGGCGGTCATGATCGGCGCGGCGATCGGCGCGCTGGCCAGTCTTGGCGCGGCCCTGTCCATGGACCTTGCCCTTTCCGGCTCGATCCAGGGGACCTGGTGGGACGCGGCCGCCAGGGACGTGACGAGGATGTTCGGCCCGTCATGCGGACAAAACTCCTTCGCGATTGCTCTCGTTCTCGTCCTGGTGATGGGGTTCCTGGCCGGTTTTGGCGCCCTGCTCGGCGCCGCGGGCGGTCTTATGATGAATAGGTTTTTCAAGAGCGTGCTCAAGTTATAAGGAATGTCCATGGAAATCGGTCCCGAAGGGCCCGCACTACTGTTGTTTGAAATGGATATCATTCCGTTGTTGCACGGAGGTTTCAGTTTTATTTCCGCACGTGAAGGTTTGCGGAGGCAGGGTCGCAGAGTGGATGATTGCATGGCAGGTTTATACCAACTTGGCCCGGACAGTCTATGAAATGCGCTCTTATCATACCTTCCTGGACACCGGAAGAAATTTATCCCTCCGGGACCGCGGCTGCACAGATCAATTACTGGCAGCCCCTCGGAACGCTGTATGTTGCCTCATCGCTCATGCTGGCGGGGCATGAGGTGAAATTCCTGAATGGCGCCTTTCTGTCCTCCGCCGACATCATGAGCGCTTTGGCGGCATACCAGCCGCGTTTCATCGGCATCTATTCAACCACATTCGGATGGAATAAGGCAATCGAGACAGCACGCGCGATCAAGGCCTCCTGGCCGGATGTCTTCATCGTTGTCGGCGGACCCTATCCGATTGCCATGAGGGAACACTGCCTGCGGGATGCGGCATGCATCGATGCTGTCGTGACCGGCGAGGGCGAGGCGACCGTGGTCGAGCTGGTCGGACGGCTCATGACCAACGCGGGCATGGCCGATGTCCAGGGGGTTATCTACCGCAACCGGGGAAACATCATCGTCAATCCTGACCGGCCGTTCATCACGAAGCTTGACGCCCTCCCCTTCCCCGCGCGTGAACTTCTGGGAGATATGGACAATTATATCCCGCCTCCGGCCACGTATAAAAGAAAGCCTGTTGCCGTGATCATCACCTCGCGGGGGTGCAACCGGAAATGCCTGTACTGTTTCCAGATCGACAAGGAACGGAAGAGCGGCATCCGGTACCGCAGCGTCGAGAACGTCATGGCCGAGATCGAGCACTGCCTCCGGCAGGGGTACCGCGAGATCAAGTTCATTGACGATACGCTTGCTGCTGACTACGACCGTGCCATGCGGATCGCGCAAGAGATCAAGCAGAGAAAGCTTGACTTCACCTGGTTCGCATCCGCCTGCGTGAACCAGGTGGATGCGCCGCTCTTGCGAGCGTTCAAGGAAGCTGGTTGCTGGGCCATCCTGTTCGGCGCAGAAAGCGGAGTGCAGAAAAACCTGAATGCCATCCATAAAGGCATCACCCTGGAGCAGACACGCCAGGCCGTACGCGCCGCACAGGAGGCGGGGCTGAAGGTGTTCACGCCCTTCCTCTTCGGCATCCCCGGAGAGACCTTCGAGGAAGGGCTCAAGACCATCGAGTTCGCCTGCGAACTCGATCCCGATGTTGCCAACTTCCACGCGCTGACGCCGTTCCCGGGCACCGAGCTCTACGACAACATCGATCAGTACGGAGCCATGTCCACGGACCTTGCCGACTTTACCTATCAGGGCGCTGCCTTTGTTCCCTTTTCCATGACGCGGGAAGAGATTACCCGGCTCCGGCGGATCGCCTTCAAAAAATTTTATTCGCGGCCGCGCTTTCTTGTTCGGAGGATCCTGGGCATCAGGAGTTTGAACGACATCCGCGCGGCGTTCACCGGCCTCAGGAGCCTGTTCTGGCTGTGGATACGGCAGGATGTGTTTCGGAGGGGTGAGTCGTAAGCTGATCAGGGTTTGGCGTATTCCCAGAGCAAAGAGGGGTACAACGTGGGATTGAATAGGATGTTCATCATCATATAACACTCATGGGTACAGTAACAGCCGCTGTGCTGTACAGCGTGAAGCGCCTTTCGAGAGTCGTTCCCGGTCAACAGTTTCTTTACATCGTATCCCCATTCACGCACATTCCCCAGCTTCATCGTAAACGATTCACAGGGGTACAGGTCGCCCGCTTCCGTCAGGACCAGGGTCAACGTACCCGCATAACAGGGGATAAGCCGTCTTTTTTTCCGCATCGTATCGTGGATCAATCGCCTCTGGAGGATGTCCTGGGCAGCTTTAAGTCGGGCGCCCGGGAACCGGTATCCGGAGAAGTGACGCGCTTTCAGGTCCGCTTCAAGCGTCTCTATGGTCCGGCGATAGGCATTCATGTCAACGCGCTTCAACCTTTCATCCGCAACATCACCCCTCACGAGTGAGACCGAGTGCATCCGGACCCCCGCGAGACCACGGACGAACGTGATCAATTCATCCATGCGTCCCTGGTTCGCGGAGCAGAAGACCGTGTTGATCCCGAGCTCGAAATTCCGGTATCGGCCGAGAAGAGGCCGGAGCTTTTCATAGGTCTCGAGGGTCTTGTGAAATGCGCCCGCTACTCCCCGCAGTCGATCGTGTACCTCTTCGGGACCGTCGAGGGAAAGTTTTACAGCGACCGTGCTTTTTTTGCAATGCTTCAGTATCGCCTCGGTCTGTTCCCGAATGTGGTCAGGGAGCAGACCGTTCGTGGGCAGCAGGATGATGGCGGGCTTGTTCTTCTCATAGAATGTCGCGGCGATCTCAACGAGGTCCTGTCGCAAAAAGACCTCGCCTCCCGAGAAGGCGAGCCAGAGCAGTCTGCCCAGACTGGCCGATACCTTCCGGATCTCATCCAGCGTGAGCTCGGCGGCGGGGGCATCATTGTTCCGGGAGAGATAAAAACAGAAGGGACAGCGGGCATTGCACTTCCTGGTCAGGAAGAAGGTGAACTGGATCGGGTCGCGCTTCCAGACCACGGAGCCGATATGGCGAAGAGGAGAATAGTTCATCTGAAAATATACTCCATTATGCCGAGCAGCGCTCCCGCCCCGACGGCGAGGGCATAGAGCGTTGTGTAATAGGCATATGCAAGAACAGCAAATAACGCGCCCTTGGTTTCAACGAATGCCCTGATCAGCCCCCGGTTCGCCACGCCATTCAAACCGACGATCATCAACAGGGGGTACAGGAAGCGGGCCTCGGAAGTGACGAGCCATATGCAAAGCAGGATTAGGCAGAGAAAGCAGGAGGCCACGTTCATTTTCAGTTCCCGGGAAGCGGTGCCGGAGTCAGCGAAAAGGTCTCTGTTCGCGAGGGAGTATCGAACCCAATACCGCGTTTTTCTCACGGCATTCCTCAGCGATCTCCCAAGGGTAAAGTTGAAAATATGCTTTACCTGGATGGCGGGCTCCATGATCAGACGATATCCGGCGCGCCGCAGGCGGTGGCTGAACTCGACATCCTCGAGGATCGGAAGAAAATCCTCTGGAAAACCGCCGCTCTTTCTGAAGACCTCAGGCGCGACAAGGAAAGCATGCGCAGCGATATAATCGGGGTCTTCGGCCCGTTTTGTTTCGAAATAGTTCACAAAGATGGACTGAAAAAAGTTGAAGAAGCCGGGGTCCTGCGACTCCCTCGCGTACGTTCCGCCGAGCACGGCGCCCGCGCCGTGTTTTTCCATGGCCCTTCTTACGTTGCTCAAGGTGTCCTTTTGCAGCAGGCAATCGGCATCGATGAAGAAAAGAACGGCGCCATTGCTGTTCCCGGCGCCGATATTTCTCGCATGTGAAGCGCCAACGTGGCGTTCAAGCTTGATCAGCCTGACAGGGAACCTTTCGATTATTTCGACCGACCGATCAGTCGAGCAGTCATCGACAACGATGACCTCCACCTGTCCCTCAGCATTCAGTGAGATCGATTCCAGGCATTGTCCGATGGTCCCGGCGCCATTGCGGTTCGGGATGATGAGAGAGATAAGAGGTCCCACGTCCTCATTATAATCCGATGTCCTGAAAAAGGGAACAGGAACCCAGGCACAGCGATAGAAAATGAACAGTCCCGCCTGAAGTGACGGCAAGCTGTTTTTAAAAGCTCGAGCGCCCCGCATAGGCTCACTCCATCATCAAAGAGCGGCCCCGACGGATCTATAATGAAACTCGTTTGCAATAGGTGATTTCCGCCATAGGCGCCGATCCAGAATCTCCTTGACCCTTTTTTCCTGCCCTGCTATATTCAACGCATGAAGCGCAAGGTCACCTTCCTCCCCGACACGGTCACTGTCGATGTCGACGACAACACGAACCTCTTCAGGGCCGTCAAAGCCGCGGGTGTCTATGTGCTCTCGTCCTGCGGCGGCAAGGGCAATTGCGGCAAGTGCAAGGTCGTCATCAAAGAGGGGACGGTCGAGAGCGGCAAGTCCCGTTCCTTCCTGTCCGCTGAAGAAGCGGAGCGCGGCTACGCGCTCGCCTGCCTCTCTCTCGTCAAGAGCGACCTGATCGTCGAGATCCCGCAGGAGTCACGGATGCAGGCAAAGCACAAGATCGCCACCGGCGCGTCGACGAACGAGCTGATCAGGCTCATGCAGTCAGCCGGCGGGCGCCTCGAGTCGCGCATCAAGCGGATCTGCCTCGAACTCAGCCCTCCCACGATCGACGATAACATAGCGGACTACGAGCGGGTCAGACGCGCGCTGGACAAGGCGGGCTTCGACGCATCGCATCTCCATATGAACTACCTGGCGCTGAGCAAGTTGTCGCATGTATTGCGTGAAGGCGGCTGGAAGGTCACGGTCTCGGTCTTCAACACAGGCGCCGTTCTTGAAGCGCTTGACATCTTCCCCGGCGACACCACGAAGACGCGGTACGGCGCGGCCGTGGATATCGGCACCACCACGGTGGTCGTCCACCTTGTTGACATGACTAACGGCAACATCATCGGCACGGCTTCGACATACAACAGCCAGGTAAAGTGCGGCGACGATGTGATAACGCGCATCGTGTACGCGACGGAGCGGAACGGGCTCAAAGAGCTTCAGGGCCTGGTCGTGGGCAACATCAATACGATGCTCGCCGAGCTCCTTGAAAAGAACAAGGCGCCGCAGGGCTTGATCGACTACATCGTCGTGGCGGGCAATACCACGATGGAGCATTTGTTTTACGGCATTGATCCACGGCACCTTCGCGAAGAGCCCTATATCCCGACGGCGACCTTTTTCCCGCTCATCCGCGGCAAGAACGTGGGTCTGCGGGTGGATCCCCAGGCCATTATTTACTCCATGCCGAACGTGGCAAGCTACGTGGGCGGCGACATCACCGCGGGCGTGCTTGTGTCGCAACTGCACAAGAAGGACACGGTCTCGCTCTTCATCGACATCGGCACGAACGGAGAGATCGTGCTCGGGAACAAGGACTGGCTGGTGACCGCGGCCTGCTCGGCGGGCCCCGCCTTCGAGGGGAGCGGCATCAAGTTCGGAATGCGGGCCATGGAAGGGGCCATCGAAGAGGTCGAGATCAATCCGAACACCTATGAGGTAAATTTCCGCGTCATCGGGGATTCGAAGCCCATCGGCATCTGCGGCTCCGGCATGATCGACATCCTCGCGGAGATGTATCTGAACGGCGTGATCGACCAGAGGGGAAAGATCCGTGAAGAGCTCGGATCCACGCGCATCCGCCGCGGGGAGAGCGGCCTGGAGTTCGTGATCGCCTGGCGCGTGGAGAGCGCGATCAACAAGGAGATCGTGATCACCGAGGTGGACCTGGACAACCTGATCCGCGCCAAGGCCGCGATCTACGCGGGGTTCGCCACGCTGCTCTCGCACATGGATATGCAGTTCGGCGACATCGAGAAGCTGTATATCGCCGGAGGCTTCGGACGCTACATCGACGTCGAGCGCGCCGTGACCATCGGCATGCTGCCCGACCTGCCCGTGGACCGGTTCCAGTTCCTGGGCAACACGTCCATCATGGGCGCGTACTACAGCCTCCTGTGCGACCGCCTGCGCTTTGAGGCGGAAGAGATCGCGAAGAGGATGACCTGCCTCGAGCTGTCCGTCTCGCGCAGCTTCATGGACGAGTATATGTCGGCGTTGTTCCTGCCGCACACGGACCTGAACGCCTTCCCCACGGTCAAGCGGGAGCTGGAGGAGAGAACAAAGAAGGGGTAGGGCTCGATCAAATGGCTTTCAAGGCTATTCCGTTCTGTTTTGTTTATGCCGGGTAAATAAGCCGGTCAGTTTCTTTTCAAGATCGGGAGAAACCGGCTCCGCTTCAGACGCCAGATAAAGCAGCTCCCTCATTTCGGTAAGTTGTTCGAGGCAATAGAGGCAGGACTGAATATGGGCCTCCGCTTTTGCCATCTCCTTTTCCGGTAGTTTGTTTTCAGCAAACATGCCGGTAAGGGGCGAATCACTTATGACTGGGGGCACAGATTCATGTCCCCCGCTGGCGGGGGCGCAAGAAGTGGAAATAGGATTGCATTCCTATCAAATTGCTGATACGATAGGAACATAATCCTACAGGAGGCGCAGGCATGATCGAAGAGCTTGTCCGGTTGAGCCAAGATTTTATCCGTATCTACAACCGCGCCTACATGCGGTACTTTCTGAAAGAGAACCGGCTGGACAATCGTTTCTCTCTTGTCGTGGGCCAGCGGGGCGTGGGCAAGACCACTGCTATTATTCAGCACCTTCTTGTTTCGTATCAAAACGACCCCTTTACCGACAAGGCCCTCTATATCCAGGCTGACCATTTCCTGCTCGGTGGGCGCAGCCTCTATGAAATCGCCGAGGAATTCCAGCACCTGGGCGGCGAATTGATCTGCCTGGATGAAATTCACAAGTACCCCGATTGGGCAGCCCAGCTTAAAAGCATCAACGATACCTTTCCCAAACTCAGGATCATCGCCTCCGGAAGTTCAGCGCTGGAGCTTTACCGGGGAAGCCACGACCTGAGCAGAAGGGCCGTGGTCTACCGGATGTACGGAATGTCGTTCCGGGAGTTCATCGAGATGACCCAGGATGCCGTGTTCCCGAGCTTCAGACTCGAAGCTCTGCTGAAAGACCACCAGCGCATCAGCCGTGACATCATCGGTGGACTGGAAAAAAAAGGCAAGAAGGTCCTCGCTCAGTTCCGGGAGTATCTCGAATACGGCTACTATCCCTACTTCCAGGAATACAAAAACAAGAAGCTTTTTCAGATCACCCTGGAGCAAATGGTCCACACCACGATTGAAAGCGACCTGATCGCCATCTATCCATCCCTGAGCGGGGCGAGCGTCAAGAAGATAAAGAAACTCCTGGCCATTATCGCAGCAGCGGTCCCCTTTACGCCGGACCTCAAGAACCTCAAGACCCTGCTTGACGTGGGGGACGAACGGACGCTCAAGACCTACCTGAAATACCTGGAGGACGCCGGGATCATCCTGACGATCTCAAAAAGCGGCAGGGGGCTCCGGGAGCTGGAGAAACCGGAAAAGATCTACCTGAACAATCCGAACCTGGTCCATGCCATCGCCGGACGCGCTCTCGCCGGGGTCGGAAATATCCGAGAGACCTTTTTTCTGTCCATGACCCACGCACTGCACAAAGTCACGTCCCATTCGCAGGCTGATTTTTTCATTGATGGCAAATATGTGTTCGAGGTCGGAGGGAAGAACAAAGGTTCCGAACAGATCAAGGCAGCCAAGAATGCCTGGTTGGCCGTGGATAACATCGAAACCGGCGTTGGGAACAGAATCCCGCTTTGGTTGTTCGGGTTTCTATATTGAAGGAAGAATCTTTTGTGGCGTGAGCCGCAGACTCATATCCCCCGCTGGCGGGGGCAGGGGGTGGAAAAAGGATTTCGCATGAAAATCAAAGTCTATCAACGGGGCGACGTCATCCTTGACACTTATCTGGTGGAAGATATCAGGTCAGGGGCCATGGGGAAAGTCTATATCGCCGGGCGCAAGAAGTGGAAAATGAAGGTGGCGATCAAGGCTCCGAATGAAAATGAAATACCGTTGAAAGGGCTGTATAAATGTGCTACAGTAAAGCAGCGGTTTTCCGGGGAATTGCAAAGAATTATTTTCCCATGGACGGATAGAGAGGCAGGCTTTTATGCAAAAGACAATCCATAAAAAAATCGTATTAAACGAAAAAAATGAACCGGTTGAAGTCATCATCGACTATGACGAGTGGCGGGAAATAGAGCGACTCCTTGAACCGGGGCGTGAAATCATGAGCAGAGCCAGTTTAGAGAAGTACGGGGGCATTCTGCATGTTGAAGAGGAACCCCTGGAATACCAAAGGAGGGTACGGAGTGAATGGAAATAAATACCTTCTGGACACCAATATACTGCTCTATGTGACCGGTGGAAAGCTGGACATCGCCGCGCTCCCTGATGGCGAGTTTTACACCTCCTTCGTCTCAGAACTGGAAGTTTTATCCTACCCCACCATAACAACGCAGGAAGAGGAACAGCTCCGGCATTTTCTGAGCGAAATTCCCATCATCGATATTCCGCGGTAAATCAAGAACCAAACAGTCGTATTCCGAAAAAAATACCGCCTTAAACTACCTGATGCCATCATTGCCGCGACGGCGCACCATCTGAACGCTACCCTGATAACTAACGATAGCGGCCTCGCCGCGGTATCGGAAATAAAAATCCGCTCCGTTGATCTGAAGCACACGACGTGATTGTCTGTTACAAAAACGAATATACTTGAGAGAATGGCCAGGTGCTTGACCCCCTGTCCCCCGCTGGCGGGGGCAGGGGGTGGAAAAGAATTCCGCATGAAAATCAAAGCATATCAACGAGGCGACGTAATCCTTGACACCTATCTGGTGGAAGACATCAGGTCCGGAGGCATGGGGAACGTCTATATCGCCGAGCATAAGAAGTGGAAGGAGTCAAATAAATATGAGCATTTTATCACTATTTCGGAATCGCACTCCGGAGAATGTTTATGATGAACTTGCACAACAAATTGTTGATATTGCATGGGAGTACCGAGACACTCTTAGCACACGGGCTCTGTAAACTGATATAGAAGGCGTGTGTAGTCTTCCGCTTTAACTCTTCCCTAATAGTCTTGCCTCATTCAAAATAAACCAACTCAAAGCTACAGCCGTTCGGATTATAATAGCCGCCCTAAGAAGAAATAGAAAGGTGCCCGGAGCGGC
>Ga0315281_10004736_pt1 | contig 19706 bp, 17 predicted proteins | sample YL17G07_0_MG_FD_204540 | JGI IMG/M metagenome (GOLD analysis project Ga0315281, IMG submission 204540) | Sediment microbial communities from Yellowstone Lake, YNP, Wyoming, USA - YL17G07_0 | ecosystem: Environmental > Aquatic > Freshwater > Lake > Sediment | place: USA: Wyoming | collected... | reverse complement strand
AACATCTCCTTTGATCCTGTACTGCCAATACTCATTGACTCGGTCTCTGAGTTTTGCCTTTTCTTCTTCCCTAACCACCTGAGGCCCGGCACACTGGGTCAGAAAACTCAGGATCACCAGAAAACCGATGGCAACTCTCGAAAATGAATAATAATGATGGACCGTGATTCTGCTTCACCCCTGACGGAGAGTATAATTAAATAAAAAACGTTTGTCAAGAAATATGTGATTTATTTCAGCCTTTTTCAAACAATTCTAATAAACTTCGAATCAAATAGCATATCCCTATGTTCATGTCAAGAAAAAAATTTCACTTGTCCTTTTCCCCATATGAGCCTTTCCTTCTTCTTTAAGCCTCATCTTCCTTCTTTGAGCCTCATCTTCCCAAAGATTCCTCCTAACTGTTTCAAGGGAAAACTTATGGCTTGGATTGTAAGATTGAACCATAGGTTATTCCTTAATACCAATTTTTATGAAATTCTCCTGAATCCTGCATGAAAACTATGAATTACATTTCCAACTCGTCAGTCTTCTTTAAATACACAAAATATTTATTTTCTAATACATAATTTGTAAGATTTATTATACATAAACCAAGAAAATGTCAAGGGTTTTTTTATACTTACTAATCAGAAGAAATTTCGTCGCGCAAGTTGAACAGGATGATAGCCACCGTTTCTCCATGATCTTGAATACGTTTTTTATGCCCACTCTTTAGAAGTAGGGGCGTTAAATCTAACGCTCCTACATTTTTAATGTAGATATAAAGGAAGGGGTTAAAGGAGTTTTTAAGAGGATTTACCGAAAATTCTTTATTAATTTACCTATTGATAATAGACCACCTTTCTTCTTTCAACAGGAAATCTCAAAGAGACAAAAGTCTTTGCCTTCTTTTCATCCCCCTCAATTTTCATCATTCCCTGATTACGCTGAACCACCTCTTTGACAAAACGAAGGATGAGATCCAACGGTTCTTCTTTTTGAAGCGTTGTTGTCCCCACTCCTTGTTCTGCTGTTTTTTTATAACCCATAAAAACCACCGAGATCTCAATGTATCGGCCATCCTTTTGGAATAAAGGCGGACCTTCACCCACCTCCTTTTCAAGCACGAAGGATCGGGTGATAAGACCCATGTTTAAATTAGGAGAGATGTTGGCCAAGGCATATTGAAAAACAGAACTTAAAATATATTTCAACTGTTCATCCGGAACGACGGTTTCAGGAAGATCCTTTTCAAATCTTTTAAATAACTTAATCCCCTTTTCTTCCAATTTGACCTGGTATTTCTTTAACTCCTCTTCGATAAGGCGGTGAACCGTGTTTGCTTTCCGGATAGGAGTGTTGAGCTTAATATAATTGACAAGGCCACTCAGCACCATATCAATCTTTTCAATATCCCCGGTGACTGCCCGGTAAAAATACTCCCCGAATTCTTTATCACTAAATTTCCCCCGAGACATCTGCGTATAATTTCTGACGGAACTAAGCGTATTTTTAATGCTTTGAATCAATTCAATAAAAAAGGAGGACATGAAAGGGGCATTTTGTTCATTGGACAGAAAATCTAACTTAGATCTAATGGACTCTATCCCATCTTTTACTGGAGAGGTTGTAAAAGACCTTCTTTCATTTTCAATCCCATAGAGATTCCTTTCCATTTTGATCACCAAACCCTTCGTAATAGTATTAAACTCAATGCCTAAATCCATAATTATTATATGCAAATCTTTTTAAAAACTCAATAATAAAAACCCTTTTTAGCGTCTATAATTTCAAAAAATCTTCCCATTTTTGACCTTAGTTAACATGATTTGACATAAGCTAACATGATTTGACATTTGGGAATATTTACGATATTTTTTTTGATGGGTTATGTTATTATTCGAGATACAAGGAGGTAAAATTCAATGATGATCCATTTTCGAAGAGACTCGAAAGGAATGTTCCGGTTTATTTTGTCTATTCTGTTTATTCTTGCTATTCCAATTATCCTGTCTTCCCTGTTCTCCTGCCGAGTTACCGTCGAGGGGGAACCCTATCATCAAGGGCCAGGACCAGCTCATTTATCAAAGATTGAGGGTCCATGGCTTTTCAATGCTAACAATTTTACAGGTAGGCTTGAATTCTATTGGACCCGAAATGTATGGACTGGCCGAATGTGGTGGGATAGCGGTGGCCGATGGCTAGAGCTGACGGACGTCTTTTTCGATCCCCATACCGGACAGTTGCAATTCACGGCTGTCAATCAGCAATATTTCGGCACCCTGTCAGGTAACCAAATACGGGGTACGTTCTCCCAGGGAGGATTCGGAAGCTTCCCCTGGGAGGCGTGGCGGCGCTAACAAGAATTTGGATTGTACCACTCTGAAGTAAAAAAGAATCGCATAGCCCCTTATCGTGAGGAGTTATTTTCGTCCTGTGATATCCTGAAGGTCTTCAACATAAATTCTCTGTGACCGTATTTAAGTTTCAATTAGCATCTATTCTTTGAAGGCGGTCATGGGCTCCACCAATAAGTCTCCCCGATCGAACCGCTCAATCGAAAGGGAGGAGATGTCGATCGTGGTGGCCTCCCCTTCTACGATCAACTCTGCGATCACCTTTCCTACGGCAGGGCTATGCTGAAATCCATGTCCACTAAAACCGTTGGCGAGGATGAATCCTCCTACCTCAGGAGCCTTTCCGAGAATGGCATGATGATCCGGAGAGATCTCATAAAGACCTGCCCATCCCCGGGCAATACGAGCCTTTTCGAGAGCTGGGACTCGATCCATGGCATTCTCCGACGCCTCGGCCATGGCTTCATAATCGATGTTGAGGTTAAAACTCGGTTCCAGGTCTAACGGGCCTGAGAGGAGCAACCCATCCCCTTCCTGGCGGAAATACCACCCTCGATGGAAATCAATGGTCAGTGGAATAGGATGGTCTGTAAGACGAAAAGGGGCAGTAATAAAGATCTGCCTCCTCAATGGTTTTACAGGAATTTTGAGTCCCACCATTTCCCCTATGGTTGCAGCGTAAGGCCCTCCGGCATTAACAACCAAGGGGGTGGAAATCTCTTCATCCTTTGTTTTGACACTATGGATCTTCCCTTTCGATAATGAGATTCTCATTACCTCCATTCCTTCGTAGATTTTTACCCCTGCCCTCTTTGCACCATTGGCAAACCCGGAGAGAACTTCACTGGGCCCTGCATACCCGTCCCAGGAGCAGAATGTCCCTCCCAGGATATCGTTAATTCGGAGGTAGGGCCAACGTGCAACAATTTCTTCGGGATTCAAGGGCTCAACTGGAATATTAAATTTCTTCTGAAGCTTTATATTCTCCTTAAAAACCTCCATCTCCCATTCGGACGTCGCTAAAAAAAGATATCCAATTCTTTTAAATTCTGGGTTGACTCCGAATTCCTCTTCAAATTGCTCGAAGGTCTTTAACGATTCGAGTGAGAAACGAATATTAATCTCTGTAGAAAATTGGGTTCGAATCCCTCCCACACAGCGGCTGGTGGAACCTTCTCCCAATTGCCCCTTTTCGAAAAGGACAATCCTTCCTGCCTTCTTTAGGGCAAGATGGTAAGCAATGCTCAGGCCAACAATGCCTCCGCCGATGATGACCACATCCGCTGGTTTTTCCATTTTTAAAATTAGGCGTTAAATATGATGGAATCGTAAAAAGTCGAAAATCTCCTCCCCCTTGACGGGGGAGGGTTAGGGTGGGGGTGATAAGTTGCCAAACTTCTGCATGTTATTTCCCCCTCCCCTTAGTCCCCTTCCGCCGGGGGAGGGGAAAATTTACTTTTTACAAATTCATCAAATATGATGCCGCTACAATCTGTATAAGGCCCTTATGCTGGTTTTTCTATTCTGATTGCGGGATTCTCGTTATCAAGATCCCATTTTACCGCATTGTTTGCAATGTACTCCCGAATTTGTACTAAATCGTCGTCGCTTCGGATAACGTGTTCATAGTAATTCCGTTGCCAATGGAAGTCTTCATATCCATTCTTTCTGCACCAACTTGATACGGCAGACAGCGTGTCCTTTCTGGGTGAAATACGGGAATAGTAATCATCGTCTCTCGTAGGGGCGTTAAATTTAACGCCCCTACGTTTTCCGGTAATCATTACTATTCCATGAATGTGGTTCGGCATAACAACAAATTCATCTAAATGAACGTTCCCAAAATGTTTTGGTATTTCAAACCAAAATTTGGATACGATCTGGCCAATGGGTGATAATTCAACCCTGTAGTCGATTACATCACCAAAGATACACTTCTTGCCATAGGCACAGATAGTTACAAAATAGGCACCCTCCTGAGAGTAGTCATAATCTTTCAGGCGGATAGATCTACGATGGTGTTGTTTTTCAAAATGGCATTTCATGAGATGCTAATTTTATTGTAGGGGCGTTAAACTTTAACGTCCCTACGACCGCCCCTATGTTTTATCATCTTCAACAAAAAGAGCATTTCTTCATTCTTCACCCAATAGGAGCACACCGAATAGATTCCAAGGCCAATTACAATTGCTGTAAGGAGAAGTAAAACCTTCTCCCCTGCGTTACCGGTGGTAGACCAATTTCCTATGGAACAGATTAAATAAGCGGCCAGACCCATCGGAAGACTGCAAAAGAAGGTCCTTAAGAGGGAGGTAATATTCTTTCTGATATCTATTTCTCCCAAATTGGGACCTAACTTCCGAAAGAGAAGGATGAGGTTGAGCATCGAAGAAAGGCTGGTGGCCAAAGCCAGCCCTCCATGTTTTAAAGGAAAAATAAGAATCGAGTTAAGGATGACATTGGCTCCTAAACAGATTAAGGCAATCTTAAGGGGTGTCCAGGTATCCTGGAGAGAATAGAAGGCAGGGACAATTGTCCTCGCCCCTGCAATGGCCCAGATACCTACTGAATAGAACAGGAGGGCGAAAGCGGTTTTCTCTGTAGCAGAGGTATCAAATAATCCCCTTTGAAAGAGAAGGTTAATGATAGGGGTCTTTAAGGCGATCAATCCGACCATGGCAGGGATGCTGATGAAGGACACCAGGCGAAAGGTAAAAGAAAGCGTTTCTTTAAATTCCTCCATCTTTCCCCGGGAGGCTAGTCCTGAAAGACTTGGAAGGGATGCCATGCCAATGGCAATAGCGAAAATCCCCAGCGGAAATTCCATTAATCGGTCCGCAAAGAAAAGATAGGAAACACTTCCACCTGGAAGGAATGAAGCGAAGATGGTATCGATGAAGACATTGAGTTGATAGACGCCGGTCCCGATGAGGCCAGGAATCATCAGAAGACCGATCCGTTTGATCGCTGGATGCCGGAAATTGAAATTGAGTCGGAAGGTAATTCCCCTCTTCCATAAGAAAGGGATCTGAAAGAAAAACTGGATCACCCCTCCAGCCAGAACACCCAGGGCGAGCGTCATCACCGGCATTTTAAAAGTATGATAAAAAAGAAAGACTGAAACGATGATGGAGATATTAAGAAAAATAGGAGCAATGGCAGGGGCAAAAAAATGCCTCTGGGAGTTCAGTATCCCCATGCAGAGGGCGAAGAGTCCCATGAAAAAGAGATAGGGAAAGATGATCTGGTTAAGCGTAACGGTCAGTTGAAATTTTTCTGGAATCTGAATAAATCCTGGCGCAATGATCCTAATCAAAATCGGTGAGAATAGAACTCCAAGGACCGTCAGAATCAATAAAATGACTCCGGCAATCGTAAATGCGATATGCGTGACTTCTCGAGTTTCTTCCTCTGATTTCTGTGTAAGGTATTCGGTATAGACAGGAATGAATGAGATGGTTAAAGACCCTTCTCCCACCAATCGCCTCCACAGGTTGGGAATCCGAAAGGCTACAAAAAAGGCATCTGCCGCCATTCCTGCCCCAAAGAAATCGGCAATAACCATATCCCTTATAAAACCAAGGATACGGCTGAGGAAAGTTCCCATCCCGATGGTGGTAGCGGCTCTGGCGATTTTATGGTTCTCAGACATAAAGAGATCGAAAACTAATGCTCTCTTGATTACACAGATTTCAAAAGATGATTGCACAGATTCACCCTATAGGTTGGATCGAATTCTAATCTGTGTAATCGCATTTCGTAATCGGTGTAATCAGAGATTCCGTTCTTTGGAATCTCGAAAAGACCTTGACACACGCTATCTCAAAATGTTAAAAAAATCAATGCTTCCTCACACCACCCTCTCCACGTCGGAGAGAGGTCGCTGACGCTCCAAAGCTTTAGCGACGGAGCGGAAAGGGTGAGGGGAAGAGAAAGGAGGCTAAATTTTGGCAATCCATTTATCAGCCATTAAACGGGCAAGACAAAATGAAAAAAGGAGGCTTCGAAACCTCCAAATCAAATCGACAGTAAAATCTTCTGTAAAAAAAGTGAGAGTAGCCATTGAGAAGAAGGATGTTGAAGGGGCACAAAAGGCTTTGTTAAAGGTAATCCCTCTAATCCAGAAGGCTCACTCCAAGGGTGTCTTTCATAAGAATACCTCTGACAGAAAAATCTCTCGGCTGACCCGGGAGGTTAACTCTCTCAAAACAGCGTAGGGGCGTTAAATTTAACGCCCCTACATTTTTTTTCTGGGCCGACAGAGGTCGATCACCAACTTCTCCATCAGAAGGTCCTTCGGTCCCCGACTCCTCTTAATAGCCAAATCGGTTTGATGACACTTTAGGATTCCCTCCTGGAGTGAAGCTTCAGAAAAATTCTTCCCCTGATCCAACATTTTTTTTATATTCCATGGTGACGTTCCCAGTCCTTTGGCCAATTCTCCTATATCCCGACGATGAGAGCTCATCTGTTTGATCACCAGCATACTCCAATATTGCTTTGCCATCATGCTTAAGAGAAAAGGGATGGGATCGCCAAACTTGGATCCCTCTTCTTCTTTCCTGAAAACGATGGCCTTTGACTCCATAGCCTTCTCTAAAATCCCGAGGGCCTTCTCCAGATTTTGATGACCGATGGCATCCGTTAAATCGAAGACTGTGCTGATCTTAACCTCTGTGGTAATCTCTTCCGCGTCGGAAAGTTCGATCCTTCGTTTCTCACCGACGCTTAAAAAGATTTTCTCCAGAGCGTTGCCAAGGTCGTAAAGGTGATCTCCGACCACCTCAACCAAATAGTCTGCAGCCTCCTCCGAAAGCGTTTTCCCCTTTTCCATCATCCTATTCTTAATCCAGGGAACTAACGCCCTGCCCTTTAATCGTGTGTATTCAGTCACTTTCCCTATCTTGTCGATCTCTTTCCGATGTGCCTTCCAAGGGCCTATCGTCTGACCGTGTAGGACGAGACAGGTGCTGGGAGAAGGTTTTTTGATATATTCCATCAAGGCCTCTACCTTCTCTTCATCCATGTGATCTGCTTCTCTGACGAGAACAAATCGGTACTGAGAAAACATTGGAAGGGTTTGAGCGGTCTGGATGATCTCCTGATTGCTGTGGTCCTCACCATTGAAGAGGTGGAAGTTAAATCCTCGCTCCTTTTGAGAAAGAGTCTGGTTAAGCAGTTTTTGGATCTCCTCCTCAATGAGGTAATCCTCAGGCCCATAAAGAAAATAGACTGGGTAAATTTCTGGCGTTGCTTTCTGTTTCATCATTTCATTTAGTTTCAAAAAACCCTTTTCTTTTCAAATAGGAGTTTGTCCAGCCAAGAAAAACGTAGCAACTTACAACAATTGTTATAGCTGTAATCAGAAAAATAAGCCAACCGACCCATTCAGGCCCGCTATCACCCCAGTGAAATATGAAATCAAAAATTACACGTAAAATAGTGCCAATGAGTAAGAATCCTACGAATAGTCCAAAGACCACTCCCCATATGACTGTAGCGAGCTTCAACAAAAACATTTTAGTATGCATGACTGTGTGTGGATCAATACCTTTTATATATATTTTGCAATTTTTAAAAAATGATGATTTTATATTCAACTCCTTTCCTCTTTTCTGCTTCCCTCATAGAGGTCATACTCTAACAACCTGCACTCAATGGGACCGTTGTAAAACGGAATTCTTCTTTTGGTTCTCAATCCCACCTTCTTCGCCAGATCAAGATTACCAGTAAATACATACCCGGTATACCCATTGCATTTTTTTTTAAAAAAATCGCCAATCTCCCTGTAGGTCTTCTTTAACTCTTCCATCTCCCCCAGTCGCTCACCATATTCGGGATTTAGGATAACCACTCCTCCTCCGTCTGGAACAGGTGTCTCAGAAAAATTACATACACCAAACTCAATAAAACGCTCCACGCCTGCTGTCATTGCATTCTTCTTGGCCGCCTCAACGGCCTGCTGACTAATATCCGTGGCAATGATCCTTCCATTGAGCCTATCCTTCGCTTCCGCTCTTATTTTCCTTCGGAGAGTCTTCCAAAATGATTCATCAAATCCTTTCAGATGCATAAAACTATAATTATTTCTTAACAAACCCGGAGCCCTTTCAAGAGCAATCAATGCCGCCTCTATAGCAAGTGTTCCGCTACCGCACATGGGGTTGATAAAGTTTCCATTTCCCCTCCAGCCCGTTGCCAGGACAACAGCCGCCGCAAGGGTCTCCTGCATAGGTGCTTTAAGAGGAATCATTCTGTATCCGCGCCTGGAAAGGGGCTCCCCGGAAGTATCAAAAAAAACTTGACAGAGGTTACCTCTCCAATAGAGATGAATTACAATCCTATCTCTTTCAGGACCCGTATCGGGCCTGCGCCCACGTTTTTCTTTAATCCTGTCAACGACTGCATCCTTGCATTTCACATTCGCAAATCTTGAATCTTTAATAGTCGGGTTATGAACGGAAGAAGTGACAGAGAAATAACTGTCCTCTGGGATATAATCTTCCCAATTGATTCGTGACATCCTTTTATAAAGTTCGTCTGGGGTCTTCGCATTGAATGACTCAAGAAGAAAAAGAATTCGTTGCCCTGTCCGGATCAGCAGGTTGAACCTTTGAGTATCCTCCATCGTTCCCTCTGTCTCAACCTCTGCCTTCCCTGCAGATAAGACTGGAAAACCTAAGGAAAGAATCTCCTGCTTCAAAAAAGGGGGAACCCCCTTAGCACAGGTAATGACGATTTTACTCTTTTTTCCCCAGAAAGACATAAGATCCCTTCGGAGTGTCACAAGAGGTTACAAAAGCAGACAGGTATGCTGAAAAAACTTTACAGCGGATACCTTGTAAATTTTATATCGGTTATGATGACCCATCCTATAATGTTCTGCTGTGAGGTGGAAAAAGAATGCCTATAAAATTCAAAATGACCGCTTTGTAAAGGCTTTGAAGCATGCCTGTCTGCTTAATTTACACAATGTTAGGGTTAAAGTTCCTCCGGAGTAAAGGCCACTACTTCATCAATCGTTTCGGCATTCAAAAAAACCATGACCAGCCGATCTACTCCTAATGCTATGCCTGCCGATGGAGGCATGCTATCCAGCTCATCCAAAAATTTATCCGGCATGGAATAAATGCGTTTACCAATGAATTGGCGGTTTCTATTTTCCAGTTGGAAGCGCCTCCTCTGCTCTTCTGAATCGACCAATTCCGAAAAGCCATTGGCCAGCTCCAAGCCGCCTATATAAAGCTCAAAGCGCTCCGCAACGCTTGGATCATCCTGTTTCAGCCGAGCCAGCGCCCCCCTCTCAGCAGGGTAATCATAAATAAACGCCGGTTTTTCTACTCCCAGTCTCGGTTCAATTTCCTGAACCATGATCTCATCAAAAATATTTTGATCCAGTGCTCCAGTCACAGAAGTCTGTGAATAACGACCAAACGCCTCTTTGACAGAGATTCTTTCCCATGGCTTGGACAGGTCGATCTCACGGCCACGAAAAATAATTTTTTGCCCCAAGCCTATAGCCCTGGCTACGGATCGGATCAATTCTTCACATTCCTCCATCAATGAATTGTAGTCGTCATCAGCTCTATACCACTCCAGAAGGGTAAACTCGGGAAGGTGCAGGCTTCCTCGCTCCCTTTCTCTCCAGCACCGGCAGATTTGAAAGATCTTCTCATATCCTGCTGCCATCATACGCTTCATGCAAAGTTCAGGAGAGGTATGAAGGAACCATTGTCCGGATGAGATGGCATCAATATGGGATTCTGGCGCGGGGGTGGGTATCCGATGGGAAGTTTCTACTTCCAGATAGCCTTTTATAATAAAAAACTGCCTTATCCCCTGTAGGATGCGTGCCCTCTGTTGAAGGGCTTTTCTCCGTCTTACCAGTGGCCAGTTTTTCGCCACGAAACTACTCTTTGACCCTTTTCGAAAATTCACCAGTTCGGGTATCGATGGTGATCAACTCTCCCTCTTCAATGAACGGAGGAACGCGAAGCACATAGCCGGTTTCTAAAGTAGCTGGTTTGTAATCCGCCTTCGAGGTATCCCCTCTCACCCAAGGTTCTGTTTTGATCACCCTGAGATTGACGAAGTTCGGCAATTCGACGCCAATGGCCCTGTCTCTGAACAACAGGACCTCCACATTCATATTTTCAATGAGAAGGTTTTTGGCATCACCGAGGGATTCCTCGCTGATAATGATTTGTTCATAGGTTTCATTATCCATGAAGTGATAGTGATCGCCTTCTTTATAAAGAAATTGCATGGCTCGTTCTTCCAATGAAGCGGGCTCGAAAGTATCCCCTTCACGGTAAGTTCTATCAAGGGTTAATCCTGTGATCATATTCCGCAGTTTGGTGCGATAAAGCGCTTGACCCTTGCCGGGTTTGGAAAATTCGAAAGCCGTCACGATGTAAGGTTCTTCATCAATGATGACTTTCAATCCCTTTCTCAAATCTGAAGCGGTATACATAGACCTTTTTTCCCTCCACCCTCCCCTCCTTCACAAGGGGGGAGGGTGAAGGTGGGGGAAAATATCCAATCCATTAAAAATTATAGAAAAACCTATTCCGAATCATTTCTGCCATAAATCTTCCTAAATTTTGAATGGCAACGGCCCTATTCGATTCGCCAACGAGGATATTGATAGAAGTGCGATAAACTCTGTAATCGGAAAGGTCTTTCACCGTCCAAATGACCTCTCCGGTCTTTTTCCTTAAAGTCAAATCGATCACCACTGTGGTCTGGTATTCAGTGGCTAAACCCGATCGGTCATAGGAGATTGAGTAGATTTGGAAAGACTTGATAACCCCATCCAAAATGGAATCTGCTTCATCTCGACCCACCACCCTAACTCTCCTGTCCTGAATAAACTCTCTTAAAAAACCTTGGGTGAAGTAGACTTCGATTCCGGGCTCAAAGGTTTGATTCTTGAAGGTGGGGATGGCAATGGAATTCAGACCAGGCGGTACATGTGTCTCCTTCCCGACCATCTGGTAACCGCATCCTATGATCAGAAGCATACAAATCATTGGCAAGAACTTCTTCATTATCACCATCCTCAACTACAAACCTTCCCCCTCCCCTGGCGGGGATTGAGGGGAGGGGATTAAGCCAGGTGTTAGCAAACGATGTTCACCAGTTTTTTGGGGACGAGGATCACCCGCTTGATCTCCTTGCCTTCAACCAATTTCCGAATCCTCTCGCTCTTCAATGCCCAGGCCTTTACTTCCTCTTCTCCGTAGGAGGCAGGGATGGTCATCCGATCCCTCAATCTTCCATTCACCTGGATGACAATCAATATTTCATCCTCCAAGACGGCTTCCGGGTCGTAATCGGGCCATCGGGTTTTGATGATGGATCCCCGATTTCCCAAAGCTTCCCAGAGTTCTTCTGCAAAGTGGGGGACAAAGGGTGAAAGCAAAACGACAACCGACTCGATCGCCTCGCGCACCACCCTTCTTGACATCTCGTCTGCGCGGTCTTTGATCTCTGAAATATAGATTTCGTTCACCAATTCCATGATGGCACTGATCGCAGTGTTGAAATGGAATCGTTCAATGTCTTCGGTTACCTTTTTGATCGTTTTGTGGGTCTTCTGCCGTAGAGACTTCTGTTCTCCTTCAAGGACGGCTCCAAAAGGAAGGGAGATCACTTTTTGAAGATGACGGTGTTGCTCATAAAAAAGTCTCCAGACCCGGTTGAGGAAACGGGCAGATCCCTCCACCCCCTGGTCACTCCAATCGAGATCCTTCTCGGGGGGAGAAGCGAAGAGGCAAAACATCCTGGCTGTATCCGCACCATATTTCTCAATCAAATATTCAGGGTCCACCACGTTCTTCTTGGATTTGGACATTTTTTCAAGCCTACCGATGGAGATCTGGCTGCTGCACTTCCGGCAACGAATCCCCTCCCCTCCTTCCTCTACCTCATCGGGGAAGAGATAACCATCTTTAGGGCACTCGTATACCTCTTTGCAAACCATTCCCTGAGTCAGAAGGTTTGTGAACGGCTCATCAACACTTACCCATCCCATTTCTTTTAAAACGCGGGTGAAAAATCTGGAATAGAGAAGATGGAGGATCGCATGTTCAATTCCTCCAATGTATTGATCCACAGGCATCCAGTAATCCACCCGTTTCTTATCTAAAGGACCTTTATCATAGTCAGGACATGCAAACCGATCAAAATACCAAGAGGATTCGACGAAGGTATCCATCGTATCGGTCTCTCTCCGACCGTGTCCACCACATTTGGGGCATCGGGTCTCAAGGAACTCCTTCAGTCCCAGGAGGGGCGACTCGCCCATCCCGGTGATCTCCACATTGAAGGGAAGGACGACAGGAAGGTCTTTTTCTGGAACAGGGACAGTCCCACATTGGTTGCAGTAAATGATTGGAATGGGCGCCCCCCAGTAACGCTGTCTGGAAATGCCCCAATCCCTCAGCCGGTAACTGATTCTACTTCCACCGAGTCCCTTCTCATCGAGATATTTTGCGATCATCTCTCTTGCCTTAACGCTATCCACTCCATTAAATTGACCGGAGTTGACCAGAAAACCTTCTCCCTCATAGGCTTCGGTCATGGTCTCCGCATCTAAGGTTCGATCCTCCGGTTGGACGACAACAATCAAGGGGAGCCCGAATTTCTTCGCAAATTCAAAGTCCCTCTGGTCATGGGTAGGCACAGCCATCACCGCCCCTGTCCCATATTCCATCAACACAAAATTGGCAACGAAGATGGGCATTCTGGCTTTGGTCACCGGATTCAGGCAATAGGCTCCAGAGAAAACACCCTCTTTTTCCGTCGTCTCAGCGGTCCTCTTTATTTTGTCCTGACGTCTCATCCTTCCGACGAATTCTCGTACGGCCCGTTCCTGAGTAGTCCCCTTTGACAGACTAATGGCCAGAGGATGCTCAGGTGCCAAACTCATAAATGTCGCACCGAAGACCGTATCCTGTCGTGTCGTGAAGACCTTGATGGCCTCTTTTGAATTCTCCAAAGGGAAATGGATTTCCGCACCGATCGACTTTCCAATCCAGTTACGTTGCATGGTCAGTACGCGTTCAGGCCATCCGGGAAGCTTTTCGCACCATTCCAGAAGTTCTTCTGCGTACTCAGTGATTTTGAAGAACCATTGATCCAGTTCTTTCTGTGTAACACCTGGATCATCGGCATGGCCTCGCCAGCATGTGCCATCGCTCATCACCTGTTCATTCGCCAAAACGGTCTTGCAGATCTCACACCAATTGACAAAGGACCTCCTCTTATAGGCCAATCCCTTCTCGTACATTCTTAAGAAGAAGAGTTGTTCCCATTTGTAATAGGAGACGTCGCAGGTGGCGAACTCCCGTTCCCAGTCATAACTGAAGCCCATCCGCTTCAACTGATTCCTCATGTAATCAATATTTTCGTAAGTCCATTTGGCAGGGTGGACTCCATGTTCGATCGCAGCGTTTTCCGCAGGCATGCCGAAGGCATCCCATGCCATGGGATGGAGGACGTTAAAGCCTTTCATTTTCTTATACCGGGCGACCACATCCCCGATAGAATAATTCCTCACATGGCCCATGTGGATCTTGCCCGACGGATAGGGGAACATTTCAAGAAGATAATATTTCTCTTTTCCCGGATCCTCAGTTACTTTAAAGAGTTTTTGGCTTTCCCAGATCTTCTGCCACTTCTCTTCAATCTCTTTGGGGTGGTATCGTTGATTCATCTCTGCTCATCCCTAAGTCTTCAATCACTGGTCATTGGGTCATTGGTCACTTTACCTGCCAGTTGCATAAAAAAAGTTCCGGGAGGCAACTGGGTGTGCTGGAGAACCGTTACAGCGGCACCTTTAAACGTTTTACTGCTCCGTTCCCCAGCCTATTGCCAAAGTCACCCTGGGTGATATGGCATGTTGCCCATAAAACATGCCAAAAACCCGCATTGTAACGGTTTGGAAGCACACCCAGCTGCCTTTTCAATGCAACGTTAAGGTTTATCTTTATTTTCTAACTCAAAACTCCGAACTCCTAACTCCCAACTGTTTTATCCACGCATCATCCTTCGGATTCGGAGTCTCAAGGCATTGAGCCTGATGAACCCTTCCGCATCCTTCTGATTGTAGACCGTATCCTTCTCAAAGGTGGCAAAGGCTCCATGGTAGAGAGATTTTTCTGACTTCCTGCCGACCACTGTGCAGTTTCCTTTATAGAGTTTCAGGCGAACGGTCCCGGTCACATCCTTCTGTGTCTCATCGATCGCTTTCTTCAAAATTTCCATCTCCGGTGAAAACCAGTACCCGTAATAGATCAACTCCGATATCTTAGGAATCAGGCTGTCCCGAAAATGCATGACCTCTCTGTCCATGGTGATCGATTCAATGGCTCGATGGGCGATGTGAAGGATCGTTCCTCCTGGAGTTTCATAGACTCCCCTTGATTTCATTCCGACATAACGATTCTCCACCATATCCACACGGCCGATTCCATTTCGACCTCCCAGTTCATTCAATTGGGATAACAGGACTGCAGGAGAAAGTGTCTTCCCGTCAATCCGTTTTGGAATTCCATCTTCAAAATCGATTTCAATATGGGTTGGACGATCAGGTGCCTTTTCTGGAGAGACAGAGAGAATAAACATATTCTCAGGTGGCTCAGACCAGGGGTCCTCCAGAATCCCTCCTTCGAAACTGATATGGAGGAGATTTCGGTCAGAGGAATAAGGTTTCTCTTTCGTCACAGGAATGGGAATTCGATTTTCTCGGGCATAAGCGATTAAATCCTCTCTCGACTTAAATTGCCAATCCCTCCAAGGAGAGATTACTCGAATGTAAGGATTCAGGGCATAGTAAGTCAACTCAAATCGGACTTGGTCATTCCCCTTCCCTGTGGACCCGTGAGCCACGGCATCTGCTCCCTCTAACTGGGCTATCTCTACCTGCCTCTTGGCAATTAAAGGTCGGGCAATCGAAGTCCCGAGGAGATAAGTCCCCTCATAGATGGCGTTGGCTTTTATCGCGGTGAAGACATAATCTCGAACGAACTCCTCTCTGAGATCCTCAATGTAGACCTTACTGGCACCCGTGGCAATCGCTTTCTCTTCCAAATGATCGAGCTCTTCCGCCTGTCCGACATCGGCGGTAAAAGCAATCACCTCGCACCCAAATTCATTTTTCAACCATTTTAGAATCACAGAGGTATCCAAGCCTCCGGAATAAGCCAGGACTACCTTCTTCACCTCACCTTTCATAAAAACCTCCCAATTCAATGGTTTTAGGGATTAGGGATATGGGATTAGCCAACCCCTAACCCCTAAACCCGAATCCCGTATTTCTAAATTGATATCCCGGTAAAGACTTCTTCCAATGCCTTGACCACTTGGTCGACCTCTTCCCTGGTCACAATCAATGGTGGAAGGAACCGGAGCACATTCCCCATGGTGCAATTGATGAGAATCTTCTTCTTTAACATCTCCTTAACAATAGAACCCCCGTCCATTTTCAACTCCAAACCGAGGATCAACCCTTTTCCTCGAACCTCTTTAACGAAAGGAAATTTTCCCTTGATCTCCTCGAGCTTAGAGATGAAGTAATCTCCCATCTTTTGGCAATTCTCCAACATCCTTTCCTCTAATATCGTTGTTAAGGCTGCCACACCGGCTGCCGTGGCCAAAGGATTTCCTCCAAAGGTGGAGGCGTGATCACCAGGTTTGAAACTGTCCCCAATCCCTTTCTTGATCAATAAGGCTCCAATGGGAACTCCTCCTGCCAATGATTTTGCGAGGGTGAGCATATCGGGCTCCACCCCATCATGCTCATAGGCAAAAAGTTTCCCAGTCCGGCCCATTCCCACCTGAACTTCATCAAAGATGAGGAGGATTCCCCTCTCATCACAGATCTCCCGAAGGGCTTTAAGATAGCCTTCCGATGGGCAGTTCACTCCTCCCTCTCCTTGGATGGGTTCCAACATGACCGCACAGGTTTTCGAATCGATGGCCTTTTTCACTGCGCCAATATCATTAAATGGAACATATTTGAACCCGGGCATCAAAGGTTCATAACCTTTGTGGAACTTTTCCTGAGCCGTTGCTGCCAAGGTCGCCAGAGTCCTGCCATGAAAAGAACGCTCCATGGTGATGATTTCGTATCGGTCCTTTTCCACCTTCTCCTTCGCATATTTTCGCGCCAATTTCATCGCCCCTTCATTGGCCTCGGCTCCGCTATTGCAGAAGAAGACCTTATCGGCAAAGGAGAGCTTACAGAGAAGAGAAGCGAGTTGAATTTGTGGCTCGATATAATAGAAGTTCGAAATATGGATCAACTTTTCTGCTTGATCTTGAATGGCTTTGACGACTTTCGGATGGCAGTGTCCTAAATTGCAAACCGCCAAGCCCGAAACAAAATCAAGATATTCTTCCCCTTCCAAATCCCAAACCCGAGTCCCCTTCCCTCTGACCAAAAGGACAGGATAGCGGGCATAGGTATTGGCTACATATTTTTCCGATAACATCATCAAGGTCTGAGAATCCACTGTGACACCCTTTTACCCCGTTAGAAAGCCCCGCTGCTTGCAGCGGGGATGAAGATAAAATTCCTTTTGGAGCGAACACGGGGTTTAAAGCCCCGTGTGAGCCCTCCCGTTGGAAGGTTGAAAACCTTCTAACGGGGTTTACTGGAAAAATGGAATGTTGGAAGGTTGGAATAATGGGTTAAATTCTAGAATAAACCCATCATTTCAGTATTTCAGTGTTCCATTATTCCACTATTCCATTTCTTTGTAGATCTGTGTTCCAATCCCTACATCGGTAAAAACTTCTAACAGGATGGCATGCTCCACCCTTCCATCAATGATATGGGTTTTAGCCACCCCTTCGTCTAAGGCATTGAGGCAGCAATTTACCTTTGGGATCATTCCAGAAGAGATCACTTTTTGAAATATTAATCGCTTTGCCTTTTTGACATCGAGGGTGGGGATCAGTCGATGTTTCTCATCCATCACTCCTTCTACATCGGTGAGTAAAATCAATTTCTCCGCTTTCAACGCAGAGGCTATCTTCCCAGCCACCAGATCCGCATTGATATTATAGGTCTCCCCCTCTTCTCCGACACCCACCGGTGCAATGACGGGGATGAAATTCTCCTTCTCCAAAGCCTCGATCACTCCAGGGTTGATCGCTTTCACTTCTCCCACCATGCCAATATCAATGACCTCAGGTATCTTACCCTTACCGCGACTCTTTGTTAATTTTAATTTCTTGGCGGTGATGAGACGTCCGTCTTTTCCGCTCAGTCCGACGGCTTTCCCTCCTTGTTGGTTGATCAGGGCAACAATCTCTTTATTCACTTTTCCGACGAGGACCATTTCTACGACATCCATCGTCTCCCCATCCGTCACCCTCATCCCTTCTATGAATTGAGATTTCTTCCCTATCTTGGTCAACATTTCGCCAATCTGAGGCCCTCCACCATGGACGACAACAGGATTAATGCCGATGTATTTCAAAAGGGTGACATCGAGAGCAAAGCCCCGTTTCATCCTCTCTTCCTCCATCGTGCTCCCACCAAACTTGATCACAATGGTTTTGTCATAGAATCGCCGAATATATGGAAGGGCCTCCACAAGCACCTTCGCTTTATCAATTGACTCTTTCATAGCTTCCATCCTCACGATTAATAGCTTCGGATCATATTGATTGCGGAATGCGGAGTGCGGAGTACAGAAGAAAATTCCGAAATCCGAAATCCGAATTCGTCACAGAATGTACCGGCTCAGGTCTTCATCCTCTACAAAATCTTTTAACTTCTCTCGGACATATTTGGCATCGATCACCATGCTTTTCCCAGTCATCTCAGGGGCATCGAACGAAATCTCATCCAGCAATTTTTCCATCATGGTGTAAAGCCTTCTGGCTCCGATGTTCTCCGTTCTCTCATTAATTAAAGCCGCCATCTCACCAATCTCTGCAATGCCATCCTCTGTAAAATTCACCTTGACCGACTCTGTCTCCAACAAGGCGGTATACTGTTTGATCAGGGCGTTTTCTGGCTCGGTAAGGATTCGCACGAGATCTGCCTTTCCTAAAGAATCCAATTCGACCCGAATCGGAAACCGGCCCTGAAGTTCAGGAATGAGGTCCGAGGGTTTGGACACATGAAATGCTCCGGCTGCAACAAATAAAATATGGTCTGTCTTGACCATCCCGTACTTGGTCGTCACCGTTGTCCCTTCCACAATCGGTAGGATATCCCTCTGAACTCCTTCCCGAGAAACATCTGGGCCAAAGGTAGTTTCCCTTCCAGCGATCTTATCGATTTCGTCAAGGAAGATGATCCCTGACTGTTCGACTCGCTCGATGGCCTGTTTGATCACGGAGTCCATATCGATTAGTTTATATGCCTCCTCCTGAGAAAGGATGGTGAGCGCTTCTGGAACTTTCACCTTTCTCTGCTTTCTCTTCTTTGGGAAGAGGCTTCCAAACATATCTTTAATGTTGATATCCATCTCTTCCAATCCGGAGGCGGAAAAGATCTCAACAATGGGAAGGTTTCGATCCACAATCTCCACCTCTACATACTTATCATTTAGCTTCCCCACCTTCAGTAACTTCCGGAGTTTTTCACGAGTCGTTTGCTGATCTTCGCCTTCCTTTTGTGAAGCCTTCCCAGGGGAAGGAAGGAGCAAATCCAGGAGTCTCTCCTCGGCCATCTCATTTGCTCTCTGTTGCACTTTACGGGATTCCTCCGCTTTCAGCATATTGACTGCCAGTTCCGTCAGATCCCGGATCATTGACTCCACGTCCCTGCCCACATAACCGACCTCTGTAAATTTTGACGCCTCAATCTTCAGAAAGGGGGCCTGGGCCAATTTAGCCAACCTTCGAGCGATTTCCGTCTTACCGACTCCCGTGGGACCAATCATAATGATGTTCTTGGGTGCGATTTCGTCCCGGAGAGGCTCGGGAACCTGTTGACGTCTCCAACGGTTTCTCAGGGCAATGGCCACCGCCCTCTTCGCATCTCTCTGCCCAACGATATATTTATCCAGTTCAGAGACGATCTCACGGGGTGTGAAGGTCTTCATCATAACTCCTCCACGACGATTTGATCGTTAGTATAAATACAGATGGAGGCAGCGATCTTCATCGCTTCTACAGCGATGGCCTTGGCATCCAAGTTTGAAAACTCAGTCAATGCCTTGGCAGCAGCATGGGCATAAGGGCCGCCACTTCCAATGGCTATCACTCCATCGTCAGGTTCAATGACATCTCCATTCCCTGAGATGACCAGCGTGTGTTCAGAATCGGCGACAATGAGCAAGGCCTCCAGTCTCCGGAGAATCCGATCTGTCCTCCAATCTTTGGCCAACTCCACAGCTGCTC
>Ga0315281_10004735_pt1 | contig 19708 bp, 16 predicted proteins | sample YL17G07_0_MG_FD_204540 | JGI IMG/M metagenome (GOLD analysis project Ga0315281, IMG submission 204540) | Sediment microbial communities from Yellowstone Lake, YNP, Wyoming, USA - YL17G07_0 | ecosystem: Environmental > Aquatic > Freshwater > Lake > Sediment | place: USA: Wyoming | collected... | reverse complement strand
GTGGATTACGCCAAAGCCAACCCTGGCACGCTCAACTTCGGCTCACCCGGCAGCGGCACCGCGCACCACCTCGCGATGGAACTGTTCATGAACGTCACCGGCACCAAGATGGCCCACATTCCCTACCGCGGCGCCGGCCCGATGATGCAGGATTTCCTCGCCGGCCAGATCGACCTCGTATTCGACGGCATGGGCACCTCCGCCACGCAAATGAAAGGCGGCAAGTTGCGCGGCCTTGCCATTGCCACGCCCAAACGCGTAGCCGTCTTCCCCGAATTACCCACGATGGACGAAGTCGGCGTGAACGGCATGGTGATCAGCACCTGGTATGCGCTTTGGGCGGTTAAAGGCACGCCCAAGGAGGTCGTCGACCGCATGTACCAGGAAACCGCAAAGGCACTGAGCCTGCCGGACATGAAGAATATCTGGGCCTCGCAGGTTGCCGAAGCCGGCGGCATGCCGCCGGAACAGTTCGGCGCTTTCGTCCACAGCGAAATCGCGCGCTGGGCCAAGGTCGTCAAGGACGCGGGCGTAAAGCTCGAGCTCTGAGCGTCATCATCGACAACGCGCGGGGCGCGCCTGTGCGCCCTGTTTGATCGACATTCACCGGGATTTGGTTCTCATGGCCGGCCCTCTTTCGCATATCCGCGTACTCGACCTCTCGCGCGTGCTCGCCGGACCCTGGGCCGGCCAGAACCTGGCCGACCTGGGCGCCGAAGTGATCAAGGTCGAGCGACCGAAGTTCGGCGACGACTCGCGCACCTACGGCCCGCCGTGGGTGAAGGACCGGTGCGGCCACGACACCCAGGACTCGGCCTATTTCACTTCCGCCAACCGCGGCAAGAAATCGATCACGCTCAACATTTCGAAACCCGAGGGCCAAAACCTGGTGCGCGAACTCGCGCGCGTCTCCGACGTCCTGATCGAGAACTACAAGTACGGCGACCTGGCGCGCTACGGGCTAGCCTACGAGGACCTGAAGCAAATCAACCCGCGCTTGATTTATTGCTCGGTGACCGGTTTCGGCCAGACCGGGCCGTACCGGGAACACCCCGGCTACGATTTCATGATCCAGGGTATGGGCGGGATGATGAGCGTCACCGGCGAACCCGATGGCGCGCCGGGAGGAGGGCCGCAGCGGGCCGGCGTGCCGGTAGCGGACATCATCACCGGCATGTACGCCACCATCGCGATATGCGCGGCGGTCGCTCACCGCGCCGAGACCGGAATCGGTCAACACCTGGATCTCGCGCTGCTCGACTCGCAGATCGCGCTGCTGGCCTATCAGAACACCAACTACTTCGCCACCGGCTCGCCGCCGAAGCGCATCGGCAACCTGCATCCGAACATCGTGCCCTACCAGCCGTTCAAGACCGCAGACGGCAACGTGATCCTTGCGTGCGGCAATGACAATCTGTTCCGCAAGTTCTGTGAAGCGGCTGGCTGTACGGAACTCGCCGGCGACCCGCGCTTTTCCGGCAACGGCAAGCGCGTGGAAAACCGCTCCGAGCTCTCGCGGCTGCTGCAGGTGGTGTTCGCCAGGCGCAGCACCAGGGAATGGGTTGAGCTGCTCGAAGCCGCCGGCGTGCCCAACGGCCCGATCAACGACGTGGCACAGGTGTTCGAGGAACCGCAGGTGAAAGCGCGCGGCATCAAAGTCGAGCTCGACCATCCGGCCGCGGGCAGACTGCCGACGGTCGCGAGCCCGATGCGTTTCTCGGCGACACCTGTCGAATACAAACTCGCGCCGCCGCTGCTCGGCCAGCACACCGAGGAAATCCTGCGCGGCCTGCTTAAGCTGGACGATGCTGCCATCGCCGAGCTGCGCGCGGAGGGCACGATCTAGACCCGGCGGCAATCGATTGCCGCCATTCCGCGTCAGCGCATACCTGTCGCGATGTTCAACAGATGGTCGGCCAGTTCGATGAAACCGTCACCGCTGCGCCCCTTGGTGACATAGGCAGGCGCGTCGGTCAGGCGCGCGCCGAAATCGGCCACATTGGCCACACCGACCGAATTGGAAAAGAAACGGAACATCGGCCCATCGTTGGGCGAGTCCCCGACAAACAGGTAATTGGCCTGGTCGCGCGTGAGATCGACACCGTAGCGTTCACGCATCAGGAGGAGCGCCATGTGGAGCTTGTCGTAATCGCCGAACCAGCCATTGACGTGGATGGAGCTGATCTTTGCCGTCATGCCGGCCCCGCGCATCAGCGCGACTATTCGGTCCACCTCCGCGAACGGCAGGCGCGGCACGTCCTCGCAGTAGTCGATCGCCAGGTCTGCCTCGCGGTAAAGCTGGTCTGAGGTGAGCGCGCAGCCTGGCACTTCGCGCAGGATGCGTTCGCGTACGGCGGCCATTTTCTCGCGGTTCGCCGCCCGCGCCGCGGCATCGAACAAGAAGCGCTGCACCAGTTGCTTGCGCGCGCCGTCGTAATAGAAATAAAAAGCGCCGTTCTCGCCCACCACCGCGTCCACCGGCCACATGCGGGCGATGTGGTCGCACCAGCCGGCCGGCCGGCCCGTGATCGGAATCACCAGCTTGCCGCCGTCGCGCAGCCGTTCCAGCGCGGCATAAGCGCGCGCGGTGAGCTTGCCCTCGCTGCTGAGCGTGTCATCGATGTCGCAGAATACGCCGCGGATGTCCTTCATCACCGTGGCGGGCATGGCGATGAACGGTTTCATCGCCCGCCCGCCAGATATTCGGCGACGCGCCGGCGCTGCGCCTCGCTCATATGCAGGCCGCATTTGGTGCGCCGCCACAGCACGTCTTCGGCCGAGCGCGCCCATTCGTGCTCGACCAGGTAGCCAATTTCGCGTTCGTAAAGCCCGCCGCCGAAATTCTCGCCCAGGTCGGGCTCGGTTTTCGCGTCATCGAGGATTTTCTCGCCCAGCGTGCCATGGCGGCGCAGCAGCCGCGCCAGCCAATGCGGGTCGAAGCCGGAATGGCGCGCTCGGAATTCGGCCAGCACGCTCTGAAAATCGCGCTCGCCGAACTCGCCGCCCGGAAGCGCCTCGGCATGGGTCCATGGTCGGTGCGCCGGAATCCAGCGCGCGAGCTTTTCCATCACATGCTCGGCCAGCTTGCGGTAGGTGGTAATCTTGCCGCCGAAAACGGAAAGCAGCGGCGGACCTTGTTCGTCGAGCAACAGCACGTAGTCGCGGGTGATGGCCGACGGGTCTACCGTGCCGTCATCGTACAAGGGGCGCACGCCGCTGTAACTCCACACCACTTGTTCGGCGGTGACGACGCGGGCGCTGTACCGGCTCGCGGCGGCGCAGAGGTAGGCAATCTCTTCGGATGAAATCACCGGCGAGAGTTCCTCGCCCGCAACCGGCACGTCGGTGGTGCCGATGAGCGTAAACTCGCGCTCGTAGGGAATCATGAAAACCACCCGGCGATCGGGGTTTTGCAAGATGTAGGCGTAGCGCTTGTCATGAATGCGCGGCACTACGACGTGGCTGCCCTTCACCAGGCGCACCTGCCCGGGCGAGTCGATTTTCAGTTCGCGGTCGAGCAGGCTTTTCACCCAGGGACCGCCCGCATTGACCAGAATGCGCGCTCTCACCTGTCTTTCCTTGCCGCTTGTCTGGTCCAGCAGCGTCACGCCCCAGGCGTCCCCCTCGCGCCGCGCGCCGGTGCAGCGCGTGCGCGCAAGCACGGTGGCCCCATGAGCGCGCGCCGAGGACAGGGTCAGCACCACCAGGCGCGCATCGTCTACCCATGCGTCGTAGTAGGCGAAGCCGCGGGCGAACGCCGGCTTGAGGCCCGCGCCGTAGCCTCCCGCTGCGAACCTGACGCCGCGCGATTTGGGCAGGCTGGTCCGACCGCCGATATGGTCGTAGAGGAACAAACCGGCGCGGATCATCCACGCCGGGCGCAGGTGATCTTCGTGCGGCAGCACGAATTCAAGCGGCCAGATAATGTGCGGCGCGATGCGCAGCATCACTTCGCGTTCGGCCAGGGACTCGGACACCAGGCGGAATTCGTAATATTCGAGATAGCGCAAGCCACCGTGGATCAGTTTGGTGCTGGCTGAGGAGGTCGCCGAGGCGAAATCGTTCTGCTCGGCAAGCAGCACCTTGAGTCCTCGGCCGGCAGCGTCGCGCGCAATGCCGGCGCCGTTGATGCCGCCGCCGATGACGGCGATGTCGTAGAGTTCCATTGAGCGAGGTGTGAAAGCTCCGCGTTCGCACTGGGTTCGGCGCTAACGGCAGCGAATGGAATTATAGCAGCGCCGTGCACCCGGCCCCGCGAGCGCGTGGACCAAGCAAATTCAACAAAGGACAAGCGACGCGCTTGCCACTACAATGGCGGCACTTTTCCTGCCCGAGGCCGCTATGCCGACAACCGCCAGTGGTTTGATCATTGAAGACGTCGTCATAGGCGAGGGCGCCTCCGCGGCCGCCGGCCAGAGCGTCTCCGTGCACTACATCGGCTGGCTCGTAACCGGGAGCAAATTCGACTCGAGCAGGGATCGCAACGATCCCTTCGTGTTCCATCTGGGTACGGGCCAGGTCATCCGCGGCTGGGATGAGGGGGTGCAGGGCATGCTCGTGGGCGGCAAGCGGAAACTGACCATTCCGCCCGAGCTCGGCTACGGTGCGCGCGGCGCGGGCGGGGCGATACCGCCCCATGCAACGCTGGTATTCGAGGTCGAGCTGCTCGGGATCGGCTGATCCTCGGCGCGACTTCAGCCGGGAGCCGGTCGGCAAACAGTCTAGGCATCCTTCGTCCGCGGCTTGTCTGCCTCGAACAACGATGGCGTAACCCGCGCTCGCGCCAGATATTCGCGCAAAAGCTTGACCCCTGAACGGTCGAGCGTGTTCCCATGATGCGGGCGGTGCAGGACATCCTCGTGGCCATTCAGCTTTACGCGCACGCGCGCGCCGGAGAGCGATTCCGTCTCCGCCCCGAGATGATGCAGTAGCGACTCGACCTCGCGCCAGTGGATGTTGCCGCTGATCGGGTCGCGAAAAATGGATTGGACCAGGTGCTCGTGCTTGTGGCTCATGGCAGGTGCCCCCGTGCAAGAATCAGACTGCAGTCATGATAGCCGAGCTTGCGCCGGAGTGTTGGCGGAGGATGCTGCCCCGCGGCCAGGGAGCGCGCGAAACAGGCCGCGATCGTGCCTCGGTCTCCCGCCGCCGCAGCGCTTAGCGTTTCATCGCATTTTGCACGGAAGCGTTCGACCTGAACTCAGCTGCCGCCGAACCAGTTGTACCCCTGGTCTTCCCAGTAGCCGCCGGGGTAGGTGTTGGTCACGAATATCGCCTGGATGTGCTTCGGATTCTTGTAGCCGAGCTTTGTCGGCATGCGCAGCTTCATCGGGAAACCGTAGCGCGGCGGCAGCGGCTCGCCGTCGTAGGTCAGGGTCAGCAGCGTCTGCGGGTGCAGCGCGGTGGCCATGTCGATGCTGGTGTAATAGTCGTCGGCGCATTTGAAGCCGATGTACTTGGCGCTGGTGTCGGCGCCGATGCGGGAGAGGAAGCTTGAGAAGTGCACGCCGCCCCATTTGCCGATGGCGCTCCAGCCCTCGACACAGATGTGGCGCGTAACCTGGTGGATCTGCGGCAGCGCCTGCAGTTCGGGGAGTGTCCAGGCGTGCCTGTCGGCCACCATGCCGGTGACCTCGAGCCGATAGCTGTCCGCATCGACCTGCCGCATTTCGTCCTCGCCGTAATAGGCATTGAACGGGAACGGCCGCGTGATCATCGACTCGGGATAGGTCGGTGCCAGCAGCTTCGGATCGAACAGCCAGCCCTGCACCCTGTCGTTGAAGCGCGATACCCGCATCAGCGCAGTTTCAACGCTGTTCTCATCGACGATCGCGCAGCCGGTCAGCAGCGACAAGCCGCCGAGCGTAAGCGATCGCTGCAGGAACAGGCGCCGCGACGGTTGCCCAAGGCGACGCAGCGCCTCCTTCACCACGGCATCGCCGTCGAGCGCGAGGCGTCCGGGGGATTTCCTTATCGTCATTGTCGTTTCTTAGCGGCCGCGGATCATGGTCAAAAACGTGCGCGGCACCAGCGCCACCATCGCCAGGTGCACGGCCACGAAAGCGACCATTGCCGCCATGGCGAAGAAATGTACGCGGCGCGCAGTCTCGTAGCCGCCCAGCAACTCGCGCAGCAGCGGAAACTGCACCGACTTCCACAGCACCAGGCCCGACAGCACCAGCAGCGCCGCGTCGGCTATCACGAACAAATAGGCCGCGCGCTGCACCGCGTTGTATTGACGCGGATCCGCATGCGATAGATGACCGCGCAGTGCGCCGAGCAGATCGGCGATGAATGCGCGCGGCGACAGCGGAAAGAACTTGCGCGCGAGCCGGAAAGTGCCGATGTTGCACAACAGGTATACCAGGCCGTTTGCGGCGAGCAGCCACATCGCCGCGAAGTGCCACTGAATCGCGCCACCGAGCCAGCCGCCGAGCGTGACGCCCTTGGCGAACTTGAAGTCGAACAAGGGCGACGCATTGTAGATACGCCAGCCGCTCATGACGAGGATCACCACCGCGAGCGCATTGAGCCAGTGCGTCGCGCGCAGCCAGATGGGATGGATAGTTCGTGTATCGTCACTCATGCAAGTTCCCCCTACGGAGATCAGGAGCCTGCGCAATGCCGCGCGCTCAGCGCCTGCAGGTACGCGGCGAAGAACATGCAAAGGGTCAATCCGCGCGTATTCACGGATGAGCTGCCTACTTGTCGCCCCAGATCTCGTGCACCCGCGCATCCCTGCCGCAACTCTTGCGATAGTAGGCATAGCGGATTGGGTTCTTCCTGTAGTAGTCCTGGTGATATTCCTCGGCAGGGTAGAACGCCGCGGCGGCGGCGATTTCCGTATGGATTTGCGCCAGCTTGCCACTTTTCAGCAGCGCCTCCCTGCTTGCTTCGGCGATCTTGCGTTCGGCCTCGTTCTGCCAGTAGATGCCGGTGCGATACTGCGTCCCCACGTCGCAAAATTGCCGATCGCTTACGGTCGGATCGATGTGCCTCCAGAAGTAATCGACCAACTGCGGGTAACCCACCTTCGTCGGGTCGTAGCTTACCCGGATTGCCTCGGTGTGCCCGGTGCCACCGGCACTGACCTGCTGGTAGGTCGGGTTGGCAGTTTTTCCGGCGGTATATCCGGATTCTGCCCCGATCACGCCCGGCAGTTTCTCAAAATCCGCCTCGATGCACCAGAAACAGCCGCCGGCGAAAATAGCCGTTGCAATGGTTGCCGGTCTTGCCGGCGGCGCATCGGCGGCAAAGCCGGTGCTGCCCGCGAGCAGTAGAGATAGTGCGGATAAGCCGAACAACCATTTCAATGAGTTGCGACGATCCATGAAATTCTCCAGAAAACCATATCCGCGATATTAACCTGCCAGCCGCGTTGCCAACGTAAGTCCCGATGTAGACCGGGAGGCGGGCCGAATACTCCGCCTTGGTAACGATGCGTTTGGCGAGCGGTGACAGGTAGTTCGGTGGGAACTGGCGGACGGTTACATGCTCGGGCACAATTCGTAAGCGCCGGGCGAATGTCGATTTCTTTTGCGCGGCCGTAACTTAAGGCGTCGATGCAGCGAATACAAGAAACAGACCGGCTGAATGCGGGCGAGGAGCGGCTGAGAAATCTGCTGATTCGCGGACTCGGCGGCGACGCGCCGGCCTACCATGCGTTTCTGCGGGAACTGAGCGCGCACTTGCGCGCCTTCCTGAGGAAACGTCTCGCCCGCTTGCCGGACGAGGTGGAGGATCTGGTGCAGGAATCGCTGCTGGCCATACACAACCAACGCCATACCTACGACGCCGGACAGCCGTTGACGGCATGGGTACACGCAATCGCAAAGTACAAATTGATCGATCTGCTGCGGCGACGCGAAAAGCGCGATCTGCTCACCGATCCGCTGGACGACGAGATCGACTTCCTGTCCTCCTCGGACAATGAGGCCGCCGAAGCGCGCCGCGATCTCGGGAAGCTGCTCGACCAGTTGCCCGACCGGCAGCGCCTGCCCATCGTGCATATGAAGCTCGAGGGTCTGTCCGTGGCCGAGGCTGCGCGGCTCCTGGGCATGTCGGAGTCGGCGGTCAAGGTGGGGGTGCACCGCGGGCTGAAGGCGCTCGCAGCGATAATAAGGGGTGACGCATGAAAACCGACGATCTGGTGGCCATGCTCGCGACCGGCGCCGGCGCAGTGGCGCCGAACGCTGCCGCGCGCCGCTACGCGGCCGCCCTCGGCTTGGGTATGTCAGGTGCGGCGCTGCTGTTGGCTATCCTGCTCGGCGTGCGCCGCGATCTTGGCGCTGGGTTGCTGCTGCCGATGTTCTGGGTCAAGCTCGCGTTTGTCGCCTGTCTCGCCATGGCCAGCTTATTCGTGATGCTGCGCCTGTCGCGGCCGGGCCTGCGCCTCGCCTGGGCGCCGGGCGCCCTGGCGGCGCCGGTGCTGGCGATGTGGGTGCTTGCAGCGATCGCGCTGATGCGAGCGGATCCGGCGCAACGTGCGTGGCTGTTCTTCGGCGACACCTGGACCTCCTGCCCGTCTCTGGTCGCCCTGTTGTCCGCACCGGTGTTCGCACCGGTGCTTTGGGCGACACGAGGGCTCGCGCCGACGCGCCTGCGGCTTGCGGGCGCGGCGGCGGGGCTGCTCTCCGGAGCCGTCGGCGCGCTAGTGTATAGCCTGCACTGCCCGGAATTGACGGCACCGTTTCTGGGATTTTGGTACTTACTCGGCATGTTGATACCGACCGCGGCCGGCGCCCTGCTCGGTCCGCGCGTGTTGCGCTGGTAGCTTCGGGCGTCGGTATTAACAATAGGAAACATATGGCTATCAAAGCACTGACCTTGGACACCGGCGGCACCATTCTCGATTGGCACGGCGGCATCAGTCGCGCATTCGCCGCAGCCGGCGCGGGGCGCGGCCTGCAGGCGGACTGGCATGAGGTCACCAACGAGTACCGGCGCCGCTCGTTGAAGGGCATGGTCGGGCAGGTCCATCCCGGGTTCAACTTCGATGACCTGCACCGCCGGGCGCTCGACGAGGTGATCGCGCAGTTCGGACTCGATGCGCTTACCGCCGAAGATCGGAATCACATCTGGCACACCTGGCATGCGCTCGACGCGTGGACGGATTTTCCTGCGGCGCAGGCGCGATTGCGGCGCAAGTACGTCGTCGCCTCCCTCACCCTGCTGACGACCTCGCTCGTAATCGATGTGTCGAAGAGGAACGGCTTCGACTGGGATGCAATCATTTCCTGCGAAATGATCGGCATCTACAAGACACGACCCGAAGCCTACCTCACGGCGGCGAAGTGGCTGCAACTCGACCCGTCGGAAATAATGATGGTCGCGTGCCACAACTTCGATCTGAACGCCGCCCGTGCATGCGGCTACAGGAGCGCGTTCGTGAAGCGACCGGCCGAGTGGGGGCCATCAGGGCCTCCCGACCCGGCACCCAATCCGGCGCATGACCTGATTGTCGAGGACTTCGCGGAGCTGGCGACGCGGCTGGGCGTGTAATCGGCAGAGATGGCCGGCCGGATATGGCGGAACCGATCGCCGTTCCGGGTTAGACTGGCGCGCACGAACCCTCGGAACCCGTGATGAACTTGCGCATCACCTCGCTGCTGCTGAACCTGGCCCACGCGCTCGATCATTTGATGCTGCTCGTGTTCGCGACGGCGGTGGCCGCCATCGCGCGCGAATTCGGCGTCGGCCGCTGGGAAGATCTGATGCCCTACACCACCGGCGCCTTCGTGATGTTCGGCATCGGATCGCTCCCATCCGGGCGTTTGGGGGATCTCTGGGGCCGCCGCGCCATGATGCTAGTTTATTTTTTCGGGATCGGCGGCTCGGCCCTGATGATTGCACTCACCCAGAACGTTTGGCAGCTGGCCCTGGCGCTGGGGGTGATGGGCGCCTTTGCATCGATCTACCACCCAGTGGGCATCCCGATGCTGCTGCGGCATGCGAGCAGGCCGGGCATCACCATAGGTATCAATGGCATGGCTGGCAATCTGGGCATTGCCGCAGCGGCGATATCGACGGGCTTTTTCATTCAGTACGCCGACTGGAGGACCGCTTTCATCGTGCCGGGCGTCCTGTCGATTGCCGGCGGCCTGCTGTTCATGAAGTTCGCGCCGGTCGAGGACGGCGCCCCGGCAAAACGGGGCGTGAGGCAGATCGAGCTCCCTCCGGCCACCCGAAACAAGGTGTTCCTGGTGATGACCATGCTCGCCATCACCAGCAGCATACTGTTCAACTTCACCACCAACGGCAACGGCGAGCTGCTGAAAGCGCGGCTGCCGATTCTGGTGGAACAGCCGGCCCTGCTCGGCATGTTGCTCGCTGTTGTCTACGGGCTCTCGTCGCTTTCCCAGCTGGCGGTGGGGCGCCTGATCGATCGTTTCCCGATCCGCAATGTGATGCTAGGCATCATCGCCGGTCAGGGTCCGGTTTTCCTGCTGGCCGCTTTCAGCCAAGGCTGGATGCTTTATGCGGCCATGATCCTGTTCATGGTGCTGGTCTTCGGCGCGATTCCCTTCACCGACGCGATCATTGCGCGCTTCGTCGATGACAGCATTCGCTCCCGCGTAAGCGGGATGCGTCTGGCCGTTTCCTTCGGTGTAAGCTCGATGGCGGTCTGGGCCCTCGGTCCGACGGTCAAGGCAGCCGGTTTCGGCTTTGCCCTGCTGGCGCTCGGCGCGGTGGCCGTCTGTTCGCTGCTGATCACCTGGCAATTGCCCGACGAGCGAAGCATCCGCGACGCTTCCGCGGAGCGCAGTCCGCAGACTGCCTGAACCCCGGATCGCTCGATCCGCCTCCTCGACGCTTGCCGGTAGCTGTCCGGAACCGGATAGGGCGTTCAAGCGCGCGTTCCGCGGCGCACCAGGTATTGAGGCGAAACTGATATTAATCAATATGCCCACCCCGAAGCCGGATCAGAGTCCGAAAAAAGGAAAGAGAGTTCGTATTGTGTTCAGCGTTCCTGCGGGAATACTCCGCAAGACGACCCAGTGCCGGCACAATTTTTCATGCTTGGAGACGGGTCAGTGCGGCGACCGCCCGCTGTGCACCGTGGAGACGGCGCACGGCGAGAATGTGCTCTGCGTCCGCGCTGCCGACTGGCCCGCTTGCCCGTATCACCTGGATTTCGGCGGGGCCAGATTTTGCGTCTGCCCGGTCCGTTGTGCGATCCATCGGCAACCAAGACCGTGACCGTTGCAAGCAAGGCTTAGTGGCGGCTGGCGTCATGGCGGCCTGGGTCCTAGACCCCGACTGCGCCGCGCGCGGGCCCTGCCTCTGACAGGGCAGATTTCAGGAAAGCAAGCAGTCCGGTCGCGCGGGATGGTGGTTCAGCCCGGGCGATTCTGATGGCGCCCGGTTCGAACGCCTGCACCAACGCCAATCCCCTGCGGTCAAGCGTCAACGACTCGCCCGCGCGGAGCACGACGTCGCGCGGGTCGCCGTACTGGGTAACCCACACGGTGCCGCGCTCGCAGACGATGGAATGTCCACGGCCGCCGCGCACTTTCACCACCTGTTTCGTCTTCAGACAGAGTCCGTCCTGGTTGAGTTCAATGTACATGCTGATCTCCTTGTAACCTGAGTTTAGTTCATGCGACAATTTGCATGCCTGAAACGCCCGTCGACTGCGTATACGCTGTTCGTGGGGCGTTGGAGCTAATTATGTGACTGGCGATGGTTTCGCTCAAACGACATTTGAGAATGGTTCGCATGAGTTTAAGGAATGGCTGAACAGCGCCGCAATCTGCCTTCGCTCGACCTGCTGCGGGGATTCGAGGCGGCCGCGCGCAACCTGAGCTTCACCAGGGCGGCCGAGGAATTGTTCGTCACCCAGTCCGCCGTGAGCCGCCAGGTGAAGACCATCGAAGACCATCTCGGTGTGGCCTTGTTCGCGCGCCGACACCGGACGCTATCGCTGACCGAAGCCGGGCATGAGCTCTACCGCGCGACAGCGCAGGCGCTGCGGCAGTTGTCCGATGCCGCGGCCAAGATCAGGGAACGCGGCGCCGGCCATACCATCACGGTCACCGCGACCATCGGGTTCGCCTCGCTCTGGTTGATTCCACGGCTCACGGATTTCCGCAGCCGGCGTCCGGACATCGATATTCGCATCTCTGCGAACAACAAGATGCTCGACCTGGAACGCGAAGGCGTAGAGGTGGCGATACGCTATTGCATGCCGAAGGCGGCGCCCGCAGGTGCGGTCAAACTGTTCGGGGAAGTGGTGCTTCCGGTGTGCAGCCCGAAGCTGGTCACGCGCGCTGCCCCGCTTGGCCGGCCCGAAGACCTGCACCATCACATATTGCTGCACTACGAACGGCCGGACGGGGTTACTCCCTGGCTAAGTTGGACCGTGTGGCTGGAAACGATGCAACTGCCCGGCCTGAAACCCGCAGGATCGTTGCGCTTCAGCCAGTACGATCAAACGATCCAGGCAGCGATCGACGGTCAGGGCGTCGCGCTCGGCACCAGTCCTCTGGTGCGGCAACTGATCAAGCACGGCAGGCTGATCGCCCCGCTGGAGAAGAAATTCGAGTCGTCGCGAGCGTACTACCTGCTTACTTCCGCGGATGCGGCCAACCGGCCGGAAGTGAAAGATTTCGCCGGCTGGGTAGTGCGCCAGGCGAAGCTGGATTTGTGCAATCGCGGCGATCTTCTACGCTAACCGGGGAGTGCTTGAAGTGACAGCGGTCCGCGCGTAGAATTATCGGTCCCGCCGGAAAATATCGCAGGCCTGGCCGCGACGCTCCGGAGCCAATTTGCAGCCAAAGGTGCGCGTGTGACCCATTCGGCCGTTCCCTCCAGTCGACCCGTGGCGCAGGGCTTGTACGACCCTGCCAGCGAACATGACGCCTGCGGCGTCGGCTTTGTCGCGAACATAAAGGGCGCCAGGAGCCATACCATCATCGAGCAGGGGCTGCTCATACTCAAAAACCTGGCGCATCGCGGCGCCGTCGGTGCCGATCCGCTGGAGAGCGACGGCGCCGGCATCCTGATCCAGATCCCGGACCGCTTTCTGCGCGAAGAGATGGCGGCGCAGGGGGTGCTGCTGCCGCCCGTGGGCCAGTATGGTGTAGGCATGGTGTTCCTGCCGCAGGAACCCGCTTCGCGCTTCGCCTGCGAACACGAAATCGAACGCGCCATCAAGGACGAGGGGCAGGTGCCGCTAGGCTGGCGCGACGTGCCTCGCGACAACTCGGGTCTGGCGGAGTCGGGCAGGAGGATCGAGCCGGTCATCCGTCAGGTGTTCATCGGCCGCGGCGGCGACGTGACCGTGACCGACGCCCTCGAACGCAAGCTCTACATCATCCGCAAGTCTTCGGGCCACGCCATCCAGGCGCTCCGCCTCAAGCACGGCAAGGAGTTCTATGTGCCGTCGATGTCGGCGCGCACGCTGGTCTACAAGGGTCTACTGCTCGCTGACCAGGTCGGCAAATATTACAAGGACCTGCAGGATCCGCGCCTGGTGTCGGCATTGGCACTGGTACACCAGCGCTTCTCCACAAATACGTTCCCGACCTGGGACCTGGCCCATCCGTTCCGGCTGATTGCCCACAACGGCGAGATCAACACGCTGCGCGGAAACGTCAACTGGATTCGCGCACGGCAGCAGGCCATTTCCAGCCCGATACTCGGCGCCGACCTGAACAAGGTCTGGCCGCTGATTTATCCGGGCCAGTCCGACTCGGCGTCGTTCGACAACGCGCTCGAGCTCCTGGTAATGGGAGGCTACTCGCTCGCTCACGCCATGATGCTGCTGATTCCCGAGGCCTGGGAGAAGCACAACACGATGGATGCCAGCCGGCGCGCCTTCTACGAATACCACGCCGCGATGATGGAGCCCTGGGACGGGCCCGCGGCGGTCGCGTTCAGCGACGGCCGCCAGATCGGCGCCACCCTGGACCGCAACGGATTGCGGCCCGCGCGCTACATCGTCACCGACGACGAGCTGGTGATCATGGCTTCCGAAGCGGGCGTGCTGCCGATCCCCGAGGAAAGGATCGTCAAGAAGTGGCGCCTGCAGCCGGGCAAGATGTTCCTCATCGACGTCGAGCGCGGGCGCATCGTCGACGACAAGGAACTGAAGGAAACGCTGGCGGCGGCAAAGCCCTACAGCGAGTGGATCGAGCGCATCCGCATCCGGCTCGACGACGTGCAGAGCAAGAAACAGGAACCCGAGCGCTCGGAGGTGCCCCTGCTCGACCGCCAGCAGGCTTTCGGCTATACGCAGGAGGATGTCAAGTTCCTGATGCTGCCGATGGCGGCGGCAGGGGAAGAGGCCATAGGCTCCATGGGCAATGACTCGCCCCTGGCGGTGCTGTCGAACAAGAACAAAACCTTGTATCACTACTTCAAGCAGCTGTTCGCGCAGGTGACCAACCCGCCGATCGACCCGATCCGCGAGGACCTGGTGATGAGCCTGGTGAGCTTCATCGGCCCGAAACCGAACCTGCTGGGCATCGACGAGATCAATCCGCCGATCCGCCTCGAGGTTGGCCAGCCGGTGCTCGACTTCTACGAGATGGACAAGATCCGCCACATCGATCGCAATACCGAAGGCAAGTTCAGATCCTTCGAGCTCGACATCACCTATCCGGTGGCCTGGGGCAACGAGGCGATCGAAGCGCGCCTCGCCAGCCTGTGCGCTCAGGCCGAGGACGCGGTCCGCTCGGGCTACAGCATCATTATCGTTTCCGATCGGCGCCTGGACCGCGACAATGTCGCCATTCCGGCGTTGCTCGCGCTGTCGGCGGTGCACCAGCACCTGGTCGCCAAGGGTCTGCGCACCAGCGCGGGATTGGTCGTCGAAACCGGCTCGGCGCGCGAAGTGCATCATTTTGCGCTGCTTGCCGGCTACGGCGCGGAAGCGATTCATCCCTATGTCGCGCTCGAGACCCTGCTCAACATGCAGGTCCTGCTGCCCGCCGGCATCGACGGCGACAAGGCGATCAGGAATTTCGTCAAGGCCATCGGCAAGGGCCTGCTGAAGGTAATGTCGAAGATGGGCATTTCGACCTACATGTCGTACACAGGCGCGCAGATATTCGAGGCGGTGGGCCTGTCGCGCGAGCTGGTCGACAAGTATTTTACTGGCACTGTGTCCAACATCGAGGGTATCGGTCTGTTCCAAGTGGCCGAGGAGGCAATACGCCTGCACCGGCAGGCGTTCAGCGCGGATCCGGTGCTGGCCCATGCGCTCGACGCCGGCGGCGAATACGCGTTCCGCATGCGCGGCGAGGAGCACATGTGGACGCCCGATGCGATCGCCAAGCTGCAGCATTCGACCAGGCAGGCGGATATCAAGACCTACAAAGAGTACGCGCAGATCATCAACGATCAGTCCAAGCGCCACATGACGTTCCGCGGCCTGTTCGAGTTCAAGTTCGGCGAACTGCCGCCGATTCCGCTAGAAGAGGTCGAGCCGGCCAGGGAGATCGTCAAGCGCTTTGCCACCGGCGCCATGTCGCTGGGGTCGATCTCGACGGAGGCGCATACGACGCTCGCCATCGCGATGAACCGCATCGGCGGCAAGTCGAATACCGGCGAAGGCGGCGAGGATCCCAGGCGCTACGCTGTCGCGAGGTCCGGGGAAACGCTCGCCTCGCGCCTCGGCCGGCACAACGTCGAGCGCGATCTCGCGCTTAACGAAGGCGACTCGCTGCGCTCCAAGATCAAGCAGGTCGCCTCGGGCCGCTTCGGCGTCACCGCGGAGTATCTGGCGAACGCCGACCAGATCCAGATCAAGATGGCGCAAGGCGCGAAGCCCGGCGAGGGCGGCCAGTTGCCCGGACACAAGGTGTCCGACTACATCGCGCAGATCCGCTTCTCGGTTCCCGGCGTCGGCTTGATTTCGCCGCCGCCGCATCACGACATCTATTCGATCGAGGACCTGGCGCAGTTGATCCACGACCTGAAGAACGCCAATCCCAGTGCATCGATCAGCGTCAAGCTGGTATCCGAGGTCGGCGTCGGCACGGTGGCGGCAGGCGTGTCCAAGGCCAAGTCCGACCACGTCACCATCTCCGGCCACGACGGCGGCACCGGCGCGTCGCCCTGGTCGTCGATCAAGCACGCGGGCACGCCGTGGGAGCTGGGACTGGCCGAAACGCAGCAGACGCTGGTATTGAATCGCCTGCGCGGCAGGATCGCGGTGCAGGTCGACGGCCAGATCAAGACCGGACGCGACGTGGTGATCGGCGCCATGCTCGGCGCCGATGAATTCGGTTTCGCCACGGCGCCGCTGGTGGTCGAAGGCTGCATCATGATGCGCAAGTGCCATCTGAACACCTGTCCCGTGGGTGTGGCCACGCAGGATCCGGTGCTGCGCCGGAAATTCCAGGGCAAACCCGAGCACGTGGTCAATTACTTTTTCTTCGTCGCCGAGGAGGCGCGCGAAATCATGGCCCGGCTGGGCGTGCGCAGCGTGAACGAGCTGATCGGCCGCTCCGACCTGCTAGAAATGAAACGCGGCATCGAGCACTGGAAAGCCAGGGGGCTGGACTTCTCCCGCGTGTTCTACCAGCCGCAGATCGGCGCCGAGGTCGCGCGTTACCAAAGCGAGAAGCAGGACCACGGCCTCGCGGGCGCGCTTGATCACCGCCTGATCGAGCTCGCGCGTTCCGCGCTGGAACAGGGCCACAAGGTGTCGATCGACATGCCCATACGCAACGTCAACCGCACCGTCGGCACCATGCTGTCGTGGGAAGTCGCGCGCCGCTATGGCCATGCCGGCCTGCCCGATGACACCATCCATATCGGCTTCGCCGGCAGCGCCGGGCAGAGCTTTGGCGCCTTCCTCGCGAAGGGGATCACGCTCGACCTCGTCGGCGACACCAACGATTACTGCGGCAAAGGGCTCTCCGGCGGCCGCATCGTGGTTCAGCCTTCGGCAAATTTCCGCGGCGAACCGACCGAGAACATCATCGTTGGCAACACCGTGCTCTACGGCGCGATTGCAGGCGAAGCCTATTTGCGCGGCGTCGCCGGCGAGCGCTTCGCGGTGCGCAACTCCGGTGCAAGCGCGGTGGTCGAGGGCACCGGCGACCACGGCTGCGAGTACATGACCGGCGGTACGGTAGTGGTGCTGGGGACGACAGGGCGCAATTTTGCCGCCGGCATGTCCGGCGGCATCGCCTATGTGCTCGACGCGGACGGCACGTTCACGCAGCGTTGCAACACGTCCATGGTGCAAATGGAGCCGGTGCTCGCCGAAGCGGAGCAGGAGGGCAAGCTCGCGAGTGGCCTCTGGCATCTTGGGCAGGCCGACGAAACGGTTATCAAGCGCCTGGTTGAGAACCACGCCAGGTATACCGGCAGCGTCAAGGCGGCCAAGGTGCTCGAGGGCTGGGCACAGTATCGCGGCAAGTTCGTCAAGATCTTCCCGCACGAGTACCGGCGCGCGCTTGGCGACCTGGCCGCCAAGGGCGGCAAGCTGGCGGCGTAACGTTTATCCAGCGCAGCGGCGCGGCGTTCGCGGGGAAGTGGTAAGACGATTTCCCGACGCGCTCCGCGCCTTTGCGACAAGTCACCTGATTTCGGACTTAGACCTATGGGCAAGATAACCGGTTTCATGGAGTTCCAGCGGCTGCAGGAGGGCAGCGAAGCCCCCGAGTCGCGCAAGCGGCATTACCGCGAGTTCGTGCGTCACCTGTCCGATCAGGAGGCCGGCGTGCAGGGCGCGCGCTGCATGGACTGCGGCACGCCGTTCTGCACCAGCGGCTGCCCGGTCAACAATATCATTCCCGACTGGAATGACCTGGTCTACAAGCAGAACTGGCGCGAAGCGCTGGAGGTATTGCATTCGACCAACAATTTCCCCGAATTCACCGGCCGCGTCTGCCCGGCACCATGTGAGGCCGCCTGTACGCTGAACATAAACAACGACCCGGTGGGCATCAAGTCGATCGAGCACGCGATTATCGACAAAGGCTGGGAGATGGGCTGGGTGCAGCCGCTGCCGCCCGTGCGCAAGAGCGAAAAGAAGGTGGCGGTGATCGGTTCCGGCCCGGCCGGCCTCGCCTGCGCGCAGCAGCTGGCGCGCGCCGGGCACGGCGTCACCTTGTTTGAAAAGAACGATCGCGTCGGCGGCCTGCTGCGCTACGGCATTCCGGACTTCAAAATGGAAAAGCACCTGATCGACCGGCGCGTCGAGCAGATGCGCTCGGAGGGCGTCGAATTCAAAGTGAACCAGACGGTGGGCGGTGGCGGGAATGGTGCGTTGCCGGCGGCAAGACTGCTGCAGGAATTCGACGCCGTCGTCGTGTCGGGCGGGGCTGAGCAGCCGCGCGACCTGCCCGTCCCGGGCCGCGGTCTTAAGGGCGTGCATTTCGCCATGGAATTCCTGCCGCAGCAGAACAAGGTGGTGGCGGGTGACCAGGTTGCCCCCCAGATCACGGCGAGTGGCAAGCGCGTGGTCGTGATCGGCGGCGGCGACACCGGCTCGGACTGTATTGGCACCTCCAATCGCCAAGGCGCGGCGTCGGTGACGCAGTTCGAGTTGCTGCCGCAGCCGCCCGAGCAGGAGAACAAGCCCCTTGTTTGGCCTTACTGGCCGACCAAGCTGCGCACCTCCAGTTCGCACGAGGAAGGCTGCGAACGTGACTGGTCCGTCGCGACCAAGCGCTTCGAGGGCATCGGCGGCAGGGTGAAGAAGCTGGTTGCCGCCCACATCGAGTGGAAGGATGGAAAGATGGTCGAGGTACCCGGCACAGAGTTCGAGATTGAGGCCGAGCTGGTACTGCTCGCGATGGGCTTCCTTGGCCCGGTGCAGCAGGGATTGATCGACGAGCTCGGCCTCGTGAAGGATGCGCGCGGCAATGTCAAGGCGGACACCGAGGGCCCCGGGTGCTACGCCACTTCCAATCCCAAGGTGTTCGCCGCCGGCGACATGCGCCGCGGCCAATCGCTGGTGGTGTGGGCGATACGCGAAGGGCGCCAATGCGCCCGCGCGGTGGACGAGTACCTGATGGGGACTTCCGACCTGCCGCGCTAGCCGCGCCCGGGTGCGCGATGGTGCCGGGTCTGCGCACGGGCGGCCTCTTGAATCACCCTGCGCTAGCGCAAGGCCAACCGTCAATCGCAACAAGGGCATCCGCAAGGAAGCCCGCGTTTTTGCCAGCCGAGAAACTGAACGAACCAAACAAATTCGTTTGGTCCGCTGTCGATGGTTAGTTGTCCGTTATGACTGCGCTGGCAATTGTTTTCACGCCTTTGGGGGTACTCACTGTCACGGTAAAGGTGCCGGTGGGGTCCGAATCGGCACAGGTATTCGGGGCGCCGGCGGCTCCCAGCGTAAATGTCGCATTGCTCTTCATGGTTAGGGAAATATTCCCGAAGGTTGGCGATCCTACTTTCGCGGGGCAGCCAGGGAAGCTGCTTCGGCAGCCGATGGTGTCCGGAACTACATAACTTGTGTCGGAATCAAACTCACCGTTAGTCTTCGAGAAGACAATGTTCGTACCCGCCGGCATGGCATTGCCGTTGACGTCAACCACTGTTACGGTGAAGGTGGAGGGTACGTTTCCGAGTGTCGTATCACACTTGCTCAAGTTAATTTGCGCACCGCCGTTGATCGTGATGCTGGCGTCCGAAGACGAGAACACGATGACCTGACTGCCGCGCACATCGATCGACTTCTGGGTCGCGCAGATCGCTGCGCCGGCAGTGCACAGCACACCGTTATATTTGCCGTCGGCCGCGT
>Ga0315281_10004733_pt1 | contig 19712 bp, 17 predicted proteins | sample YL17G07_0_MG_FD_204540 | JGI IMG/M metagenome (GOLD analysis project Ga0315281, IMG submission 204540) | Sediment microbial communities from Yellowstone Lake, YNP, Wyoming, USA - YL17G07_0 | ecosystem: Environmental > Aquatic > Freshwater > Lake > Sediment | place: USA: Wyoming | collected... | reverse complement strand
TCCGTCGTTCAGCCGGGGGTCGAGGTGCCCGGGCCCGCCCGTTCCGATGTAGAGGCGGTTTCGCCCGGGTCGATGCTCGGGAATCGAGTGTTCCGATCGCACGTCATAAAGGAGGACGCGGACGGCCAGCCCCGCGTCCGTGATCGGAGCCGTGAGGTCGCAGATCGCGTCTCTGAGGGCGAAAAGAATCGAATCGAAACCGAGAGACGGCCATTTGTGGTGCATGTCGAGAACCACGACGTCGATGAACCGGTCGTCCTCCGGCAACGGGGCATCCCCGCGTTGCACGGAAACCGTGGAAAAGACGCCCGGTCCCGAATGAATGCCGCAATGTGTCCGGCAAACGTCGATACCGTGGCGCTGCTTTTTTTCACAAAGGATCGGCATGGCTGTCGCTCTCTTGCTGGATCACTCTTGTCGGTTTGATGAGCAGACGGGAGTGAGCCTCCCCGGACCCGGCCCCCGCCTCGTGTCATTGTGACAGGTTTCGAGGGCGGAGGGGAGAGGGATTGGCTTTTTCGAGAGAAGAGGCCGATCCCCTCAAACGCCGGCGGCTTGGGGAAAAAGCTCGGCCAGCTCGGGAGTCTTGTCGAGTAAATACGACGTTCCGAGCGTTCCGTCGGAAAAAAGATTGAGGCTCCCGCATTGGCTCTCGTCGAAGTCCCAGTAAGTGACTTCCATGCCCTCGTAATCCAGAACCGGGTTCCCTCGGAAGCAGCCGGTCACCGGAAGGTCCTGAAGGATCGGCCATGGACGGGTTTCCCGGTAGAGCTTGCGCACGACCAGTCGGCGGACCCCAACCCGGCGGCATTCGGCCAGAAAACCGTTCATTCCCGGCGCGTTGTGCTCGTTGACCACGCACGAAACCTTCACCGGGATTTTCGCGGCCGCGAAGATTTCTTCGAGATCGGGAACACGGGACGAGCCCATCATTTTTTCGTACACCGCCGGATCGAACGAGGGAAAGGAAATGCAGGCCCGGTCGTAGAGATTGAAAATGTCGATTTTCCTGAGAGCCAGAACGCCGTTGGTGTGCACCGAAAAGCGAGCCCCCTCGTGGAGTTTTTCTCGCAGGAGCTTCAGAAGGCGTGCTTCGTGCCGGTAGAGCTGCGGGTCCGTGACGGTTCCGGTGAAAACGATCTGAGGGGTCCGATCCCGGTTCACCGCTTCGATGAGCTTCTCGATCCCGAGCGGCGGGAACACCTCGAGATTGTCGGCATTGACGGATTCCGGCATGAGCTCGCCGATGCAAAAAGGGCAGGAGCGATTGCACGGGCCCGCGAAGAGGATGTTCGCGAAATCAAACTGCGGCAAGAGCTTCTCCCGCGACCCGGCGCGCCAGGAGAGCCGCGCGATGCAGGTCGGAAGCCGATTCGGGGTCGCGCCGGATGAGGTAGTCCTGAAGCGAAGGGGCGAAGAAGAGCGCGATCACTCCGTTGACGTTCCGGGCGCCTTCCGCGGTGAGCCGGAGGGATTTTTGCGTGAGCTCCATGAAACCGTTTCGGAGAACGAAGTCCACTTCGGCCGGATAGGCATCCTCGAGGGCGGCTCCGAATTTCGCCTGGAACGCGGCAATGTCGATTTCGCCGAAATAGAAACTCACCGCGCACATCTTCCCCATCATCTGGCGGACGGGAAGATCGTAGAAATCCTGAAATGGAAGCCGGCCGCGCTCGATGCTGCGGTGATAGGGCGCCAGATTTTTTCCGGCGCTGCCGTCGTTGTACGAGATCGTCGTGTGGGTAAAAGACTGCGCGCCGAGGCCGAGGCCCAGATAAGGCATTCCTTCGACCACGCGGCGTTCGAGATAGCGGCTGGTTCCCACGTCGCCGGAAATCCGGCTGTAGGTGGTTTTTCCCGGATTGGCCTGGTATCCCGCGTCCGTCAGAATTTTCTTGGCCAGCGTTCCCATGGGGCGGATCTGGTCGAGGCCCACGGCCGAAGCCTGATGGGAAATTCGAGTGAGCTTGTAGCGCATCCGGTAGAGGGTGATGTACTCCGGCCCCAGTCCGATTGCATGGTCGAGGGTCGCCTTCCAGCTCTCGAGGCTTTGACCTGCGAATCCGTACATGAGGTCGACGTTGAAGCGGGTGAAGCCGGCCGCGCGGATCGCCTCCACCGCGCGCCGATGCTCGGAAATTCCGTTTTCCTCCCGGCCCAGCATTTTCAAAAGGTCCGGCTGAATGACCTGAACGCCCATGCTGATCCGGCCGATTCCCATTCGGCGATAAGCGGCGAGCTTGTCCGGGGAAGCGGCGGCGAGCTTCGGCGTCGTCTCGATCGAAATGTCGGCGTCGGGCCCGAAACGAAAACATTCGCGGGCCTTTTCGACGATGCGCGCGATCTCTTCGCCCGATACCATCGACGGCGTTCCGCCTCCGATGTCGAATCCGCGAAGCGTCTTTAAGGGCGTGCCGATCGCGTCGCGGTGGAGATCGAATTCGCGAATCAAGTCGTTGATGTAAGCGCTCGCGGAAACAAGCTCCTCGCGTTTGACCACGGTGTATTCGCAGAACGAGCATCGGGTCTCACAGAACGGAATGTGGACGTAAAGACACAGCTCGTCGATTCCCTCCCAGGCGCTGCGGGCGGCGTTTTCCATTTGAGGGGCGGCGAGGCGATAGGGCCCCCAGGTCTTCTCATGGGCAATCGGGTAGGCCGTATTCGAGATGTGGTGATTGCGCAGCCCTGCCGCAAAAACGCTGGCGGGCTCGTATCGCTCCGAATCGCCGGGGGAAGGCTCTCTCCAGACCCTTTTCATTTTGCCGAGAGCGCCTTTCCGCTCGACACCCACGACGCCAGCCCTCCCGAGAGATACCCCGCCTTGCGGATTCCCGCGCGTTCCGCGAGCCGCGCGGCGAGGTACGCCCGGCGGCCGGTTCCCGACACGAAGACGACCGTCCGTCCTTTTCGAAAAGCGCCTTTCCCCGACAGAATTTCAGAGAGCCCGATCGCCGTCGAACCGGAAATCATCCCGGAGCGACGCTCGGCCGGAGCTCGCACGTCGACGATCGAAACGGTTTTCTTTTTCGAGCTGAGATCCGAGACGGACCACGCCATCGCCATACCGGATCGGTCGGCGGACCCCACTGCGCCCGCCACGTTGATGGGATCGCGCGCCGTCGAATACGGCGGCTCGTAGGCCAGGTCGAGCCCCGCCAACTGTTCGACGGTGAGCCCGGCGGCAACCGCCGTTGCGAGAACATCGAGGCGCTTGTCCGCGCTGGAGCTCCCCGCGACCTGCGCGCCCAGGAGACGCCCGCTTCGCGTGTCGTAGTAAAGCTCGACCGAGAGCGGCGAAGAGCCAGGGAAAAACACATCGCAGGAGGGCGCGTGAATTCGCGAAACGCCGAGGTTTTTCTTCCCGGCGAAAACGGCCGATTCTTCGAGCCCGAGGCCGGTGCCTCCGATGGTGACCCGGCCCGCGCGCAGGAGGGCGGTTCCGGTCACGGCTCCCATTCTGGCCGTGCCACCGGCCGCATTCGCACCGGCGACCTGCGCGGTCTTGTCGGCCTGGGAGGCCTGCGCGAACCAGATCGGCTTCCCGGAAACGATGTGCGGCAAGGAAACGCAGACGCCGCAGGCGAAGATCCTGGGAAGAGACGTTGCGCAGCGTGCGTCGACTTTCACCGTTCCATCCGGGTTCAGCTTCGCGCCCGCTTTGCGCAGGAGCCCGGTTCGGGGGCGCAGCCCCGAGGCCGAGATGACCAGATCGGTCTCGAACGAAATTCCGTTCCTGAGTGTCAGTCCCTGCACGAGGCCGCCGGTGCGTCCGACTTTCGTGACGACGGTTCCGGCGTGAATCCGCGCGCCCTCCGCCCGAAGCGCTTCGGCGGCGGTTCCCGACAGACTCTCGGAAAAACGAGGGAGGATTCCGGGACCGCGCTCGACGATGGTGACTTCAGAGCCCCGCCGGAGGAAAGCGTCCGCCGCTTCGATCCCGAAGAAGCCGCCTCCCAGAATCGCCACGCGCCGGGCGCCATTGGCGAGGAGAGCCATCACGGCTTCGAGGTCCTTGAGATTCCGGAGGGGAAGAACGTTTGCGGCGTCCCGGAGCGAAGGATGCCGCGGAGCGATGGACTGCGCCCCCGTCGCGTAAACCAGAGAATCGTATTTTTCGCTTCCTCCTTTCCAGTGGACCGAGCGGGCTCCTGGATCGATGCGCGTGATCTCGACCCCGGTGCGCACTTCGATTCCGTAAACCCGATCGAAGAAGTCGGCCTTTTCCTGATTGAGAGAGTCGAGCAATGGCACTTCGCCCGAGACGTGATAGGCCAGCGCGCAGCCCGCATAGCTCACGTCGCGCGAACGTTCCAGAATGATGATTCGGGCGAAGGGGTCGGTCTCCCGCGCGCGCGCGGCGGCGGTTGGGCCCGAGAGTGCGCCTCCCAGGACGACGATGGTTCGAGCGGGCATGTTCTCCTCCAGGACGAGGCAGTCGAGACGATTGATCGGGGCGCAAGCTTATACAAACGGAATCGGCGTTGACAACGGCGGACCCGGGCCCGCCACCCGGCCGGTGGAACCCCGGTTTCTCCTGCCCGCCTGCCCTCCCGGTTTGATACCGTGTCGACCCCCGCCCGGAATATGCGGGAAAGACCGGACTCTTTTGGGAGGCTTCATGACGCGAATGGGACGAAACCTGATCTGGCTTCGCAGGGTTGGCATTGTGCTCTTCTCGTTCGGGCTCGGTGTGCTCGCGCCGCTGTTTTCCTCTTCGGCGTCGGCCTCCGACCGCATCCCGCGCCGATTCCACCTTGGTTTCGACGGACTTGAGCTCGATGTTCGCAAGGGGACCGAGCAGATTCCACCGCTTTGGCGAATCCCGAACCGCCCGGCCTCTCCTTCGGGAAAACAGTATCGCGTCGTCAAATGGGGAAGCGCTGTCGGCCTCGCGGAGCGAAACGCCCTTCGCGCAACCGGTGTCGAAATCCTCGGATCTCTACCCGACGACGCTTATCTCGTTCGCGGAAAAGGGGACGCGATCGGCCGCGCCGGCCGTCTTTCCGGACTGACCTTCACCGGGGAGCTGCCCGCGGCCGCGAGGGTGTCCGGAGAGCTCCGCCGCAGGGTGACCAATCTCGCCGGCTGGACCACGGTTCCGATTCGGGTCGTGCTCCACGAGAGCGAGCCCGACGCTGAAACGCTCCGGTTTCTCCGAAGCGTCGCGGGGCTGGCGCTCCTGCCGGTGGGGGATGCGGTTCCGGGGCGGGGAGAGCGTCTTCGCGCCGACATCCCGGCTCCGCTTCTCGCCGACGCCCTGCGGGAGCTCGCCTCTCGTCCGGAAATCGCCTGGGTCGAGGCGTTCCATCCCAAACATCTCGACAATACCGCCGGCGACTGGGTTCACCAGTCGTTCGTTCTGGGCAGCACGCCGATTTTCGACATCGCCCACATCTACGGCTGCGGTCAGGTCGTCGCCATTGCCGACACCGGATTCGATTTCAATGCCTGCTGGTATTGGGATCCCGTCAATGGAGCGCCTCCGATCGCCACCTGCGCGGTCGTTCCGTGCCCCTCGATCACCGCTGACCCGAATCAGCGCAAGACTCTGGCCTACTACAACTGGAGCGGAGGTCCGCTCGGTCCCTCGAATGGCTGCAATCACGGAAACCATGTTCAGGGGTCGGTCGCCGGCAATTCGCTCAATGGCTCGCTGGTCGACTGTTCGGCCCACAGTTACGTCAACGGCACCAACGTCGACGGCATGGCTCCGGGAGCCCGCGTCATCAGTCAGGAAATGGGGGACGATCTCGATTACCTCAATAGCCTCAGCGGCTCGCTCTACAACCTCGCCTCCGTCGCCTACGAAAACGGCGCGCGGCTTCATTCGAATTCCTGGGGCGGAGGTTGCTGTTCGGGCGGGCGATGCGTTTCGGGTTGCGACGTTCCGTACGACTCGGATGCCAGGGACGCCGATCTGTTCACCTGGCAGAAGAAGGATCTGCTGTTCCTGATCGCCGCAGGCAACGACAATGGGTGCTGCCAGGCGCCGCTTCAGGTCGGTTCTCCCGGAAACGCGAAAAACATCGTGACTGCGGGTGCAACGGATCACGACAACGGCGCCACTCGAATGGCCGGATACTCTTCGCGCGGAGCGACGACGGACGGACGGCTCAAACCGACGGTCGACGGCCAGGGGAGCGGCGTCGCCTCGGCGTCGTCCGACGGCGACGTGACTTCGGGGACGCACAATTGCGGCACCTGCGCATTGTCGGGCACGAGCATGGCGACGCCGACGCTCGCCGGAACCACGGCCCTGGTGCGGGAGTATCTGACTCGCGGTTTCTATCCGAACGGCTTCGAAGACCCGCTTCACCAGTTGGATCGACCCAGCTCGGCGCTCTTGAAGGCCCTGCTCGTTTCCAGCGGCCAGCATCTGACCGGCACGGGAACGAGCGCGCTTCCGAATCAAACGGAAGGTTGGGGCCGGGTTCTGCTCGACGACGTTCTCTATCTGCCGGGGGATGCGAAAAAACTCTGGCTCAACGACGATCCCGTCGGTCTCGAGACGGGAGGCGACTGGTCCACGACTCTTTCGATCGGTGCAGGTCTGCCGCTCAAGGTCACCCTCGTCTGGACGGATTACCCGGCGCTCCTCGGCGCGAATCCCACCCTCGTCAACGATCTGAAGCTGGAGGTCGTGGATCCCTCCGGAGCCGCCTGGTTTCAGTCGCTCGATCTGGTTGCCCCGTTTGTTCCCGTCCAGACTTCGGACTCCGCCAAGCCTGGCGATGCTCGAAACACCGAGGAACAGCTGGTGTTTTCGGCGCCCGCCGCCGGGAACTACACGATTCGGGTTCGGGGCGTCGATGTGCCCATGGGGCCGCAGCCTTTTGCCGTCGTCGTGACCGGCAATCTGTCTTCCTGCACTCCACCGGCCGTTCCCACGGGGCTGACCGCCGCGGCGTCCGGATTGAATCGCATTTCACTTTCGTGGCCGGCCGTTCCGGACGCAGGGAAATACCGGGTGTTCCGCGCCGAGGGAGCCTGTCCGGGAGTCAATCGAATCGCGCTGGCATCGACCGTTTCGACCTCGTATCTCGACACGACCTCTTCCGGAAACGTGCTGTACTGTTACGCGATTCAATCCATCGACTCGACCGGCGGCTGCGCCTCAAGGGACAGTGGAGGAGCGGAGGTCACCGGGACGGGAGACTGTCTGATCGCCCCGGTGTTCGCCGGAGCGCGGGAAGCGAAATCGTCGGTGAGCGGTGCCTGCGGCGTGGATCTGACCTGGGATCCGGCGTTCCCGTCCTGCCCGGCGTTCACCGCCCGCTTCAATATCTATCGATCGAAGACGCCGGACTTCACGCCGGGCGCCGAAAACCTCATCGCCAGGTGCGTCGACGGGTCGAGCCGGTCGGATACGTCCGCGCTCGAGTCGGGCCTCACGTACTACTACATCGTTCGCGCAGAAGACAGCGGCGTTTTCCGCGGAGGCCCGTGCAATGGCGGGCTCGAAGACGGCAATCTCGTCCGGGTTCGGGCGACGCCCCAGAATCCGAATCAAACCGCGCCAGGCACCTTCATCGACCATGCCGGAGATACCTCGGCTCAGCTCACCGGCGATTCCGACTGGCGCATCACGCGCGCACTGTCGGCCGCCGGAGAGTTTTCCTATCACAATGCGCCCGACGGACAGACCTATGCGCAAGGCGACTGCAGCTCGCTGGCCACGCCGCCACTCCAGTTGACGACCGGCGAACCGCACGTTTTCTCATTCAAGATCGATTACGACATCGAGTATCAATGGGATGGTCTGGTGCTTGAAATCAGCAGCGATTCAGGAGCGAGCTGGTCGCAGCTGGCACCCGATGGCGGTTACCCCGCCACACTGTCGCAGACGCAGGGGAACGGCTGCAATTTCCCGGTGACCGAAGGCGCCTTCTCCGGACCTCCCAACAACAGTGGTCTCTCGGGATGGAAGGATGTGATTGTGTCGCTTCCCGCGAGCTACGACGGGAAGACCGTCTCGGTTCGATTCCGCTTCACGTCGGATTCGGGTCTCGAGCTCGAAGGGGCCTATCTCGACGAGATTTCGATGACAGGCGTGAATCTTCCAGGGGCTTGCACCACTCTCGCCGCTCCCCCGGTCGCGGATTTTGCCGCGGTCGATGCGCCGGTCTGTCCGGGCCAGCCGATTCGTTTCCAGGACCTGTCGTCCTTCGCACCCAGCAGCTGGTCGTGGGAATTCGGCGACGGATCGACGAGCTCCGAGTTTGCCCCGAGCCACTCGTTCGCGAGCGCGGGAACCTACCAGGTCACGCTTCGCGTCTCGAACAGCGCCGGGAGCTCGACGAAGGTGCGAGCCTACGCCGTTCGCTGCGACGCCGAGGGGTATGCGCCCCTTCTCGCGCTGCCGGGAGTGGCGAGGGCTCAGGGAAGCGGCGGGAGTTTCTTCAAGTCCACCATTTGGGTAACCTACCCGGCTTTTGCCTGGGATCCTGCGGCCCAGCCGAACGCAAAGCTTCGGATGACGTATGCCGCGCAAGCGGGAGGAGACGCGGGCTCGGGCGCGGCCGAGACGTTCGAGCTTCGGCCGGGAGAAATTCGAGCCTTCGAGGATCCGCTGGGGGCACTGTTCGGCGTGACCGGAGACAGTTCGGGTGTGGTGACGATCTGGACCCTCGATCAAATCGGCGAATCGCGTGTCGTTCTTGCGACGGCTCGAACCTTCAATGCCGCTTCCCCGTCGGGGACTTATGGTCAGTACATCGAAGCCCTGCGCCTCGACGACGGGGGCGGTCTTCCGACCGGGAGCCGGATGATCAACGGGCTCGCGGGAAATTCGAACAGCCGCTCCAACGTCGGTGTCGTCAATCTCGGAGATTCCCCCCTTTCGGCCGCATTGACCGTGAAAAACGCGGCCGGAGCCGTCATCGGAAACCCTTTGACTGTGACAGTTCCTGCCCGTTCGGTCGTCCAGACCAATTCCGTCAATCAGGCCGCCGGAGCGGGAGGCCTCGACCTGTTTTCGGTTCAGGTCGAATCGAGCTCGCCGCACGCCAGCTACGTGTCGAGGCTCGACAATCGAACGAGTGATCCGGTCTTCATTCCGGACGACCTGGAGGCGATCAAATTCGGCTGGATCGACGGCGTCGCATCTGCGCCGGGGCAGAACGGGACGTTTTTCCGGACGGCGCTCTCGCTCACCAACGAGAGCGGTTCGCCGATCACGGTCGACCTCTCGTTCGTTCCCCGCGGATCGTCCGCCTCGTCGGCGGCTAAAACCGTTTCCATTTCCGCCGGTTCGAGCGTTTTTTATTCCGACTGCGTCGATGAGCTGTTTTCTCTCTCGAACGTCGCGGGCCAGGTCGTTTTCACCGGCGGTCCGGTCAAGGCCTGGGCCCGAACGTACAACGACACGCCGGACGGCACGTTCGGACAGTTCATCCCCGCTTTCGGATTCACGGAACCGGGCGCGAATCCGATCGGTGGCGCATATCAAGGGAAGATCGTTCTTCAGGGACTCTCCGACGACGCCGCTTTCCGGACGAACATCGGGCTTCTCAATTGGGGGAGCGAATCTGCGAACGTGACTCTCGAACTATTCGGGACGAATGGATCGAGCCTGGGTGTTTCGAGTCAGACTGTGGGCGCCGGAGAATCGGCATTCCTCCCGCGGGCACTGTTGACCATCACGGGTTCGACGAGCGCTCCGACGTCCTACGCGGTGATCTCGTCGTCCGGAAAAATTTACCCCTGGGCTTCGGTCATCGACAACAAGAGCGGAGACGCGATCTTCGTGAGGCCGATCGCGCCCTAGCGGCCGGCCGGCGTCAGACCGCCTGATGCCGGAGCGCCGCCCCGATCTGGGCGACAATGGCCGCCGCCGCCGCTACCGGGTCGGTGGCGCCGGTGATCGGCCGCCCGACCACGAGGCGGTCGGCGCCGGCGGTGATGGCCATCGCCGGCGTCGCGGCCCGGGCTTGATCGGCGGCTTCCGCGCCGGCGGGGCGGATTCCAGGAGTCACAACGAGGGGACCGGCCCCGAGAGCCGAGCGGATCGGGGCAACTTCCAGCGGCGAACAGACAATGCCGTCCGCGCCCGCTTCGATCGCTAGGCGGGCGAGAGCCACGACGCGATCGGTGGCTGAACCTGCGAAACCGATTTCAGTCAAATCGTTTTCGGCCAAAGAAGTGAGAATCGTCACGGCGAGAATCTTCGGCCGTTCCCGCTCGGCGAGGTCGGCGCCGCGCCGAACCGCTTCGACGGCGGCCGCGATCATGGCGCGCCCTCCCGTGGCGTGGACTGTGAGAAGAGAAATGTTGTAGCCGGCTGCGGCCGCCGCGGCCCCCGCCACCGTGTTGGGAATGTCGTGAAGCTTCAGGTCGAGAAAAACGCTCCCCCGCTCGGCCACTTCGGCGACGAACGAGGGGCCCCACCTGACAAAGGCCTCGAGGCCGACCTTGAACGAGCCGACTCCGCCGGTGAGGCGATCGGCCAGCGTGAGGAGATCCTTCCGGTTCTCTCCGTCCAGCGCCAGGATGAGCCGTTCGTGCGGGCGGTTGTCTGTCATCGTTTTCGCCGTTCCTTTCGAATCCATTCCCGGTCCTGGCCCTCAGCTCGCCGCCCCGGCGTGACGGACTTCGACTTTTCCGACGAGGTCGCCGATTTTCGCGACGCCCTTCTCTCGGCAGAATTCCTCGATTCCGTCGACGAGTTTCATGGAAACCGCCGGATCGCGAAAGTTGGCCGTTCCGACCTGGATCGCGTGGGCGCCGGCGAGCAGGAATTCGATCGCATCTTCGGTTCGCTCGATCCCGCCGATTCCCATGATCGGGACTCCGGGGAGCGCGCGCGCCACCTGAAAAACCATTCTGACCGCGAGCGGGCGAATCGCAGGGCCGGACAGGCCTCCGGTGGTGAATCCGATTTTTGGCCGGCGGCGATGAACGTCGATCGCCATTCCGACGAAGGTGTTCACGAGGGAGAGGATGTCCGCACCGCCGTCCATCGCGGCTTTCGCCGTGACGCGGATGTCCGCGACGTTTGGCGAGAGTTTGACGATCAGCGGAAGTCTCGTCTTGATCCGCACTTTTTTCGTGAGAGCTGTCAGCGCATCGGGATCGTTTCCGACGATCATTCCCCCGCGAGTGACGTTCGGGCAGCTCACATTGAGCTCGATGGCCGCGATTCCCGGTTCGCTGCCGAGCCGCTCGACGACCGCTTCGTATTCTTCGTCACTGTCTCCCCAGACATTGGCGATCACGGTCGCGCCGAGCTCGCGGAGGCGCGGCAGCTTGTCCCGCACGAAGGCTTCGGCGCCGATGTTCTGGAGTCCGATCGCATTGAGCATTCCGCCGTCCACTTCGCAGATTCGCGGAGGGGGATTTCCTTCGTGGGAGTGGAGGGAGAGCCCCTTGGTCGACAGTCCGCCGATTCTTGCGAGGTCGACGTAGTCGACGAAATCGAGCCCGTAACCGAACGTGCCCGATGCCGTGACGACGGGGTTCCTGAGCTGGAGCGATCCGAGCTGGACGCGCAGGTCGGGCGCGCTCATCTCGGGCACCTTTCCCAGTCGATCGTCGAGGGATCGACAACGGGGCCTTCTTTGCAAAGGGTCGCGAAGTGTCCTTCGGTCGTCGGAACGACGCACCCGAGGCAGACGCCGAACCCGCAGGCCATCTCCCGTTCCATCGCAAACTCCGAGCGGATGCCCCGTTCACGAACGATCGGCTCCAGCGCGCGGAACATCGGTTCGGGACCGCAGGCGAAAAGGCGCGCGGCGACCAGCCCGCGGTCGAGCTCGCTGGCCAGAGTCGCGGTGACCCGGCCGTGAACGCCGCGGCTGCCGTCATCCGTCGAGAGCACGACGTTCCGCGCGCCGGCGATTTCAGCCAGGAGATCGGCTCCGACGAGGTCGGCCTGCGTTCGTCCGCCGAAAAAGATTCGAGTGGTGATCTTCCTTCGGGCCAGCTCCCGTGTGGTGATGAGGAAAGGCGCGACGCCGATTCCTCCGGCCACAAGAACGACCGTCTCGCCGCTGCCGATACGGTCGAGGTCGAATCCGCGGCCGAGCGGACCCAGCACCGTGACCCGCGTCCCCACGGACGCCTCTGCGAGCGCCGCGGTTCCGGGGCCGACGGTCTTGGCCAGGATTTCAATGTCGTCGCCCAGGACCTGTGCGACCGAAAAAGCCCGCCGGAGGTAAGGGCGGAGTCCGGCTTCGATGCCGATCATGACGAACTGTCCCGGCTGAACGGAATGCGCCACTTCCGGCGCCCGCATCCAGAGAGAAAAATAGGACGGAGCGAGCGGAGTGTTTCGGACGACGCGTGTGGCGAGATCGACGGCGGGCACGGGCGGCGGAATTCTGACATCCCGATCGGGAAGTGTCCATCGGTCTTCGGACGAATCGAATTCCATTCCGCGGAGGCTTGCTCCCCGGGACTCTCCGATGGAAAATGCCGGGGAGAATCGCTTCCCTTTCCTGTCGAGGAGAACCGTCATGAAAATTCGCCGCAGTGCTCTCGTTCTGATCCTTTTCGCGCTCGTGAATGTCCTGGCCGTTTCCTGTCGGAGGAATCCCTCGGAAAGCGCCGGTTCCGTCGACACGTCCGCCCCCGCAAGGCCGCCGATGAGTGAAGAGGATGCCCGCGCCTTCGTCGAAAAATTCACGCGGGCGATGAATTCCAAGGACAACCTGCAGCTGGTTCGAATGACCGCATCCGACGGCAAGTTTCTGATCGCCACCGGGGCCGGGACCGGAACCGAAACGATGGACTCGGCGAAATTCCTGAAGTGGTTTCAGGGCTTGCTCAAGGACGCGGGGAACTATTCGGTCGAGATCAAGTCGATGACCTACGCCGGCAGACCCGGAGGGGCCGAAGTGACGGCCGACCTGCTGCAGGAAGTGTCGACGGGATTCAAGAAGTGGAGCGGCCGCACGAAGATCAAGTTCACGATCGAAGATCGTCCGGATCGGGGAGTGGTCTGCACCCGGATGGAAGGCGCCTGACGAATCGTGGCTGGCGCGCCGATAGCGCCCCGCTGGCGGCGTTGTCGTCGCGCGCGGCGTCCTCGCTGTGGCGCGCTGCCACAGCTGCGGCGCGCTGGCTCCTCCGCCTTGCCATCGCGGCACTCTCGGGGCGCCAGGGGGTGATGGGCGGAATGGAGGCGGGGGGTGCAGCTGTCAGGGATTTATTCGCCCAGAGTGAGCAGCGTGATCTTGTCGTTCGTGTAGATGTCGAGGGTGGAGGCGATCCGGAGAGCCTCTTTCGCGATCTGTTCGGCCGAGAGCTGCGTGTGGAGGGAGAGGGCGCGCGCGGCGGCGAGGGCCGCCGTTCCGCCGGAGCCGACGGCGACGATTCCGTCGTCCGGGGAGATGACGTCGCCGGTGCCTGACAACAGGAGCGTCGTCGAACGATCGGCGACGATCAGGAGCGCTTCGAGCTGACGAAGCGCCCGGTCGGTCCGCCATTCCTTCGCGAGCTCCACCGCGGCGCGGGTCAGGTCACCCGAATATTCGTCGAGCTTGGCTTCGAACCGAACGAAAAGAGCCAGGGCATCGGCGGCGCCGCCGGCGAAACCGGCGAGAACTCTTCCGTTGGCCAGGGGGCGGACTTTGGCCGCTCCCTCCTTCACCACGGTCGATCCGACAGTGACCTGGCCGTCTCCGGCGATCGCCACCGCTCCCCCTTTTCGAACGGCGAGCACCGTCGTCCGGCGCCAGGGCGCGCCCGGTTCGATCGACAGGAGGGGTGGAGAATCGGACGGATTCATTGTGACTTCACTTTTTCGGCGCCGGCTTTTTCGAAGCCGTTTTTCAGGAGCTCTTCATACCCGGCCTCGATCGGACGCGCGTCGAATCCCAGGCCGGAAAGAATTCCGGCGGCCTTTTTCGCGCGCACTCCCGCGACACAGTGAAGGTAGAGGGGTCGATCCTTCGGAAGATCCGCCGGCGCCGTCTTCGCTTTCGCAAGCTCGGTGACCGGAAGAAAGATGGCCTGCTTCAGGTGGCCCGCGTCCCATTCGTCGCGGGCCCGGACGTCCACCAGCGAGGCGCGCCCTTCCTTGATGGCTTTGCGGATGTTGTCGAGCGGCTCGCCCGCGAAAGGGACGTCGCCGGCGAGGGCGAGCCCTGTGATGGCGATCAGTGACAGTAAAGCCGCAAGACATCGAGAAACTTTCATGTAACTCCTCCCAATTTTTCGTGGGGCTTGAATTTTCGCTGACGCAAGGGCGCTGACTTTTCGGGCGGAATTCGTGTCGGGGCCGGCCCCCGCGATTTCCGATTCCTCCTGGAATGACCCGATGCCATCTCTGAAGGAAGCATCAAGCCCACGGAAAGTTGGGAGGAGCCTTTTCATTTCGGGTTCCCTCCCGCCGGGGATTCTCCCTCAAATCGGGTCGCGTTGCGCTTCCGTCCGAATCCTGCGATTGATCGAAGCCCTCGGAGCGGCCATGATCCGGGATGGATGCCGCTTTCGTTCCCGGTTCTCTCGTTGCTCGTCGCCGTGGCTTTCGCGGCCGGATTCGTCGATTCGATCGCCGGAGGCGGAGGGTTACTGTCGCTTCCTGCGCTTCTCGCGGCGGGTTTGCCGCCCCACCTCGCGCTGGGAACCAACAAGGGGCAGTCGGTTTTCGGCTCGGCCGCCGCGACCGTGCGCTACGCCGGGGCGGGTGTCGTCGATCGCCGTCGCGCGATCGCCGCGTTCCCGTTCGCTTTTCTCGGCGCTCTTGCCGGCGCCTGGCTGGTTCTCCGACTCCGTTCGGATCTGCTCCGCCCGCTCGTGATCGTGCTTCTCGTCGGAGCTGCGGCCGTTCTCGTGGTTCGCCGCCCGGAAGAAGGCGTGCGAGAGCCGCTGATTCGCGCCGTTCTTCCGGGAGCGGCGGTCATTGCCTTTCTGCTCGGCGGCTACGACGGATTTTTCGGTCCCGGAACCGGGACGTTTCTTCTGATCGCGCACACGATGCTGCTCGGGGACTCGATCGCGCGAGGGACCGGCGCGGCGAAACTCGTCAACTTCGCGTCGAATCTCGCCAGCGTCGTGCTTTTCGCGGCCCGCGGCGTCATCGTCTGGAAGATCGCGCTTCCGATGGCGGCAGCACAGACCGCCGGTGGATGGCTCGGAGCCCACGTCGCGGTTCGGAAGGGCGACCGATTCATCCGGGGCGTGGTTCTCGCGGTCGTCGCGGTGCTCGTTGGAAAGTTGACCCTCGATGGGCTCAGGAGCCCGTGAGCGATCGATACGGCATGATGAAACGACAGTCCGCCGCCAAGGCGTCGTCCCCCCGTCCCGATCCGGCGATCACTGTGTTGCTCGTGCGGACCCATAGTCCCGGCAATCTCGGCGCCGCCCTTCGAGCGGCGGCGAACTTCGGTGCGAGGCTCTCGCTCATGGACCCCCGCACCCCGCTCGATCATCCGGATGTCGCAGCGCACGCCTCGGGAGCGGATTCGATTCTCCAGGCGGCGCGCTGCTTTTCGAATCTCCCCGACGCAACCGCCGATTCCGACCTGATTGTCGCTCTCACTTCGACTCGCGGACGCACGACCGGCGCTCTTCCTCCGGCCATCGATGCGGCCGCCCTAAGGCGAGCGCTGGCGGCGGGAAAGAGCATCGCTCTCGTCTTCGGTCCCGAAAGGAGCGGGCTTCGCACTGAAGAGATTCTCGAGTGTGACCGGCGTTGGATCCTCCCGGCGGAGGCGTCATTTCCAACTCTGAATCTTTCGCACGCAGTGGCTGTGAGTCTCGCGCTCTTGCACCGAGTCGCGGCCAGTGCCCGAACCGGGAAACGGGACGGGGAAAGGGTGAGGCGCGAAACCTGGCGCCGCCTGCTCGTCGAAGTTCGTTCAGCGCTGAAAAGCGAGTTCCCCGCGCGGCGAAAACGTCCCGACGTCGTCGACGAAATGATCGCCGCGCTTCGCCGTCTCGGCCCGACCCAGAGGGAAGCCGAGCTGCTGCTCGCGCTGCTGGGGAATCGGGGGAAGGGGCGCGGATAGGTGGTTCGGATTCGCGGGGTTCGTTGCGGCGGCGTGGAAGAAGCGGCGAAGAACTTTACAGGTGGGCTCCAGGAAAAAGAATAGGAAGCGCCTCTTCCGGAGAGTCTCGACACGGAGCCGCAGCGGGGCACCGAGGATTTTTCTTTTGGCCCGCCTCGTCGCGCCAATCGCGGGGCTTCAAGTCCGCTTGGGCTGCGGGGAAGCGTGGCGGCGGGGCGCTTACACTCGCCGGTCGTCTGCCTCCGCCCGCCCGCCCGCGACCGGCTCGCGTTCACGCGATGAGGCGCCACTTTCACTTTGCCTCCGCTGCCGCGCTTCTCCTCGCCCAGCGGAACCTTGCGCCCCGCTCATGGCGCTCCTTAGGCGGGCTGGGGTTGTTAGGGGAGCCAAAGATGACGGCTGGAGAGGGGTTCAATCGACGGGCTTGAATGCGCACGTCTCTCTCGATCGGCTTCGGGAAATCGGCGCTTCAGCGTCTCCGATTGAAAATTGCAGGATTTAAGGTCGGGCCACCGTGAGATGAGCCCGGGAAATCCTGGGAAGGCGGAATCCGGCAGGCGATACACTGTCCTGGCGGCCGACGTTTTCAGCCGTCGTCCGTTCCTCCGGTCGGTCGGCGCTCGTGATGCCGGGGGGATTTGTCAGGGAAGGAGTCGAAAATGAACGCGGAGCTCGCGGCCTGGGGGCAACTCGAAAAATTGACCTGGCAGCACGTCCTACTCGCGATTTGCATCCTGGCCGTCGCGCGCTTGTCGTCCGACCTCGTTCGGGGATTGCTTCGCCTGAGTGCTGAGAAAGGGCCGCCCCGTCTTCGGCTGACGATCCTGAGGGCCGTGCCGATTTCGCGCCTGGTGATCGGGGCGGCGGCCCTGATCGCCGTCGTTCCGATCTTCGTCGAACCGACGTTCGGCAACGCCGTCGCCGTGATCGCGAGCGTTGGAATCGCCCTCGCGTTCGCATTGAAGGATTACGCGAGCAGCCTGATCGCGGGCCTTCTCACGATCGTCGAGAATACCTATCAACCCGGCGACTAGATCGAGCTCGGCGGCGTCTACGGCGAAGTCCGCGCGATCGACCTGCGGGCGACCCGCATCGTCACCGCCGACGACACCGAATTCGTGATCCCGAACTCGCGAATCTGGTCCGGGGTCGTCGCCAATGCGACGAGTGGTCAGCGAAGCCTGCTCTGCGTGGCCGAATTTCATCTCCACCCCGAACACGATTCCGCCGCCGTCGCTGCGAAATTGGACGAAGTGGCGCAGTCGAGCTCCTATCGGCTCGAAGGCAAGGCGGTGTCGGTCATCGTGAGCGAGAAGCCCTGGGGGACGAAGCATCGACTGAAGGCTTACGTCAGGGAGAGCCGCGACCAGTTCCGCTTCATGACGGACCTCACTGTGCGGGGCCGCGAAGCGATTCGAGCGCTGGGAATTCGCCACGCGCAGGTGCCGTACGCGGTGGCGGAAGGGAAGTGACGGGGGCACGAAGCGGAACGGGTTCGAAGGCGACGTTCACGAACCGCGGAGTAGGCGCCGGTTTCGCCGCTGATGGCGGAGATCGCGGGCGAGGGGTCCGGGGAGCCAAAGATGACGGCTGGATCACACTTCGGGCGGGGGCGTCCTCCCTCGGCGTACTCGCCGGGGGAGGAGCGAGGAGGGGGCCTCTCGGGGAAGAGAAGCGGTTCGCTCGGAGAGCGCCGAGTGCGCGGAGAAAAGCTTCCGCAGCCGGGTTCCGCCCCAAGTCGGCGATCGGCCCTCTCTAGTTCTCCCCGTCATTCCGAGTGGAGTGCGAGGCGCCGGGAGGGGGCAATGAAAATGAGACGGACAACGTGGGCAGACGCCAGGCTTGACTTAACCTCCAGGTTAAGATGAAAGTAAGACTCGTCAAGGAAGGGCGGTTTCGCGTTTACGCAGCTTGCGGGGCGCGAGGCGACTGCGAGCTTCTCGAGTTTTTGAACGGTCTCGAGGGAAAGTTGGCGATCGATGGAATCAGGCTCCTCGCTCTCATCAAGCATGTGGCAAACGAGGGGCCCCTTCACAACGAGCGAATGCCCCGGCGTCTGTCGAAGGAAATCTTCGAGCTCAAGGCCGGGCTCCTTCGGGCTCCGTTCTTCTTCGACGAAGGGCGGATCGTGATTTGCACGCACGTGATGACAAAGCCGAAGAAGAGAGAGCTGAAGATCGAGGTCGATCGAGCGGAGCGAATCCGAAAAGAGTATTTCGAATCCAAATCCGATGGCTCGCTCATCTACCTGAAGGAGTGACAATGGCTTCTCGATCGTTTTCCGACCTGTACCGCGAAGCTGAAAAGAACCTCGATTTTTGGGTGGCCGGCTCGGTCGTCGACTTCACGGAGAACGTCTCCCGGCTCATGAAACTTCGAGGCGTGAACCGGACCGAGCTGGCCCGCAGGCTCGGAACCTCCCAGGCCTACGTGACGAAGCTCCTCTGCGGCGAGGCGAATTTCACCCTGACAACTCTGGTCAAAGTGAGCTTGGCTCTCGAATCCGAGCTGAAGCTGCATCTCACACCGAAGAATTCCGTCACGCGGCGGTTCGACGTTCCGGGGGCCTCGATCGCGAAGGCCAGAGCCCGAGTCGCGATGCGGAACCCGGCGGCCAATGAGGTGAGGGGCAGAGCAAAGCGGGTGAAAAGGAGGGCTGGATAGTGCTGGACCGAAAAAAGGCATGATTTCAAGTCTGACCCCAGGCCCCGATCGGCCGGAACTGACGGCTTCGCGGTGGCCGGGCCATCGAATGACGGAGCGAGGCTGATAAAGATCGCTCGACGGAAGCTCCCCGGCGGTGGCGAGGCCGTTCTAATTTGGTGCCCGATCTTCTGTTGTGGATTCGATGGGCGAGACGGTTCTCTGAGGCCGACTCCGCGCCGTGCTCTTTACTGGTCGAATTCGGCGAAGTGTTGGGGGTGTCGCGAGTGTCTCGAATTGACCTACTACTCACAGGGGCGCTATGGGTCACGAAATGCTGCGCTAAACGAAGCGCTTGGTATCCCTGGCTTTCGAATCTTCCGTGAAATCGAATGCGAGGGGGCAGGCGATCCGTGGTGCTATTCTTCGCCGGAGAGCGCACAAAGAGCGTGGCCGGGGGCGTGTGGATGATCAAGGTATTCCACTCCGAAAGACGAGCGGTGCAGCGTACGTATCAAAGCGAAGGTCATGTAAACTTTTCGACAATGGAATCCACCTTTGCGTGCCGTCATGTCCGCACCTGGCACTAGTGCCTTCGCCGCGGGTTTCACTGGATAACCGGGGGAGCTGTTCGAACGGGAGGTGCATCCGGTGTCAGAATCGCCAGCCATGAATAAGCCGTTTCGTGTCGCTCTAGCTTGCGCCTTGATTGTCCTTGGGTTTGTCGCGGTCTTTTTTTTGAATTCCAAAAGTGCAGGGTTTTTGCTCCTTGCGTGGATTCCAACAACGTACATGTTGGCATCTACGATTTCAGGGCGTAGAAGATTGATTGAACAGCTATCAGCATCGCCTCTTTTCCTTGCCGTGAGTAAAATCCTACCCCTTGACGAGAGTTCTTCCTTCGGAGGCAGATGGTTCCAGTTTGATGAAAACCGAGTGGCGAGCATCATGGAAGCTCAGCGAGATCAATCGGTTTATCTTCACTTGGGGACGGGACGGTCGTATTACTCCGACGATAAGTGGAGTATTGAACTCGATTATGGGAACGGAATTCGCCAGAACATTCTGGAATTGTCTGTTGAAGGAATTGGTGAGTTACAAGAATGGGGTCGACGA
>Ga0315281_10004732_pt1 | contig 19713 bp, 10 predicted proteins | sample YL17G07_0_MG_FD_204540 | JGI IMG/M metagenome (GOLD analysis project Ga0315281, IMG submission 204540) | Sediment microbial communities from Yellowstone Lake, YNP, Wyoming, USA - YL17G07_0 | ecosystem: Environmental > Aquatic > Freshwater > Lake > Sediment | place: USA: Wyoming | collected... | reverse complement strand
AGGCCGTGCTGGCCAAACCGCAGCCCGTTCACAATAGCGCGAACACAGTGTTCGTACAGTGTGGCGGTTTCCTGGGTGCGGGTCGGCAGATCGTAATAGGAATCTTCCTCCGGTCTTAACGGTCGATCTTTCAGGAAGGGAACCCGCTCATCCAAAACTCCCGTATCCCCAAGGTGCCGGATATATCGGCAGGTGGCCAGGGGCAGCCAGAGATAATCGTCGGAAATGTGGGTCCGAACCCCGCGTCCGGACGGGTCATGCCACCAATGCTGGACATCGCCTTCCCGGAACTGGTGAGCGGCACAACGGAGGAGTTGTTCCCGTAGAAGCTCAGGTTTGCAGTGGATCAATGCCATGGCGTCCTGGAGTTGATCGCGGAAACCGAAGGCTCCGCCCGATTGGTAATATCCGCTTCGTCCCCACATTCGGCAGGCCAGGGTCTGATACAGGAGCCATCCGTTGGTCAGAATGTTGATGGCGGGATCGGGGGTTTCGACATAGACCGCCCCGAGGGCGTAGTTCCAGTAGCTCCACACCCGTTCCAGTTCCCCTCGGGCTGAGCCCGTACTCCGGCACCGCAGGGTCAGGTTTTGCGCATCCACGGCATTCTGACCGAGGCCGAGGGTGAAAACGACTTGACGTTCCTGACCGTCGGCCAATTCGAACGGGACTTGCAGGGCGGCGCAGGGGTCCAGTCCGGGTCCGACCTTGCCGGACAACCGCATTCGATTCAGGGCGGCGGGGTTGGCCAACCGGCCGTTACGCCCGAGAAACTCCCTTCGATCTCCAGTCACACTGCGGGAGGGTTCATTGGCATCCAGGAACGCCACCCGAGTTGAAAACTCGGGATGGTAAGGGTTCCGGGCAAATATAGCCCCTGTGGCCGGGTCGATTTCCGTGGTCACGTGCATCGCGGTCTTATGCCGAGAATCCCCCAAGACCCATTCGACATAATTCGTAGCCGACAGCCGGCGGGTTCGCCCGGACAGATTTTGAACTTTAAGCACCATAAATTTAACGGGTAGATCGATGGCGACATAGACCCACAACTCCGTCTTAATTCCATCCTCAACGTGCTCAAAGACGCTGTATCCAAATCCATGCCGGACCAAATAGGGCAGGGCGCTGCGCACGGGAAGTGCGGTCGGGGACCAGAAATGTCCGGTTTCCTCGTCGCGGAGATACATCGCTTCTCCGGTGGTATCGCAGACGGGATCGTTGTACCAGGGAGTCAGACGAAATTCGTGGGCATTTTCCAACCAGGTGTAGCTGCCCCCGCTTTCGGAGACAACCGTTCCAAAATGCGGATTAGCCAGAACATTTGCCCAGGGGGCTGGGGGCATCTGCCCGGCCGGGGCGGAAATGGTGTATTCCCGCCCGTCGGGGGTAAAGCCCCCGATCCCGTTGAAGAACAACCGTTCCTGGGAAGGGGCTTGGACTTTTCCAATACGCTCGGGCGTTCGGGACAGGGTAGGGACAAAGGGGGGCAGGTTCCCTTCCATTCGACTGCGCCGCTCCACCTGCTCATCCAGGGTGCCCGCGGTGTCGGACAAGACGACCCGGGCGACCGTTTGAAAGAGAATTCGATCTTCCTCCGACATCTGTTCTCCCCGCCGGACGAAGATGCCACCCGGACAATCGACGGTCTGAACCTCCGTGCTCGCGGTGATTACCCCCATGATTCGGTCCTGAAGCACCTGCCGATAGCCTGAATGGTCTTCATTCCAGATCACCAGGTCCACGGTCAATCCCTTCAACCGCCAATACGCGTGAGCCCGGACCAGTTGCTGGACCAGTTCGAGTTTGGACGGGTCGCTGATCCGGAGCAGCACCAGGGGATAATCCCCGGAAACCCCGTATCCCCACAACCCCGATTGCCCCCGTTGATTTTTCAGGAGAATGCTCGGTTTGGCCCGGCAGGCGGGATTGGCATACAGGATGGATCCGCTCAGTCGGCCATACAATTGGGCATCGGATTCTTCGGCATTGAGCTGATTTAGAAACACCTGACCGCGGGTCCAGGCCAACTCAAACACCCGGTCCGCCAACCGCCGGTCGTGGTATTTGGCACCCAGCGCCAGCGCCGTGTCGCGACTCGGAGCGACTCCGTTGACGATATCCACCCGGGCTGTTTGGCCCGGACCGATGGTGATCCGGCGGCGAATAGCGACGATGGGATCCAGGACTGCGCCTTGGCTGTTCGAGAGCCGGGACGTCGAGGTCAGGGCTTCCGGATCCACCAGGGTTCGCCCCCGGCCGATGAACTTCATCCGATCGGTTTCGTAGGAAATGTCACCGGGATCGGAGGAATCCGATTCCCCCGGGGTATATACGGTCATGAGGTGGAACATCCAGGGCGTTTCTTCCCTGGGATCCCGAGGCCGGCGGGTACAGAGAATTGCGTGATGGTCCGCAACGATTTCGGTCTGCATGAAGAGCTTGTGAAAGGCCGGATGTTCGACGTCGGCCGCCTGCGTCGTCAAGACCACTTCCGCATAACTGGTCAACTCCAGCGTTCGGCCAGACCGGGCATGATTGGTAATGTTAATGCGGCGAAGTTCAATATCGTCCTCGGGGGACACGGCGATTTCGACATGAGTGTCGAAGTCGAAATCGCGACGGCGGAATTCCGCCCGTTCCTGGGAAAAAATGGCCTCATAGTGTTTTGATTTCTTCTGCGCCGGCTGGTATCCGACAGACCAAAATTCCCCGCTCCCCGTGTCGCGCAGGTAACAAAAGGTTCCGGTGTTATCCAGGGTGGGATCTTCCCGCCACCGGGTGACCGCCAGGTCTTTCCATCGGCTGTATCCCCCGCCGGAATTGGTAATCATCACGCTGTATCGCCCGTTGGACAATAGATGTACTTCCGGAATGGGGGTATGGGGAGTTCGGAAAATCCACAGGAACGATTCCTTGGCCTCGGCCATTCGTCTGACCACGGACTCTTCCGGGGCATAGGGAGGATGGGGAGTAGTTTTTGGGATCCGTTCCTGGAGGAGGAGTTCGGCGGCCTGAAACATGGGTTCCGACGCAAATCGCTTCTGCATCGGCTGATTCAAGAGAAGGTGGGCCAACGACAATAGACTCATGGCTTGGTGATGTGCCATAAAGGATTGAACGATTGTAAAGGACTTTCCCGGGGGAACCCGGGGGGACGTATAATCGATGGCCTCGTAAAACCCAAATCGTCCCCCATAGCCTGCCCGAGCCATTCGTTCCAGGTTTCGGCACGCTTCCTCCGGATTGACCATCAGGGCCAGGGCCGACGCATACGGGGCGATCACAAGGTCGTTGATCAACCCTCGCTTGAATCCCAGGCCCGGCACTCCGAACGCCCGGTACTGGTAGTTCGAATGAAGGTCCACGGCGTTGTAGCCGGATTCCGAAATTCCCCACGGCACCTTCTGCTGTAGCCCATACCCGATTTGACGGCGCACCGCGGCTTTGCAGGCCTGATCGAGCAGGGTGTCCGGATAGGTCGGCATAACCAGAAGCGGCATCAGGTACTCGAACATCGAACCGCTCCAGGAGAGGAGGGTCTGTTCCCCATTCCAGGTCGTCAGCAGCCGGCCAAGAGCGAACCAGTGTTCCGTGGGCAACCGGCCTTGGGCAATTCCGACGAAACTACCCAATCGGGCCTCCGACGCCAAGAGATCGTAGAAGCTCGTTTCCCGGCGCTGGTCGCTGACCTTGTATCCGATCGCCAGCAGATGACGGGACGGGTCGTACAGGAAATTCAGATCCATATCGGACATTTCTGTGCACTGTAACGCCAATCGCTGGAGGTCGTTGATGCGGATGGCGGCCCGGGCGCCGGCCTCTTGGAGACTCCGGCGCAGCCGAATCAGCCCGGCATCTTCCGCCGGACCGGAAACGGTCCCGGGTCTGGTTGCAGCCGAAAGTCGGTCGAGCTTCGGTCGCAGCGTCGCTTCCATTCCCGCGACTTGACCCAAAGTCGGAATACGATTCAATTCGTCCAAGATCTCGTCGAGGTCTTTTGCCCCCTCCGGAGTGAGTTGACTTCGGAGCGTTTTGGCCTCGGGCAAAAAACATCCCCACGGGGACAGGAGGGTCACCTCGTTGAAGAGTTCCCGGCACTGCCGTTCCAGGGCCTGGGTCCATCCGGTAAGCTCCTGATCGGAATTCTCTGGCAACCGTCGAACCAGGACTTCCGCCGTTTTCATCAATCGATCGCAAAGCGTATGGATTTCCAAAAGGGAAGGGGGGACTTTTTTAAGATCCTCAAGCATCCGGGCCATCCGATCGGAAAAGTCCGAGGGCACTTCTTTCCCGGCTTCGACAAGTTCCGCGATCACCGATAACGTATCGGCGATTCCGTCAAAGGCGCGGGGAGGAAGGATCTGGGTGTCGCGAAGGGCCAGCAGGCCGGCCCGGAGAATGAGAAGACACCCCGCCAGATTCCCGCTGTCCACCGTGGAAACGTACTTGGGAGGAAGAGGACACAGGGTCCGGGTATCGTACCAGTTTAGAAAGTGGCCTCGAAATCGTTCCATCTTCTCCATGGTTTCCAAAGTCCGGCTCGTCCGTTTGATCAGGGGGCCGGTCGACAGATAACCGAAATCATATGCTGCCAGATCGCCCAGGAGACCCAGTCCAAGATTGGTCGGCGACGTCCGGTGGGCGACCCGGAGGTCCGGGTTTTCCTGAACGTTATCGGGAACCAACCAGTGCTCCTCGGGACCCGCCAGGGTTTCAAAGAACCGCCAGGTTTTTCGGGAAAGCGTATGGAGAAAACGGAGCTGCGCCGCGGTAAGTCTTAGCTTTCGGGCCGCCAGAGGCCGGCTCAACCACCAAGCAACCAAGGGGGAAGCCAACCAAGCCACGCAGAATGGCCCGGCCCAAACCAGGGCTTCGTGCCGGAACACGGCCAGGTGAAGGGCCACCCCCATGGCCGTCGCAGGAGCGATCCACATCGTTCGCATGAATTCCCCCAACCTCGTCCCGATCTTGCCCTTGGTGTCATGAAACGTTTGCCATTCCAGCAACCGTTTATGTGTGATCAGGACCCGGACGCAGGTCCGGAATACGGCATCGAGGCTGAAACAGGCCTCATGGGGGAAAGAAGCCAGAAAAAAGGCGCTCTGGGCCAGGTGCCGTCCCGCGGAACGAGCGGTGGCCCGCAGATGAAGTTTCCACAGGGTATCTTCGGGCTTTTGAACCAGATCCAAGAAGGAAATGAGAAGCGGGGGAAACACCAGGAATCCTAGAACGGTCAAGGTCCAGAACCCGGGAACCGCCAAGAGGGTCCAACCCAGAATCAGCAGGACAATGAGGGCAAAAGGAACCAGGCTTCGGCGAAGGTTATCGAATACTTTCCATCGGGAAAGCAGGGAAAGGGGATTCCGGTGCGAACGGGCATCCAACCCGAAAACCCACGGCCATATCCAGGAGGCGATTTGCCAATCCCCGCGGATCCACCGGTGGCGTCGATGGCCGTCTGCAAGATAATTGGAAGAATATTCCTCCATCAGCCGAATGTCGCTGACCAAGGCCGAACGGACGTAACAGCCCTCCAGGAGGTCGTGGCTAAGGATGCGGTTTTCCGGGAATCGTCCCGCGAGGGTCTGCTCAAAGACATCAAGGTCGTAGATTCCCTTGCCGATGAAAGAGCCCTCTTGAAACAGATCTTGATAGAGATCGGAAACCGTACGGGTATAAGGGTCAATGCCAGCTTCTCCCCCGAACAGTCGGGTAAAACGGGATTGGCGGGTACCGAGCAAATCGATCTCCACGCGGGGTTGAAGAATGCCATAGCCTTCGCAAACCCGTTTCCGCTTATCATCGTACCGGGGTCGATTCAAGGGATGGGCCATCGTCTCCACCAGATACCGGACGGAATCCCGGGGAAGCTGGGTGTCCGTGTCTAGGGTCAGAATGTATTTCACCTGCGGGAGAATATGGGTTTGGCCAACCACCCGGGAAAAACAGTCTTGGGCTTTCCCGCGGAGTAAAAGATTTACCTCGCCGAGTTTTACCCGCTTTCGCTCGTATCCCATCCAAACCCCTTCGCCGGGGTTCCACCGCCGGGGTCGATGAAAGAGAAAGAAGATATCGTCCCGGAGGGCTTGGTATTTTTCATTCAACGCTCCGACCCCCGCAGAAACCCGTTCCAGCAGTTCTTCGTCCCCGGATAACGTCTCGCGATCGGCGTCGCCAAAATCCGTCAGGAGGGCAAAATGGATATGGTCGTCACGATTGGCCAGATACCGGACTTCAAGGTCCTCGAGCAGATCGTCGATATTGTTTGCGGTCCTGAGCAGCGTCGGCACGACGACCAGGGTGCGAAATTCCGGAGGAATCCCCTGCCGAAAACCCATTCGGGGCAAGGTGGCCGGGGGAGCGAGGCTGGTGGAAAAGCGGTTGACCAGGGCGATGGCGGCCTGACTGGCCCCGAGCAGGACGGGGACCGAGACCAACAGCAGCAACCCAAACCGAAGGCCCCACACGTACCCTTGGGTCAACACCACGGCCGTCAGCACCGCGGTGAGCAGACCGATCGTCGCCAGATAGAAAAAGAGGGAACCTCGCCGCCCGATGCCCTCCAGACGCATTTTCACCGTGGGGCGCAGCTTGACGGCTCGTTCCAGTTGAGGCAGCCCTTTATCGATGAGGTAGAAGCCCACGTGCCGTTGCCGACGATCCCCGTCCGCTCTGATCCCCCCCGCCCGGGCCAGGTCCACCGCCGTTTGGGCCGCTTGCACCTCCGTACAGGGGCTGTGCCGGGCGAGTTGTTCGACGGCATGGCGGTATCGGTCCCGGGTGATAAAATCCATCTTCGGGTAGACTCCCGCGGGATCCTCTTGTAAGGTTTGCTCCACGCGGCTCTGGGTCTCCACGAATTCCCGCCAATCCATCGCCTCCAGGAATCGCAGGCTATTGATGCTGTTTCCGATGGAAACCTGGTCCCCCGCCTGGTCCTGGCTTTCCTTTTGGACTTGCAGCTCGATGGTCGATCCTTCCTCCGAAAGTCGCTGCTGCATCCAGGCCAGGGGAATGGCGACGGAAGGAGTTTGGCCCTGCAACCTCCGAGTGAATTCCGCCACGAACGCGCTGGATCCGGGCGGATTGGACCGGGCCATATCCGCCAGGATCAAAACCAGGTTCTTCGGGGCCCGTTCCGCTGTCTCCATCATCCGATCCGCCCACAGGTTGGCCTTGTCTCGGTCCCCCTGGCCCGTGGCAATCCGAACCGCCACCCGGCGGAGGTTCTCAATCAATGCCAATCGCAGCATAATGGGAATGGCCCATAATTCACCCAGACTCAAGGTCGATGCCTGCTGATAAGCCCCAATCAGACAACTGACGTTCTCCGCGTCCACCCGCCCGTCCACGTGCGAAATCAACTCCAGCACGATATCGTACACCCGGGGAAAACCCGCCCAGGGTCCGTTCAAGAGACGCGGGAGTTGACGGCTATAATCTTTCGGCAGATGCCGGCGGGCCATACGGATCTGCTCTTCGATCAGGTAGAAATTGTCCGTCAGCCACTCCGCCGCCGGGGAGATTTTGCGGTTACTCTTGATCGCGGCCAAAATCAAACGGTACGTTCGATGTAGGATAGTTTCGTTATCCGCTAGACGGGCCAGAAGGCGATCCGAACCCCGCTGGGGATCCACCCGATGCCATCCCGCAAGAGTCTTGGCATGCTGCTCAAGCTGGTGGACACCGTACAATTCCGAGCGCAGCGGGGCTTCTTCGAGAAATTTCGTTCGGATACCATTCCCCACCGTATCGGTTTTCAAAGCGTCATAGTCAGTTTCGATGATTCCGCGAGCTGGATTCAATCAATACAACCTCTTCTTCCTCGTAACGTCATATCTTCCCCGTTTCTTTTCCCGACGAGCTTTTCCCTGTAAATACCCTCATTACTATCATAACACGACCGGCGGTTCCCGGCATAGCGTAATTTTGTTGTATCTGCCGAAGGGTGTCTGCCCAAACTTTTCGGCAGATTTCTTTCTGTCATCCTCGGTCTTCACCGATCTGTCAGGTCGCACTTGGGGGTCGGTTCCCGCCGATTTGGGTCCGCGTGGGCAGCAAGCGGTCCGGATCATCGACCCGTTGGGTCGACGTGGGTTTACCGATTTCTGCAGCTTACTCAAGCATAAAGGTTTGAGCGGGACTCCGTTGATCGTGGGGGTGTGTACGTTCACATGATGAGCATCGCAGCAAACGACACGCAAACCCTTGAGCAGCGGGTCGGCCGGACGAAGAGCTGCCCCTCCCCCGACAAAAAAAGAGCCTCGCGCCCATGCGCGACGCTCGCTTTTCATGTTCGTTCCGCCTCGTTCAGCGGTCTATTCCCAGACCGTCGAACCGTGTAAGTAGCTGGCTGGACCTCAATCTCCTGCGATTTCTCTACCCCAACCAGAAGCTGCTGTCGGCGCGTGCATCGGCCATAAACTCCTCAAAGATCTGCGCGCCGCCTCGTCCCGCCGAAAAGCTCGCTCGCTCTTTCCCGGCCGGGACAAAGTCTTCCAGACAAGATGGGCAGTACACTTCCGTCAGGCCCAAGCTCAGGTCTACTTCAACATGCTCCCCGCATTTCGGACATGTCACAGCCGCCCACATTACGATACCCCTTTCTCCGAACACCCTTGCTATCAGTATTGTAGCGACGTCGCCGGTGTTTGGCCACACTTTTTTTTGTTCATCCCCGGTACATTTTGAAAACAATTTACTTTTCAACAAATTACTTAACCATGCTGATACTTGCAGCTACTGAGAGACCACCCAGCCGGAAACCCTACGGAAGGAGTCCTCTGAAGGCTTTACTGTCAACGGTTTCGTGATCGGCGGCGGAATGATTTCTCAGGAACTGATTTTGCCTGCGGTACTCCGGCAGCGACGGACGACAATGCCGACCGACGATCCTATTCCCCTTCCCCGATAAACGGCCGGGCTTGGCGATCGAAAACGGTTATTTCTCGCCGATGAATATGCTTTCTGGTTGTCTTTGCGCCTGCTCTGGTTATAATGTGCCAAACAGTAAAGCGAACCTTGAGCACGGAGGCTAGTACGAATGGCGGCTAGACGCGCGCGATCGTTCTGGAGGCGGCCGACAAATCAATTCCTTGTTGCCCTTGTTGCGTTTGTCCTGTGCGGCTGGCTTAGTTACTATGCGCTCTCGTGCGTGGTTAGCCGCTGGTCGACAGCTTCAGGGCTCGTCAAGCTATCCGATACCCCTCGCCCGGAACCCATCGTCTCCGGCAGGGTTGGGTCCACCGGCCTTCGGGACGAATCCAACGCAGTAACCCTGCAGATGCTGGCGGCTGAATCTCAATCGGCAACTTCGCAGCAGAAGCCCGAAGCCAAACCCCTCATCGATGTTCCCGAGACGAGCCAGACTATTTTGAAGCAGGCGAATGACTTGGTTCGCGCCCAGCAGCCGATCGGCGCGAGAAAACTCTTAACGAATTTCCTCGACCAGTACGGCGATCATGATGCCTGTGAGCCGCTCTGGGCACTGGCGGTCCAGATTGGGCAAGAGACCATCCTTTCGCCGAAGGTCTTTCCGGACGATCCATTCTGCTATACGTATAGGGTTAAGCCTGGCGAAAGTTTGTCACAGTTGGCAGCCAGGTGCGCGGTGCCGCACCAGTTTATCGCTTGGATCAACCGGATTTCCGATCCGAGAAGAATGCGCGCAGATCAGGAAATCAAACTGGTCAGAGGTCCGGTCAACGCCGCCGTGACCAAGCATAACCTCATTATTTACCTGTCCCTGCAAAATGCTCCGTTCGCAAAATATCCTGTCGGACTGGGGAAAGACGGCTGCACGCCCCTGGGAAGCTGGCTGGTGGAAGATCGGGTCAAGGATCCGGTATATAATGATGCTGATACTGGAAAGACGTACGGACAGAATGACCCGGAAAACCCGACCGGCGGCTACTGGATTCGCCTTAAGGGCCTGGGCGGGGAGGCAGTGGGAAAAACCGGATTCGGCATCCACGGAACCATTGACCCGGAGAGTATCGGCAAATTCATGAGCAGGGGCTGCATTCGCATGCAGAAAGCCGATGTCGCCGAAGTGTTTGACATGCTTCAGCCAGGGGCAAGCAAAGTCCTCACGAGGCCTTAAGCAAGACTAAACGATGAATCTCGCACCTACCTTGTACATGCCCACCGACAATGTGCTGTGGACGGCGATGGCCTTGGCCAGCAGCTTCTGACGCCCGTTGTCGATGTTCAGCAGCATTTTTGTACCCGGCAAAACAGCTTCGTGGGAATAAAGACCTATGCCACCGCAACTTATATCTCTTCCGGTTGCCAAGACCATTCGGGCTGGAGTTTCCGAAGAGTCAATCATGATATCAACCGGTTCCTTCATCGTATGGCGAGGATGTTCCCGCCGACTTCTGAAATCCGCACTCGGATTGTCGTCCGAGTACGCGTCGACAAAACCCTGAATCCGCTCCGCAACCGCGCGATTGGGAAAAGTGGCAAGCATAGGAACTCCTTTTCAGCCTAACCCATTCTCTCCAAGTACCGTTTTCCATCTGACTTATCGGTTCAATGGGAAAGCGAGTTAAACTTGAGTTCCATGTTTCAGCGGCAGGTCCGATAAACCGTCAAGTAGACCTCGTGCGTTCACGAATAAGCAGGCGGATCGGAACTTCTTTGAAAGGCAAGAGCTCGCGAAACCGGTTGATCAGGTATCGCTGATAGCCCTCGGTATAGGCCTGACGGTCATTGACGAAAAGCACGATTGTCGGCGGGCAAATGTCGATCTGAGACGCGTAATAGAATCGGGGAATTCCCTTGGCCTTTGAGCTGCTTGGCGGTTTCTCCGTGCGGATACGCTCAATCACGGCATTCAGCTGCCCCGTCGGCACGCGGGTCGATGCCTGCTCAAAAAGGTTGCCGGCCAGTTTGATTGTTTCGCGGACATTGGTTCCGTCCCGGCCCGAGGTCATTGCGATCGGGGCAAACCTCAGACCCGACAATTGTTTGCCCAGATAATCACCGTAGTCTTCAAGACTGGCCTTGCCGGCAGCCAGATCATACTTGTTTACGACGATCACACACGGTTTGTAATTCTCGACGATATACCCGCCGAGTTTCTTCGTGATCTGCCCGACAGGTTCGGCTGCATCGATCATGAGCAGGATCACATCGGCCCGGCGGACGGATCGTTCAGCCCGGCTCAGGCTGTAGAATTCGATGGAATCCTTTATCCTGCTCTTCTTTCGGACGCCCGCAGTGTCGATGGCCAGGAATGGCTGTCCACCCAGTTCGAACCGTACATCGATCGCATCGCGGGTCGTGCCCGGAATTTCGCTCACGATAACGCGGTCTTCGCCCGCCAAGGTATTAATAAAGGTACTTTTCCCTGCGTTTCTCGGCCCGACGATTGCGATTTTCATCACTGGTTCGGCCGGAGCAGTCTGCTCATCGGGCAGTTGCCGACCGATGGCTTCCAGCAAATCGGACATGCCATAACCATGACCGGCAGAGACGCAGATTATCTTGTCAAACCCCAAGGCAAGAAACTCGCTTGCCCCAGGCCGGTGCTTTTCATCGTCCACTTTATTGGCGAGCATAAGCAACGGCTTCTCCACGCAACGAAGGCGATGCGCCAACTGACGATCCAATGGAGTAATTCCGGTTTGCACATCGACCACAAACAGGATCAGGCTCGCCTGCTCAAGGGCATAAGTTATCTGCCGTTCGACCTCGCCGCCCAAGTCGTCAAGGTCTTTAATCCCATACCCGCCTGTATCGACCACTTCGAAATACTGATTGTCCGCCTGGCAAATCGTCGAAAGCCGATCCCGGGTTACCCCCGCCTGTGCGTCAACGATGCTGATCATTCGACCCGCAAGTCGATTGAACAACGTGCTTTTGCCGACATTGGGTCGGCCGACAATGGCAACTTTCGGAAGCGACATGGTCAAACGCCTGACAAACTGAAATTCAGACCCTAACTTGAGAGGCTACGCATCGCCAAGGAACCGTAATAGGCTATATTACATTTTATCCGATCGAAAAGCGCAGACAATTTGCAATTTCCCGACCGGAAAAGTAAGATTTAGCGATTAGGTCAAATTAAAGGAGATCGTTTATGGCAACCCAATCCCGTCGCGTGGAAACCAGCAGTGCCTCTGAAAACGGCAAACGAACAGAGGTTCTTAATCAGGCATTGCAGCATATCACCAAGGTCTACGGCAAAGGGGCCATCATGCATCTGGACGGGGAGCAGATCGCCTCGGTCGCGGGCATAAGTACGGGATCGCTATCGCTGGACATGGCTTTGGGCGGCAAGGGCGTGCCTCGGGGCCGAGTCTGCGAGCTGTTCGGTCCGGAGTCGTCGGGTAAGACCACCCTGGCATTGAGCATCATCGCCCAGGCCCAGCAAACGGGCGGCGTGGCGGCTTTTATTGATGCCGAGCACGCTCTGGACCCGACGTGGGCCAAACGAATAGGGGTCAATCTGGAAGCCCTTCTCGTTTCCCAGCCGGACACCGGCGAACAGGCGCTGGACATCACCGAGATGCTTGTTCGCACCAATGCCGTCGATGTCATCGTAATCGACTCTGTGGCCGCTTTGATCCCGGAGGTCGAGATAAAAGGTGAAATGGGTGACCAGCAGGTGGGTGTCCAGGCACGCCTGATGAGCAAGGCCCTGCGGAAGTTGACCGGAGCGATCCACAAGTCCAACACATCGGTGATCTTTATTAATCAGCTGCGGCAGCGTATCGGCGTGATGTACGGCAACCCGGAGACCACGCCCGGCGGTATGGCCCTGAAATTCTATAGCTCCACGCGAATCGACATCCGACGGATCAGTTCGATCAAGGAAGGCGAAGTCGCCACCGGCAACCGCGTACGGGCAAAAGTCGTCAAGAACAAGGTGGCCCCGCCGTTCCGGATAGCCGAATTCGATATCATGTTCGATCGCGGCATCGACCCCGAAGGCGACTTGCTGGATTTGGCGGCGGAGCTCAAGATCGTCGACAAGAGCGGCTCGTGGTTCAGCTTCGACAAGACACGTCTCGGCCAAGGCCGGGAAGGCGCCAAGACTTTTCTCCGCGACAATGCCGACATCCGCGAGCAGCTTCGCAATGAAATCCTGATAAACAAGGGCTTATTGGAACCCAATAAACCCGCTGCCGCCGCCAAGAGTAAGTGAGAGAACCTGAGCGCCCTACGCAAACAATATCTGGACCGGTCGTCGATTATGGGATGCACCCGTGCTTTTCATTTGCTGACTGTCGTCACGGAAGGTTATTGGAGCCGTTTTCGCGGAGGCAAGAAGACTTTCCGGGTGATCTCGGCTGCGATCATCTGCATTGTGACGGCAAATCCGGCAGGGTCGGCCTCTGCGACACAAGAGACCAACCCGTTGCCTATCCTGCGCGGCGCAGAAAAGGAATTGGTCGAGCTGACTGAAACACTTGGCCGTTCCGTGGTTACGGTAACCGGGTGGAAAAACGTCAGCCAATCTCCGGGGGCCTCGACGGAAGAAAACACTGCCCCGCGACTGAAACCGGTCGTTCGGGCGAGTGGCTTTGTCGTCTCGGTCGACGGCGACATTGTGACCAACGAACATGTCTTTCGCGCGCCCTGCGATCTGCTCACGGTAACGCTTTGGACCGGCAAGGAATACCCCGCCCATCTGCTCGGCTCGGATGTGAGAACCGATCTGGCGGTGCTCAAGATCAATGTGGGAAACCTGCCCGCCGTTCGGCTCGGCGATATCGATCAAACGCGTCGCGGACAGTTAGTATTGGCAATGGGAAATCCGTTCGGCCTGGCGGTGGACGGTCGGGCAGCGGTCAGTTTGGGGATTGTCTCTGCGGTAGGCCAGCACGTGCCGAATTTCGACCAGGCCGATCGATATTACGGCAATCTGATCGCCACGACGGCGCAGATCCATGTCGGCAACAGTGGCGGTCCCCTGTTCAATATCGACGGTGAGGTCATCGGGGTGAATACTATCATCTCAGCCACCGAGATCGTCGGTTCGCAGCAAATCGCCTTCGCCGTCCCCATCGGCAAATGGACCAAACAGGTCGTCGCCATGCTGCGCGAGGGCAAAGTGATCGAGTACGGCTATCTCGGCGTTTCACTGGACAGCCTGCCGGGGCGAGAGGGAGCCTCGGTCGAGCGCGTTCTCTCGGGCACACCTGCCGAGCATGCAGGCATTCTCCCCAAAGATATCGTTCTCGAATATGACGCAGAGCGGGTCAAGAACGCTGATGATCTGATCGGAATGATCGGCCTGACTCCCCCAGGCAGGCGGATAATCGTTAAAATTGAACGTGGCGAGAAGACATTTGAAGTAGCTCTGTCACTGGCGTCGCGCAAAGATTTTATTCGGCTGTTGCCGGGAGCGGTAACCCAGCCCCAGCCGGAAAGATCGTCCGAATCGAAATAAGACAAAGAGGTCGATTAAGCTATGGCATCAAGCGAACAAATACGAAGCGAGTTTATCCGGTTCTTCGAGAAGCGAGGACATACGTTGGTGCCGTCATCCGCCGTGGTGCCCAAAGACGATCCCACACTGTTGTTCGCCAATGCCGGGATGAACCAATTCAAGGACGTGTTCCTCGCCGTCGGAACCCGACCCTATCATCGAGCCACTAATTCGCAGAAATGTATTCGCGTCAGCGGCAAGCATAACGATCTGGAGGAAGTCGGGGTTGACACGTACCATCATACTTTTTTTGAGATGCTGGGCAACTGGTCGTTCGGTGATTACTTTAAGGCGGAAGCCATTGAATGGGCATGGACGTTGCTCACCGAGGTCTGGGGGCTGCCCAAGGATCGACTGTATGTAACAGTCTTCGGCGGCGATGAAGCGATGGGTCTGGCAGCGGACGACGAGGCGGCCAAATTCTGGAAAGAAGTCACCGACATTGATCCGTCGCACATCATGAACTTTGGCACCAAGGACAATTTCTGGCAGATGGCTGAAACCGGCCCCTGCGGACCGTGCAGTGAGATTCATATCGATCTTACCCATGACGGAAGCGGCGGCAAGCGGGTCAACGCCGGTGACCCGAAAGTGATGGAAATCTGGAATCTCGTGTTTATCCAATTCGACCGGCACGAGACAGGCAAACTTACTCCCCTGCCGGCCAAGCATGTCGATACGGGCATGGGCCTCGAACGAATCTGCCGCGTGATCAAGCATCTCCCTGACATTAAACACGGCAAGGTCACTGCCGGATCCAACTACGGAACGGATCTGTTCGTGCCCATCATTCAGAAGATTGAGGAGCTGACCGGGTGCATCTACGGAGCGGCGCGAACCGATCTTGCCGATCGCTATGACAGCGACACGTGTGACAATATCGTTGATATCGCCTGCCGGGTAATCGCCGATCACGTTCGCACGTTGACGTTTGCCATCACCGACGGGGCTGCACCGTCGAACGAAGGACGGGGATATGTGATTCGCCGATTGCTTCGCCGGGCTGCCCGCTATGGCCGAAAGTTAAATGTGCATGATCCGTTCATTTACAAACTCGTGCCGACCGTCATCGAGATCATGGGCAAGGCTTTTCCTGAAATCGTCGAAAAGGGCGATTTCCTGGCGGAGATCATCCGTGCCGAAGAGCAGGCCTTCGGCAGAACGCTCGATCGGGGGCTCGAAATCTTTGAACAGGTTGCGGCGAAGGTCAAGGACATGACATTTCCCGGTGACGAAGCCTTCAAGCTCTATGATACATATGGCTTTCCGCTGGATCTGACCCAACTGATGGCGAGAGAGCGGGGCTTGTCCGTTGACGAAAAGAGGTTCAATGAGCTGATGTCGGCCCAACGACAGCGCGCCCGCCAGGCCGGCAAGACCACGGTCTCCGTCTCTGCCTTGGGCGAGGGCCTCGACCTGCCGAGTACCGACGATTTATATAAGTATCGCCTCGAGCCCATCACGGCAACTGTCCTTGGATGGATTTGTGAAAACGAGTGGATAAGCAAGGGCACGCTGAAACAAGCAGAGTCCGTCGATCTTGTGGTGGACCGCACCTGCTTTTATGCCGAATCCGGCGGCCAGGTGGGCGATATGGGAAAGATACTTACCGATCACGCGGAGTTTGTCGTCGAGAATACCCAGAAAATCGGTGATGCCACTGTTTTGCATCGAGGCAAACTTGTCCGAGGCACGCTATCGGCGGGCGACCACGCCACATTGGTTGTCGAGCGTGTGCGTCGTGAAGATACGATGAATAATCACACCGCAACACACCTGCTGCAGCAGGCATTGCGCAACGTGCTGGGCGACCACGTCAAGCAGGCCGGTTCGCTTGTCTGCGACGAATACCTGCGGTTTGACTTTACACACAACAAAGCACTTACCAACGACGAAATCAGACAGGTTGAACACCAGGTGCAGGAAAGAATCGACCAGGCCCTTCCTGTGACCATTGAGCAGATTCCCCTTAAACAGGCCCTGGACCTGGGAGTAATGGCGCTTTTTGGGGAAAAGTATGGCGAGGAGGTCCGGGTCGTAGCGATTGGAGTGCCCGAAAGCGGCAATCTGGCCCACGCCTTTTCCAAGGAGCTGTGCGGCGGAACGCACGTGGATACTATTGCCAAGATCATGGATTTTCTGATTATCCGTGAAGAATCACTGCAGACCGGCATTCGCCGTATCACCGCTAAGACAGGCAGAGCATTGCGAAGATTACTGCACGAGCGTTACGAACTCACAAACCAATTGAGTCAGACGCTCAAGATGCCCGCCGATCAGTTGACCCCGCGTATCGAAGCCTTGCTTGAGGAAACACGCAAGTTGAAGCGGCAACTCCGCGAAGGACCGGCAGGGATCGATCTTACCGCTTCAGTCGATCAACTGGTTGAGAAGGCAATACGAATCGGACCAGCCACCGTCGTCAGCGGCGAACTGCCTAACGTTCCTGTTGAACAGATCCGGGTTCAGGCTGACCGGGTCAAGAAGAAGCTGTCAAATGCCGTGGTTGTCTTCGGCACCTGTGATCCGGAAAACAAGAAGGTTCTGCTCCTGGCAGCGGTATCCGACGACCTGATCAAGCACGGCCTCTCCGCGGGCGAGATCGCCAAGCGAATGGCGAGCATCGTCGGCGGAAGCGGAGGTGGCAAACCCCACTTGGCCCAAGCGGGCGGCAAGCTGCCTGAGAAACTGCCTGAAGCCTTGGCCTGCGTTGAAGCCATCGTCCGCGATGCCCTCGGTTAGGTTTCATCCGAAATCCGACAGGCAGACTTTCCGGCGCCTTCCATCGCGATCAGATGGACGCTTTCAGCCGGTCCAGTTCGGTCCGGCAGAGATCCTGCTGGCTCGGATCACTGAGATGGCCCAGCGCGTTTTCCAACAGCTCCCGGGCTCGCGCTTCGTTTGAGACGTGCCGGGAGTAGATAATGCCGAGCAAAAGCTTTACCTGGGTGACCTGTTCCCCGGCTGAATAGTGTTTGAGATACTTCTCATAGGCTTCCGCGGCTTGATTGAACCGCTTTTCTGCCATCAGTTGGTTGGCGACGTCCAATTGCTGCCGCCGGACGAGCACGTGGTCCGCATCGAGCTTGAGCAAATCGAGATAGCGTTCGGCCGCCGTGGTCAGATCGTACCGTTCCAAGGCGCGATCGATTTCGCTTCGCAACTGGCTAATCTGATCCGAGGCCAAATCCACCGCGGTCTCTGCCCGCGATCGGACCTTCGCGCGAACGGGTCGGGCATACCGGTAGCCGACACCCATCGTCTGTGGATTGGTTCTGACCGCCCGGCGGAACTGCTTGCGGCGATAGGCTCGCGACCACAGCGATATAATATCAAATTGATCCCGCGGCAAAATACGCAGGGCCAGGAAAGCAAAGGGCGTTACAAAACCAAAAAGGTAACCGGCAAGGTGAGCTCCGTGCGCAACATTGCCCGCATTGCCGAAACTTGGCGCAACGATGTTGTCCCACAGGATCATCTTTATCCCGATCAAGACCAAGCTCGACATTTCGAACGTGCCGATGAAGAACAGCACGTACAATACGAGCACCCGGCTCAGCGGAAACAACACCAGGAAACCGGTCGTAACCGCCGCAATCGCCCCGGAGGCGCCGACCATGGGATGCCAGGTAAACAAACAATAGGCCGCTCCGGACACGATGGCCCCTGCGAGATAAAACAGCAGATATTCCAGGTGCCCCAGTTTGTCGTTGAGACTGTTACCAAAAATATATAAAAACACCATATTGCCGAGCAGATGCCAGAAATCGGCATGAAGGAACGCATAAGTAATAAACTCATACGACTTTGGAGCGGAACAATTCAACTGGAACCGAGACATGATCTGATCGCGGTACGAGGGGAAAAGGTAGTTCATCGCCACAAACGCCGCCACATTGATGCCGATCAGCACCGAGTTCAATGTCGGGCGCCGTCGCGGAGGACAATCAGTTCTTATAGGAATCAATAACATGATGAAAGCACGTCATTTTATAGATATGTAACTCGTTAACCCACCGGGGCCAGGCCCGTTTTCTGCCTAACCTTTACCATGCGCACCTCGTTGCCTTTTCTATTGAAGTCAAGATCCGACATGTATGCCTTCATCAACATCAGACCTCGGCCGGAAGGTTTTTCCCGGTTTTCGTCCGTTCTCGGATCGGGCACTTTTGCCGGATCAAATCCACCGCCCTCGTCTTCGATACAAATGACCACCACATGACGATCTACCGCCCACTTGACGCGGATCGTTTTCTCCGGATCGCGGCCATTGCCGTGTTTGTAGGCGTTGTTGACGGCTTCCTCCAGCGCAAGCCGGACAGCAAACAGATCCTGACTGCAATAACCTTTCCGCCCAGCCACCGCAAGAATCGGTTTGACAATCTGCTCACGCGCCAAAAGCAGATCGTTGCGGATGGCGACGTGGTTGAACTTCAATTTGCTGAAATCTACGTTGCGCATGGTCCGGTCGAGTCAGGGCTTACCCGTCAGATCTTCCAAAGCCTGTGTGGCGGTAGGATAAATGGAAAAGAGCCTGTCCAAGGACGTTATCTTGAATATCTGATAAATCTCCGGGCGAATGCTGCACAACTTGAGGCTGCCTTTAACGGAATTGAGCTGATCTCGGATTGTAATCAGCATGCCCAAAGCCGAACTGGAAAGGTGATCGACTGACGAAAAGTCGATGATCAGGTTTCGCGCCCCGTTGCTGATCAAGTCTTTGAGATCCCGGCCGATACGGTTGATCTCCAGTTCGTCAAGAATCTTACTCGGAGAAAGCGAAACCAAATGCCCACCCCCTTCCGTCGGGGTTACTGCCAGCAGCCTGTCCTTGCCGCTCATCCGTCGATCTCCCTTTCAAAACGGTACGCGTTCAGCACCCGCAACTCTCCTGTCTGTAATCCGTCGTCATATCTCAACTAGCCACATCTTCGCCGGCCGATCGCGACGGCGGCGTGACCTCGTCCGCATGCCGTGTCACATTCCCGAGCAAGTCGCCCACCGTCGGCTTGTCGATGGACTCGCCCCGCATAATACGGTGAACGTCCTCTGCCCCGAGTGTCTCGTACTTGAGCAGGGCCTGCGCCAGTGCATCCACCGCCTCGCGGCGCTCTTCGAGCAGGCGCTTGGCGTCCTGATACGCCTGACGGATCAGATTTTGCACCTCACTGTCGACCGTCTGGGCAGTCTGCTCCGAATAATCCTTGCCGGCAAACTCAGCGCCCCAGGGATTGCTCGAATCAGTGGCGCCCACTCGTATCGGGCCGACTTCA
>Ga0315281_10004731_pt1 | contig 19713 bp, 13 predicted proteins | sample YL17G07_0_MG_FD_204540 | JGI IMG/M metagenome (GOLD analysis project Ga0315281, IMG submission 204540) | Sediment microbial communities from Yellowstone Lake, YNP, Wyoming, USA - YL17G07_0 | ecosystem: Environmental > Aquatic > Freshwater > Lake > Sediment | place: USA: Wyoming | collected... | reverse complement strand
GCCCCCGCACTTCAGCCGCATAAAGGCCGAGCCACGGGCGCGGCGGCCCGGCCGGCCGGCCGAGTTTCAGCAGGTCATCGAGAATCGGCTCGAGCAGATCGATGGGCACGAACATGTTGCCCTGCGTGGCCTCGCCGCCGAGCGACTCGCGCTCCTGCACGAGCAGCGAACCGATGCCAAGCAACCGCCCGTCCGCGCCGACCAGCGCCGCGCCGCCCCACTGCGGGTGCGCCGGCGCCGTGAACAGCGCCTCATCGAGCAGGTATTCCCAGTAGCCGGCAAATTCGCGCCTGGCGACCAGCCTTGCGGTGAGAGCGTGCGCGCGTCCGCCCTGCCCGACGACGATGACCTCGTCGCCCACCTCCACCGACGCCGCCGAGCCGCGCTCGAGCACCGGTGCGCCGAGCCGGCCGAGCGGCAGCACCAGGCCGAAACCGGTCGCCTGATCGAATGCAAGCGGATGCCCCGCGACCACCACGCCCTGGTTGGTGGTGAGCCAGATCGAGGTGGCCTCGGTGATGAGATAGCCGATCGTGAGAATGAGTCCGTCCTCGCGAATCACCACGCCGTAGCCGGCGCGCTCGGTGCCGAGTATCGAAGCGGTGAACGCCTCGTCGGGGATCTCGGCGCGCAGCAGCACCACCGAGTCGAGCGCGGCGTCGAGGTCGAAGCCCACGTCCTCCGGCTTGGGCTGGAGGCTCTGGGGAAAAGCCCAGTTACTCGAATCGGCCATATCTGCCACTGACACGCAAAATGGGGGGCAGAGTAAGAATACTCTGACCCCCATTTCTTGCCGGATAGAATAAGCGGGAGATCCCGCGCCCGTCGGCGACTTGTTGCAAAGGGCGCGGACCGGCCCCGATCAACTCACCGCGCCAGCGGATCGGGCCGAAACTGGATGTGAACGGCGCGCGGCTTGCTGCCCTTGCCGCCTTCCATCAGCCATGGCGTGCGATCGCCGTTCGTGCTCCACAGGCCGCGGCCTTTCCAGCCGGCGTTCGGATCGTCGATGCGCCCGTCGAAGCCCTTGGCGTAGAAGCCCAGCGGGTACGGGATGCGGATCATGATCATCTTGCCGTCCTTCAGCGCAACGAAGCCGTCATTGAGGTTGGCGGTCGACATCGGGATGTTCTCGCCAAGCCCGGAGGTGTTGTGCTGATCGACCCAGGTGTAGTAGCTCGACTCGGCGCTGTTCTTCCCGATGCCCTGGAAGCCGGGACCCGGGTACTGGTAAAAAGACCAGCCCTCCGGACAATGGTCGCCGGTTGCCTTCGGCCCCTTGAGCGGACCCTTACACTTGCGCCGGTCGAAGCTGGCGAGGTGACCGCTCGAGAGCGACCCCCAGGCAACGCCGTTCTTGTCGATGTCGCCGCCGCGCATGCCGAAGCCGGGCTGCGGCACGTTATAGACTTCCGACAGTTCCGTTGCGGGATCAAAGCGCAGGAACCCCGGCGAGCCGGCGAAAACGCCGACGGCGTACCAGATCGAGCCGTCCACCGGACTGGGCATCACGGCATAGGGTCCCGAACCGGGCACGATCCGCTTGTCCTTGTTCGGATCGATCGGCTGGTTCGGCTCGACGTAATCGTCGCGCTTGCCGTTCCCGTTGGTGTCGAGGACGAACGGAGACCATCCCTGCGATTTCGCCGCGTCGCCGGTCTCGTCGAACATCCTGGTGTTGACCCAGCCCGCCACCGGGCCGGTGCCGCTGAGCCACAGCGTGTCGTTGGCGTCATAGCCGAACTGCGGGTGATGGGTCCCGAAGCAGGTATCGACGAACGTGTACTTCATGGTCTTGGGATCGAGCATCGCCACCTGACGCGGGGACCGGTCGAGCGGGAACACCTTGGCTGACGGATGCTCCGAGCCCTTCTTGCAGAAGGCCGGGTTGTCCATGCCGCGCACCGTCGCCCCGATCCAGACCCTGCCTTTCTTGTCGAACATGGCATTGTGGTTGTTGGCCCGGGTGTCCCAGATCTTCTCGTCGCCCCAGTAGGCCGACGGTTGCAGCGGCTTGACGGCGGCGGCGTGACCGGGCCCAAGCGATTCCGGCATGTTCGGATCCTGCACCGGCATCTTGAAGAACGTCACCGTATTCGTCTTCGGATCCAGGATCGGCATGTTGTCGGTGGAGTATTCGGGCGAGCCGTAAAGCGGCCCGTAGGCATTGACGGTCGGATTGCGCCGGTCCGAGGCGATCAGGTCGTGCAGATAGTGCTTGTCGGTGCTCCATTCCCAGGAGGTGACGACGATGTTGCGCTCGACACCCTGCGGCCGCGGGGGCTTGGTCTTCGGCAGTTCGCCCTTGGCGATGCGGTCGGTCCAATCACCGAAATACTTGTACGGTACGCCGCCAAACTGCCCTGCAATCCGGGTCGTCATCATCTCGCCGGACTGGCCGGACTGAATGCGGCGCATCCAGGCATCCCGGCCCGACTCGAACGGACCAAACTGCGCCGGGATCGTGCGGGTGGACTCCTGGCCGAGCTGATGGCAACCGATGCAGTCGACATTATTCATCTGCCGGAGCCAGTTGGCCTGGGTGATGTTCTTGGGAATGTCGGTCGTGCCGCCGAAATCGCCCGCCGGCGGAATCTTCATCATCGTGTACCAGTAGATCGCCGGGTAATAATGCGCCGCCGCCGCGTTCGGCGCCGGCACCGCCGTATGATTGAGAATCTGCCCGGGTTTCGCAAGCAGCTTGGGCGAATCCACCAGCCCGTAGCCGCGCACCCAGACGCTGTAGTTCGCCGTCGGCAGGCCGGGGATGAGGTAGCGGCCCCGGTCGTCGGTCACGACGATCCTGGCGAACTTGGTGGGCAGATCGGTGGTTTCCGCGATCACCCAGACACCCGCTTCCGGCCCTTTTGGACCGGCAACGACGCCGGCGATATCGGTACTGCCGATCTTGATGGCCGAGGCAGGACCTTTTTGGGCAGAGACTGCGGCCGGCGCAAAGGCCAGAGACGCTGCAATGGCGATTCCAGCCATGATAAACAGCAAAGCACTTCTAGTCTTCATGAAAGACTCCTTGTGGATACGGCGCACGGCCGCAGGCGGCGTGATTCTTTTTTATTCGGTCCGACCGTCGCGCTGACAGTCGCCGGATGACATGCGCTCGTCGCAACAGAATACGACTTTCTGTCCGCGTCCGCAAAGTCGTTCCTGGGTAGAACAAAGCGGTATCGGAATAATCTTACTCTGACCCCGTTTTCTCGTTTGACCCCGTTTTCTCGTTTTCCTATGGATTGCCGATGTAGTCTTTCTTCCCGATCTCCACACCGTTATGGCGCAGAATGTTGTACGCGGTCGTGACGTGGAAATAGAAGTTCGGCAGCGCGAAGCCGAGCAGGTACTGCATGCCCTTGAACGTGGTGTCCTTGCCGCCGAGCTTGAGCGTGACCTCCTTGTCTTCGGTGCCGTCGAGCTGCGCGGGCTTGATGGACCGGACGAAGTCGATGGTCTTGACGATCCGCGCCTTCAGCTCGGCGAAGGTCTGCTCGGTGTCCTCGTGCTTCGGGATGTCCACCCCGGCCAGCCGCGCGACCGCTCCCTTGGCCCCATCGCAGGCGATCTGCACCTGGCGCGTCATCGGCAGCATGTCCGGGAACAGCCGGTGCGCGGTCAGGGCCGCAGGGTCGATCTTCCTCGCCTCAACGTGGGCCTGCGCCTTGTCGAGAATCGCGGAAAGGTTCGTCAAGATATTGACGAAGCGCGGTGCGCTCGCCTGGTACATCGAAATGTTCATGGAGTATCCCGAAAGAAGTGACGGTACGAAGAGTGCATTCCAGCTTCGCGAGGCTGCGGCCGGTTTTTCACTGCTTTTTTCACTGCTTGTTGCTTCATTCTATTGGGTCTTCCGGTTTTAGTGTGGGTGATTTTGGGTCATTTTAGAGCGCTGGCAGCATGCACGTAAGGATCTTGAGCCGCAGATACTCCTCGTCGCGCAGTCCGTATGCGCGTCGCTGGATGACGCGAATCTTGTTGTTCAACCCTTCCACGAATCCGAGGGAGACCTTGTTCTCTGGCTTGCAGTAGGCGGCGATTCCGTCCCAATGCCGATCAATCATTTGAGCGAACTTCTCGTAGGGCTCCAGGCGCTGCCATTTCAGGGCAGCGCGCCAGTTCTCGAAGAAGCGCCGCGCCCAGCCTTCGCGCTCATAGTCCCAGAGTTGGCCGAAGGACTCCTTGAGCAGGTAGGCCGTGTGCAAGCGCTTGTTGGCCGCCAGCAGCGTCTTGAGGGAGTGCCTGCCTTCCAGGGTCAGATTCTCGCGATGCGAGAGCAGCGTGTACTTCTGGCCCTTGATGTAGCGGCGATCCTTGCCGCTGAGCCGCGCGTATTCACTCTTTCGTACCTTGTCGAGCGCCTCTCCCAAGTGACGAATGATGTGGAACTTGTCAAAGAGAATCGCCGCCTGCGGCGCACGCGCGAGGGTTGCATTGCGAAACGGCTTCCACATATCCATCACCGCCAGACGAACACCGCGGCTCTTCTTGTCTCCCAGCCAGTCATAGAACCTCGCCATGCTCGCCTCGGAGCGGTCCTCGCCACCGAACCAGATCGGGCGATGGCGAATCAGATCGCTCACCACGATCCGATAGGTGTGGCCCTTTCTGATCGAGATCTCGTCGATGCCGATTGCCTTGGGACCCGGTGTACCCGCGCGGGCCAGTTGCGCACGCATGTACTGCTTCTCGAGTTCCTTGACGCTGTCCCATCCCAGATGCAATTCCGCGGCGATGTCCTTGATGGTGGCACTGCGGCAGCGCCGGCCTACGTAGTAGGCGAACCGCTTGGTATGCAGAGCGCCTTCGGCCAGCCAGGAAAGCCGCTCGCGCTTCACCGCCTGGCAACTTCGGCACCGTACCCGCCGAACCTCGAACTCCAGATAAATCCGATACGCTCCACTGGACAGATCGCGCACTCTCCGTCGCGTGCGATCGTACCAACCCGAGTGCATTCGACCGCACACGCCGCAGGCCGTTTTTTTGAGCGCCGAACCAGCGTGATGACGCGTGCCTTCGGATCCGCGAACACACCTTGCAGAGCTTCGAGGGGACGAAAGCCGATAAATCGGTATGCGTCCAGCAGACGCTTTCGCTTCGATGAGGTAGCCATGGAAACATCATGCCAAATTCCGCGCACCTACGAAATGCCGAAAACCCAATGCTGGCGCGGCTTTCAAGCCGATTACACCCCTAGATTTACCCACACTATTCCCGGATGACCCTGAATTCTTATAGACCTTCCTGCGCCCGGATGAAGCGCGACAGGTGAAAACTCGCGAGCTTTACATCTTCGGCATTAAGAACTTCCGGCTCATGATCGAGAAAGCCAGGAAGCGCTTTCGGCTCCAGCACCCAGACTTCGCGCGTCGTACCCTTGCCTTGCTCGACCCACCAGCCCGGGAAAAGTATTACCGGCCGCGTGGGGAATTTGCGTCCGGCGCTCTCGGCAAGCAGCTCCCGCAGCCAACCGGCCTGCGCCTTCGCTTGCACGACGGGGTCGCGGTCGGGCTCGACGCCGTCCACCAGTATGTGTTCGCCGTCGAACGTCACCTTGGCCTCCGGCCCAGGCGGTTTGCTGTACGTCTTTGTCTCGATCGTGAAAAGCCCGGCGGGACCGATCAGCACGTGATCCACGTTGAAGCCAGCGCCAACCACGTCGTGGAATACCTGATAGCCCCGCTCGCGTAGTCGCTCCAAGTATTGTCCGACCGCCTTTTCACCATCCCTCCCCTGCTGCAGAGCGTGCACCGCGGGCCAGGCGCGCTTGATCTGAAATGCCGCGTAGCCGATGCCAAGCACCGCGATGACGGTGATAAAGATCGGACTGGGCGTCTGTGGAAGGAAGTAACGCTCCCATTCCATACCAGCGAGCGTTACAAGAAGCAGAGCGTACAGCGACGGTGCCAGGACCTTGTTGTAGAGGAGGTCATGGCGCTCTTCGTCCAGCGACTGCCCGGGATTGCGCAGCGGCTTGTCTTTGAGCGGTGATCGCTTGTCGCGTTGCGTCATGTTTTTATACATCCAGCTTCCAAGCGGACCCGCGGTCCTGCGTTCAAACCGTTGAGCCGGGGTGAATTGGTGAATCGCTCACTGCTGCCGCAGATCATCCAGAAACTCCGATGCGGGCACGACACTGGTGACGAGCAGATGATCCCGCGCACGGGTGCACGCGACGTAGAGCAGGTGGCGTTCGGTGTTGTAGACCTCTTCCAGATCGGTGTCGTCGGCCACGGTCTCGATGCGCGATTGCAGGGGAATGACTTCGTCGTCGCAGGCCATCACCGCCACCGCCCGGAACTCCAGGCCCTTGGCCAGATGCATGCTGCTGATGGACACCTGACCGTGGCTGGTCTCAACGCCTTCGTCCAAAACTTTGAACGGCATCCCGGCTCGGGCGAGCGCTGCACGTGCGCGCTCCAGTTCCGCCTCCGAGCGCACGAATACCCCCATCTCGTGGGGCATCACGCCTTCCTTGCCCCTGTCAGCCAACCACGCGCCGACCGCCTCAATCTCCTTGGCCTGACTGTCGAAGGTTTGCACGACCGGGGGCGGTCCGTTGAATACCGAGACGGTTCCGCGACGCTGCTCGACGTTGCCGTCCACGTCCGCCACTTCAGGCGCCAGCAAACGGTCCGCCTGCGTTCGGATCTGATGCGAGGTGCGGTAGTTGATATGCAGCGTGCGTGCGCGACCGCGTATGTCCACGCCCAGCGATTTCCACGAGAACGGCTGCTGAAAAATCCGCTGGCCCAGATCGCCGGCGAAGAACAGTCCATTGGGTCGTTCCGCGCCCGCATCTGTGCCCATGGCGGCTAGAAAGCGCAGTTGCGCCACGCTCAGATCCTGGGCCTCATCCACCACGACGTAGTCGAACGGCGGGTGCTTGCGCTGCGCTAACTGGCTGGCCAGCCGGCTGTACAGGCCCGCACGGGTGATCAGCCCCTCGACTCCCAGGCGCTTGCGCACTGCGTCGAAAATGGCCCAGAGCGCCGCACGCCGAGCCTCCGGCAAGCGGGTCTTCCTGCCCAGGCGCTTCACGTCCCGATACGATTCCCAGCTATCCAGTTGCCAAGCATCGACCAGCTCCTCCCACTCCGACAGCGAAAAAGCAGGGCTAACTTTCTGACCTTCCTGCCCTGCCGACGCCTCTGCGATATAGCGTCGGATGAGTTCACGGGTGGCGATCCGCGGCCGGCCGAAATGCTGTTCGTACAGGCGCTCGCCGATGGCGTCCAGCGCGTGCACTTCCAGGCGCTCGGCCAGGCGCGGCTCGTTGCCGAGCAAGCGCCTGAGCTGCGTGCGCAGTGCATTCGCCAGGGTTTCGGAGTACGTGGTCAGCAGCACGCGGCTGTCGGGATGGCTGCGCGCCAGGAACACGGCGCGATGCAGGGCCACGATGGTCTTTCCGGTGCCGGCGGAGCCGGAAACCCGCGCAGGCCCCGTGTAGTCCCGCTCTACCCATTGCCGCTGCGCCGGGTGCAGGAAGACGGTCCACTTGTCCCAAGGGAATTCGAGCGCACGCTCCAGTTCTTCGACGTTGCTCATCACGCGGAAGCGGCGCTGCGCATCGGGATGATCGAATGGGTTCGCCGGCGCCTCGACGGGCTGCGGCTGGCGCGGTGTGCCGCCGGTCGCCAGTTCCAGCAGCGCCTCGGCGGCTTCGCCGGGCAGATGGTCGGCCAGCGTCAGCAAAGTCCCACCCGTGGCGGCACGCACGTCGGGCAGCCACTCCGCAGGCACACCGTAGCCGAGCAGCTCGTCGTCGGACACCTTGGCGAACAACGGCTCTGCGTATTGCGCCGGCCTCGGCTCTTGCACATAGGCCGGAACCAGAATCTCCTGCACCGTCTCGCGGATCTCCACAAACTGTGCCGCCCCGGTTTTCGGATGCGCTTCCAGCCTGCGTCGCTTGGCCCAGTCGTAGGCCTTGTCGTGATGATCGACGTAACAGAGCAGCAGACTGCCCAGCGTTTTGTGCACGATCAGGCGGATGTCGGCGCTGACGCGCACCGACCAGAAATTCTTGTCTTTGGATTTGTCGATCTTGTGGAGCTGCATCCCGGGGTTGACCGGGTTGAGCTGTAGGTCGAATGCGGTGGTCTTGGCGGCCTTTTGTTCATCGCCGGTCAGACGGGCGAGGCTGTCAGTGAAGGTGTCGGCAATGCGGAAGTCCATCAGAAAGCGAACCGTGAACTCGCTAAGTTAGCGCCACATAGCGAAACTCTGAGTACAGGTTCCATTTCAGTCAGCAAGCTCAATGTCTAAAAACGTCAGCTTCTTCTGCGATGCACGAATGACCCGAACAACCACCGGCCGATTCACCATGGGACCAATCACATCATCAACCGCATCCTGAAGTCCAACGACATGCATGCTCACACCGTCCACGACGACGTCTAGCCAATCCTTGTCCAAGTGCACAGCCCGTAAAGTTCCGTGCAGTTCTTCATGCGCCTCACCCGCTGTTGTTGGAACATCGGGCTTCTTGCGTAATTGCTGATTAATGCTAACCCTAGATTCGACTCCGAGGGCGACAGGTCGCGTCTCGCCGGACGCGCGGAGTTCAATGCGCTCGAAGGTCTTTCCGGTCGGGGCAAGATTGCGTGCGAGCTTCAAGAACGTGCTGCGATATTTTTCATCTGGCACCAACTTCTCAAGTGCAGCAGCATTTTCACCCGACGATGCACTAACAATTTCCAAGAAATGCTGTGCGATTCTCTCTGGCTGAATATCCTCCTTAAAGAAATCGGATTGCACAGGTTTTTGGATCGCAACCGAGAACTGATAGCTACCGGGAGCCGACTGAAAAAGCCAAGGTCGGCAGGCCTCTTGCAGTTCCTTCGCCGGCCTCCCGACTCTGCGATGAGATACGCCGTTCACGAACTCAATCGTCCTGTAAAACATTGCCTGAATCGTCTGGACCTTGTCGACGATCAGGTCAAGAGGTGCCCCACCAGTAACGACCTCGCCGCCCTTCACCGAGACCATGACTTGGCCCGGAACGAACGCGACACCCGCTTTCTGCATGGAACTCTCTGTCCAGATTGCTTGTACAAGATTCCTCAGATCTTCGCGCGCAAAATCGGGGATGTGTGGATCGGCGAGCATCGAGTGCGCAAGCTGCTCAGCAATGGCGTACTCACCAGCCTTGAACCAAAGGGCCACCGCACTGACGGCAGTGATGCCTCTGGTTCTTGCCTTTGACACGTCAAGTTGATCAAGCGCCCGACGCTCGACCTCCGCCGCACGCTTGTACAGTTCGACTGCCTGGCCAGCATTTCGAGCTCGCAAGGCCAACTGAGCTTCGATTGCCAACTGCTCGCTTTCTGCATGAAGTTCAGCCCAAGTCATTGGTCATCACTCACTTTCTGAATCGCGACTGCTCTTTCCTTGAATCCCACGACAGATGCGATGGCGGGCAGGTTACTTGCGCCTCTCCTTGTTTGGTCAACCTTCTGCCGCAAGCGCGCCTCTACCGCCGACCGACCACCGGCATCAAGACCCGAAACCTCCAGCCGGAAGCAGCGCTCCAAGTCATCAGGGGCAGTCCCAATCGGAGCAACGTACCAATCTGCCCCGGAAAGTGTCTCGGCACGCTTGACCGCAACCAGTCGTTCCTCAACTTCCACTGCCGCCAAGCACACACAGTACGCACCGTCCTCGGTCGTATCGATTTCGTTGGCCCAAGCGTTCAGAACACGAGCGTTCGGTTTTTGAAATTCAACCAACCTAGTGCTCGCACTACCATTCCGCGAAACCTCAAACTCTACAGGCGAGTCGTGGTGTCGACTCAGACACACCGAAGCAGCTTCGAAGAACGTGCCGCTCAACGAGGGCGTCAGACCGACGTGTCGTTCATGGAGCGACTCCAGTCGTAGCTTCGGTTTGTCTACGCAAGTCATAGTTCAACCACGGCCCTCTGGCTGTCGGTGAAGGTGTCGGCGATACGGAAATTCAGCCGACCATCCGCGATCAAATGAGATTGTTCGGTCACGTACTGGGGGCGGTCATAGCCTGGTGGAGATCAACCCTCCAGCCTGAAGGTATTCGGGTGACCAATCCCTGCTCTTCAAGTTTGACTGGATTTCGCACGTAATACAGCGATGGCGCCTCTTTGACCCGCACGACGCGAGCCAGGTAGTAGTGCTCACCTAGTCTCCTTGCCGCCCTCCACTCACCCAAAGACATCTCAATTACAGCACTATCGCCGCTAGTCGCCTTCACCTCAAGATATCTTCGCGTAACCCCATCATCTTCAAATGACAGGATGTCGAATCCTTCACTAACCGACCGAAGACTTACTCGTTCGACCTTGCTTTCAATCTCTAGAAATCCCAATTGGCGAAGCCTCTTCCTTTCCTGAGTAAGGACATATTGCTCCCCAAGAATACCGATCTCATCGCGGAGATTTAGAATCCTCTTTAGCTGTTCAGGGGTTACTTTTCGGCCTCGAACACCCGCAAGATCTCCTTGCTCCACTGCGGCAACAAGCGTTTTGAAGCCACGCTCAGCGACTGTACGCCGCTCATTTCTTGACGATAGGACAAACTCATTACCAAATGCGTCGTAAGCCGAGCCTAAGGCCGCCGTCACATGTGAAGATGGCGTGACCCTACGCGTAAATGAGCGTGTAAAGGAATACAAACCCGAATGTATATTCTGGGAGTTAAACAGATACTCTGCGAGACGAGTTCCATCGAAAAAAGCGTGATGTTCAACTCCGCCAGGGAAAGATGTGTTTAGCGCAAATCGCGGATTGATAAGCATCTCTCCACGTTTGACGGATAAACCTTCCAAGTCAAAGAAGCTGGAGGCATTGTGGGTCTCTCCGCCCATTCGTAGTCGTCGACTATCTATACCAACGTATTTGTCTGTTGCTCTATCAATGCCTAAGACGATATCACTGCAACGAGGAGCCCTCTTGAGGCCACTCATGTATGTCGTGGTTATCTCAACACGCCGCTCGTGTGGTTTGCTTCTCCCAGAACCTGTAACCGCATATGCGAAGATTCTGACCCTAATCTCTTCGGCAGGTAATCTCAGCACTAGCCTCATTCCATTGCGAGGAATTCGACCAACCGCTGGAATCGATTCAATCTGCCATCCGCTCCGCAGCAGGTCTCGCAACACATTCAACAAATGGCCACTACTAGGTATCTTCAGGCTCTGCATTTTCGTACCTTCGAGGTTTTCAATTCACGGCAATTGGCATAGTGCCTAACAGCCAGCGGTCATTGGATCCCGAATACCTTCATCACCTCGTCGCCAAGATGGTTTATCACCTTCACCGCAATGCGCCCGGATTTCGGTTTGTCAAAAGCGCGCGAGGTATCACTGTTCAGGGTCGCCCATGCCTCTTCATCAATTTCGGCCTTGAGGGTGGTCTTGAGGGCGCTGTACGGGTCGTTCGCGCCGAGGAAGTAGGCGTGGCGGACGAAGAAGCTTTCTTCGTTGTAATCGGTGTCGATGAACCAGCAGGCGATGCCTTCGGGGCCATCGCTGCGTACTTCACCGGTTTGGGGGTGGAAGACATCCACACCGTTGACCTTGACGCGCAGCTTGCCGTCTTTCTCCGAAAGGATTGTGATGTCGGGTTCGCCGAAGATCACGAAGAGGTTACCCTTGCCGGTGTTCTTTAGGTCATCGGACATGTGCAGGTCGGCGTTCATGCGCGCCTTGAGGACGGGGATGCGGCCGAGTTTGCTGAACTCGGTGGCGTGGGCTTCGTAGTTGAATGCGCAGGCGATCAGCACGTCGAAATCGGCATCCCCCGCCTCGCGGGCGGCGGCGACGAGATCGGGACGGGTAACGGTGCCGAACTCCGGGCCAATGAAGATGGCGGCGCGCTTTTCGGCGCCCCTTTCAGCATTGCCCTCGATGTAGCGGCCCTCCGCGCAGACGTACTTCCCGGGCCAAGGGTTGAGCGCCGTAAAGGTGATGCGGTCTTCCTTGTGCGCCTGCTGAACTCCAGCGACCTTGAGGTTTTCCAGGATCATCTGAGGGAAAGTCTGCTTGGCGGCGTATTCGGCGCCGGGCTGGGCGGCCGTGTCAATTAGTTCGTCGTTCTCATCCACCCCGAGTACGCGGTGGGGCGACAGGCTCTCGACCGTGAATGGCCCGGCAACGCGGACCTTTTTGGTGTCGTTGTACGGCTTGTCATAGAGATACTCGAAGTCGGCCTTGGCGGCGATAGAGGCGTCAATTTCCTTCTGCCGTGCGATGCGCGCTTGCCACCAGTCGGCATGCAACTTCTTCGCTGCATCCGGCCATTTGGCTTCCGCTTCGCGCGGGATTTCCCATTCCTCCCAGTTTTTCTTCAGCGTTGCGTTCAGCTTCTCGCGTAAGGGCTCAAGAGTCTTCTGCCACTGCTCCCAGATCACGACGATCTCGGCATTGTTGGCGATAGCCTTAAGTGTGATGTGCGGAACACGCTCGTAAACGAAGCCGTGGCGGATGTCCCCGCGGACAAGTTGGGAAGACAGTCCAGTGCGGGTGACTTCAGCTTCCTTGAGCTGGCCTTCGCGCGAATCGGCGAGCAAGTAGTATGGGTAGCGCGCACCCATGATGCGGGCGCGGGCAAGTGCCAAAGCCACGCGCGAGGTATCGATGGTGATCCAGCGGCGACCCCACTGCTCTGCAACTGTCGCAGTAGTGCCTGAACCGCAGGTCGGGTCGAGGACGAGGTCGCCGGGGTCCGTGGTCATAAGGAGACATCGCTTCACTATTTCAACATTTGTCTGCACAACGTAGATCGGATCGCTTTGGCCAAGAAACCCTTCCCAGAGATTTCCAATCGCTACCGCAGTAGATTCGTCTTGAAAACGAAGCTGTCTTAGTGCATTTCCAAATTGATCAACCCGACCCGTTTTTAGAGCACGTTCTAGCGATTCGGGGGTCATTCCCCACCAGCGCTTTCCAGAATCAAATAGCTTTCCTTTAAATCGGATCTCAAACTTGCGCCCAGGGCCCGGCTTCGTTAGCGACACATCTCCGAATAAACGGGCCCCTGTTGGCAACGGCGTTTCTCCGACTTTCTCCTGCGGCGTTAATCGCCGAATCTGACCGTTTGGAAATTGAACCCAGTTGAAATTTGGATCGAGTGCGTCTACGCGCAGCGTGTATAGCTGGTGGAATTTGTGATTTTCCGGCTTCCGCGAATACCAGACGATGTAGTCAAGTCGCGCAGGAAGCCGATCCGATGAACCGAGTCCGGTTGCACCCTTTGTAAAAGCGATTAAGGAGATGAAATTATCTTCCCCAAAAACCTCGTCCATCACCGCTCGTACGCGGTGGACATTTTCATCTCCAATCTGGACGAATATAGAACCTGATTCTGTCAGCAAATCGCGGGCCACGGTAAGCCGGTCTCGAAGGTAAGTGAGGTAGCTATGAATACCGTCACGCCACGTATCGCGGAAAGCCTTTACTTGCTCTGGCTCGCGGGTAATTTGGTCAAGTTTGCCGTCTTTTACGTCGCGGCTGGTGGTGCTCCACTGAAAGTTGCTGTTGAACTTGATTCCGTACGGCGGATCGATATAAATGCACTGCACCTTCCCCCGCAATCCCTCTCGCTCGGCGAGGCTCGCCATCACCTGCAGCGAATCCCCGAGGATCATGCGGTTCGACCAGTTCTGATCGTGCTGGTAGAACTCGGTCTTGTCCACGCCCTTGGGCATGCCGTTGAAATCGGCGAACAGGTCGGGGGTGGTATGGCCGGCGTCGTGCTCGCGCTCCCGCGTCTCGCGCAGCAGGTCGTCGATCAGCGCCTTGGGGTGGACCTTTTCCTGGATGTAGAGAGGCGGGGCGTGGACGACGAGGTCGCTCCAGTCCTGCTCGTCCTTGCCGCGCCAGACGAGTTGCGGGTCCAGATCGCGATTCCTGCGTTCGTAGGCGACGCGAACAGGATTCTGCTCCGCCTTTTGCAGCACGGACTGGTATTCGGCCGTGGGAATGTTCTTCCGCGTCGCCTCCTTGTGCTTCAAGGCTTCGACGGTTTTGGTGCTATTGGATTTCTTGGCCATGTCTATCCATAGGAGGCATCTGTCGGTAAGGAAATGTCCAGTCGGAGGAGCGGTCTCCACCACTTGAAATGCCATTCCGGCATTTCAAGTGCACATCGGACATCTTCACCGTATGGGTTGATTGGAGACCAGGTCCACAGAGACGAAAATCGTGGAAGTCCGCGCCAGTCCTGGCTTTCCGGCCGATGAGGTCATTTGCGTCCCGGCTCCATTTGGGCTTCTTGGTCATGGCGGGTCAGGAGATAAAGCCAATCCTACGTTTGGGCCGTGCCTTCCTGTCCTCGTCGTCAGCGATCAGCCGCTTGATGGCGTCGAAGACCGTGGCGAATTGTTCGTCGTAACGCTTTTCCATAGCTTCGATCCGGCGCGCGAGACCGCGGTTCGAGTCCATCAGGCGGCGCAACTGCACGAACGTCCGCATGATGGCGATGTTCACCTCGACCGCGCGCGGCGAGCGCAGCACGCTGGAGAGCATGGCGACACCCTGTTCGGTGAAGGCGTAGGGACGATAGCTTAGTCCTCGGTGCTTACGCGAACTGGTCACAATTTGTGACCAGTTCGGATCGGACCCCTTGGATCTGGTCACAATTTGTGACCTTAAACGGTCCCATTCGTCGGCCGAGAGCTGAAACATGAAGTCCTCAGGAAACCGATCCGCATTTCTCTTGACGGCCTGATTGAGGACCTTGGTGCTAACGCCATACAGCGCTGCGAGATCCGAATCCAGCAGCGCCTTCTCGCCGCGAATGAAGCGGACGAGGGGAACGAGGTTTTCCGGTTTGGGCGTTATCGAGGGCATCGGACCTGCTCCGCAATGAGGTTGCCGATCATCTTGTCGAACTCGCTTTTCACCCTGGCCTCGAAATCGGCCTCAATCTGATACACCTCGGTGAACTCGGCGAATGCCCACCTCCCCTGCGTGCCGAGATTGTTCACGCCGGGCACCCAGTAGGTGTCCATGGTGGACTTCTTTTCCTTGGCGTCCTCGCGCCGGTAGCCCTTGATCTCGACGATCAGGTTGAGAAGGTCCTCTTCACCATGGCCGTCGTCCACGCGCACGATGAAGTCGGGGAGGTATTTGCGCGTCTCCGAACCATAGCGATAGGGCACCTCGAAGCCGAGATTGTGGTTTTTCACGTAGGCGCGCACGCGCGGGTGCGATTCCGCCACGCGGCAGAACTCGCCCTCCCAGTCGCTATCGAGCACGATCCAGTTGATGTGGCACTTGGGAGGCGGGCCGCTCGTGTCCCAACGGTCGGTTCGGGAGGTGTTGAACCGGACATGGGCGGTCGAGCCGACCGGGTTGTACGGATCGAGCACTGCCTTGATGGGGCGCGTGTCCGCGAACGCTGCGGTGATGCCCTTGGTGATGCGCTCGCAGGCCATGTCGGCCAGCTCCTGGTACATGAGTTGCGCGGGATAGGTGCTGCCCCTGCACTGGAGATAGCCTTCGAGCCACTGCCTCGTGATGCGCTTCAACTGGCCGAACAGATGCAGCTTGGGCGCCTCGCCGGGATCGCGCCACTTGGTATAGAGCAGGCGCTGGGTGAGGTGGAACAGCAGCGTGGAGGGTCGCACGTGGTCCAGGTGCTTGAGGCTGAGATCGACCGTCGCGCCGATGATGCCGGAGTTTTTGGTGATGGTCGGGCCGACCAGATCCGGCGTCAGCACCAGCACCGAATCGTCGTTGAACCGCGCGGTTAGGCGTTCTTCGGGCAATTCGACGCGATAGCCCTCGACGCGCGGAAAGCGGATTTCCAGCGCATCGCGCTCGGGCCGCAGCGCTTTGACCTGAACGGTTTCGCGCGGTGGCTGCGGCGGCGCGACCACCGGCTTGGCGGTGAAATCGAAGGGGATGCCGAGCACGTCGGCGTATTCCACGTTGAACAGATCGTCTTCGTTCAGATCGTACGACTGGCGGCGCAGCGCCCGCCCGATGACCTGCTCGCAAAGGAGCTGGGTGCCGAAGGCGCGCACGCCGAGCACGTGGGTCACCGTGTTCGCGTCCCAGCCCTCGGTGAGCATCGACACCGAAACAACGCAGCGGATGTCCGCGCCGAGCTGGCCGTGCTTGCCGACGGTGTTCATCACTTCGCGCAGCAACGTCACGTCGTCGAGTTCCTTGCCGCGGTGAAGCTCATCGGCGAGCTTGCCGCCGCGCTCCACGATCTCGCGGCGAAAGCGTTCGATCTCGTCGGTGGCCATGTTGCGAAAGTTATCGTCCAGCGCCTCGCCGGATTCGAGCTGCTCGCTGTCGATGAGCAGGGTATAGGGCCGCGGCAGAGGATTGCCGTGTTCGTCGAAATTGCGGAACAGCGCGAGCCGGCCGTTCTCCAGCGCGGAGGTTCCGTCGTCGTTCTGGCGGTAAAAGCCGGAAATGAAGTCGTACACCAGCTTGGAGGTGGAGGTGTTGTTGCACACCACGATGAAACAGGGCGGCACGCGGATGCCCTCTTTCGCCCAGAGGCGAAAGGTCTTCTCGTAATGCCCGTAGAGCGCCTCCAGCGCAGTCTGCAGCCGCGTCGGCAAGGCCAGAGGGTCGAGCGCCTCCGCTTTGCCCCGGCCTTTCTTGGGCATGTCCTTGCGGATGTTTTCCCACAGATTGCGGAACATCGGCATCTGGTCACCGGGGATGTTTTCCGCCACTGGAACGCGCGGCAGCTTGACGATGCCGCACTCAATCGCATCCATCAGCGAGAAGTCGCTCATGGTCCACGGAAACAGCGTGCCTTCCGCATAGCCCGAGCCGCTAAGAAAGAACGGGGTGGCAGATAAATCGATCACGCGGGCGACACCGAGCTTGCGATTCACCGCCTCGAGGCCGGTTATCCACAGGCGCGCCGCCTCTTTGTTTTTCTCCGCTTCCTTTCTTTCGTCGCCCTTGAGGTCTTCCTCTTCCTCCGCTCCCGGCTTCTCCCGGTAGCAATGGTGGGACTCGTCGTTGAGTACCAGGATGTTCTTCAGGCCCATCAAATCGGGCATCACCCGTTGCAACATCTGACCTTCGGTTTCGAGGGTGTTCAGCTCGTCGCCGCGCCCCTGCAGCAGCGAGCGGCCGCCCTTGGATAGCTCGATCCGCTCGCGCAGCTTGAAGGCGTGAAAGTTGGTGATGACAATCTTGGCCTTGTTGATCTCATCCAGCATGTCGCCCGGCACCAGTTCGCGGTCCCTGTAATAGGCGTCCGGGTCGTTCGGCTGCAGCACGCGCAGTCGATCCTTGATCGTGAGGCCCGGGGTGACGACGAGAAAACCGCGCGTGAAGCGCTTGCTCTGCTGCCGCCGCACCGCGTTGATGGTTTGCCACGCGATGAGCATCGCCATCACCGTGGTCTTGCCGGCGCCGGTGGCGAGCTTGAGCGCAAGGCGCATAAGCTCGGGGTTGGCGTCGTTATTGGCGTTGGCCAGGTGTTGAAGAAAGCTATCGCCGACCTTGCCGGCCTGCGGCGCGACTTCGATCAGCCAGATGGCCGTTTCAACGGCTTCTATCTGACAAAAGAACGGGCGGATGCTGCTGAAATTGTGGTGACGCCAGTGCTGCAGCAGTCGTGCCGTCTCCGGTGTTACGCGCCAGTCGTTGGTGTTGGGCAGCTTCCGCCACTGATCCACCTGCTGACGAACCGAATTGATGATGGCCGTGTGGTCGTATTGCTGCTTCTGGGTCGAAAGCCCTTTGCCTTCGTCGAACAACAACGCTGACTGTTCAGCCGAGCCTTTGCGCTTTTTCGGCTTCGGTATCGGAGTGATGAACTCCGCGCGGCGGCGCTTCTCAATGATCTGCTGCGTCGGCTGGCCGTCCGCATCGAGCTCCCAGTGCCGGACGGGGTAGCCGTAGGGCGAGTTGAGAATCGGCTTTTCGAAGAAACGGTTATTCATTGCCGCCGTTCATTGCAGGACACGATGAACGGTCGCACCGCCGCCTTGTTCTGGCGAGCGATGTGAGCGCATGTGCTTTCCCCGGGCTTTTCCGCCACTTGGTCTCCCCTCAGCAGTGGAAAGATACCACCTCGGGAGCGGTGCGACGACTGGTGTTGATGAACTAGGCCAATGGGTGCGTGTGACGTGGATCAAATTACCGTGGCGCTTCGTGCCGTCCATCCAACCACCCCGGCCACTGCGCGGCCACTCCTCCTCTTTGAGGAGGGGAATTCTCCGCCACGGTACACTCGCGCAAGCCCATACAGGTCCCTCCCCGCCCATGCCCGCCACCAAGCTCTACCACCCCGATTCAGCCACACCCTTCGCGCTCAGCCGCTCCAAGGTGGAGCTCTTCATGGACTGCCCGCGCTGCTTCTATCTCGACCGGCGCCTGGGCATCGCGCGCCCGCCCGGGTTTCCGTTCAATCTCAATTTGGCGGTGGATGCGCTGCTGAAGCGCGAATTCGACCGCTACCGCACGGAAGGGACGGCGCACCCGCTGATGACCGAGGGCGGCATCCGCGCGGTGCCGCACGCGCACCCGGAGCTGGACACCTGGCGCAACAACTTCCGCGGCGTGCGCACCACCCACGCGGGCACCAACCTCGAGCTCTTCGGCGCCATCGACGACCTGTGGCGCGACCTGGACAGCGGCGAGCTGATGGTGGTGGACTACAAGGCCACCTCCAAAACCACCGAGGTGACTCTCGACGCGCCCTGGCAGGACGGCTACAAGCGACAGATGGAGTTCTACCAGTGGCTCCTGAGGCGCCAGGGGCTGCCGGTGGCGAAGCGCGGCTGGTTTGTGTACTGCAACGCGCGGCGCGATCTGGCGGCCTTCGACGCGCGCCTGGAATTCAGGATCAAGTTGATTGCCTACGACGGCGACGACGGCTGGGTGGAAGGCACTCTCGCTGCGATCCACGACACCCTGCGCGCGCCCGGGCCGCCGGCGGTGAACGAGAATTGCGAATACTGCCGCTATGCGGCGAGTTCAGCGGGGGCGGCGCATTCGGCGCGCTGAAGCCGCGCCCCACGAGGAGCCCTGTTTTGTTTTGTGCAAGCGCGCCGTGGTGCGGTCTAGCGGCCTGTCGTGTTGTCAAGGATGACAATTGCGCCCACGCGTTACCGCCAGATCCTGAGTGTTGTATATCATTGTCTCGCCTACTCGCGATCCGCCCTAGCCTTCGGTCTCAAGCGTCACCGTGCGCGGCTCCTCAACACGTCTGGATGCATCGAGCACTTCGATCGACACAATATTGCCGGCCGCATCGTAATCAAGGATCACGCCCGGCTTGTCTTCGTCGCTTTCAGCAACGGGAACGTCGCGGAACACCACGGTGAGGGTGTCCGTCTTGGCGTCGTAGTTCACTTTCATGGGCTGCTCCAGTATTTGTCGATCTTGCTGGTTCGATAGACCGTGACCACGGTATCCCCATCCTGGCCGGAGTCCACCACCACTCGCACAAGGTACAGTGTACCGCCCTCCGGCACGCCGATCGGTAGCCGCCCGCCTCGCCATCCCATCCGATGGGGGCATTGACCCGGCTGCGCAGGTATTCGATGTCGCGCTTGAACGCAGCGGGCGAAATTTACAGCTCGTCGAGAAAGACCTACACGGGCGCCTATCCCCAGATCGCCCGCCCCGCCTCGACGCACAGGCGCAGCTTGGCCACCTCATCGGCCTCGGTCACCGGGTTGCCGGCAACCGTGCTCGCAAATCCGCACTGCGGACTGATCGCGAGGCGTGCCGGATCGACGTATTTCG
>Ga0315281_10004730_pt1 | contig 19713 bp, 20 predicted proteins | sample YL17G07_0_MG_FD_204540 | JGI IMG/M metagenome (GOLD analysis project Ga0315281, IMG submission 204540) | Sediment microbial communities from Yellowstone Lake, YNP, Wyoming, USA - YL17G07_0 | ecosystem: Environmental > Aquatic > Freshwater > Lake > Sediment | place: USA: Wyoming | collected... | reverse complement strand
AAGGTGAGATACAAATCAGGAATGGTTGCTTTTGAGAATAGAAACCACTTCTTCACTGATTGGAGAGAATTTAATGCAGATTTTGTTAAGGATATCACAGAAGAAATTGGAACCCAAAAGGCGATAAGGGCCCAAAAAATGATCAATGAAAAAGAAGATGGAACCTTTTTTTTGCCAGGGATTCATCCTGTACAGCGAGAAATTACATATGTACCTTCAAATGCAATTGATGAGTCTGTTTTCAATAAACTGGAAACAGGGGATTATGTTGGTATTTATTCTGAAGTACAAGGTTTAGATGTTTCGCATGTGGGAATTATCATAAAAGACAGAAATGATATTTATTTAAGACATGCTTCATCTCTAAAAGAATATAGAAAAGTTGTTGATCAGGATTTTAGAAGATATATAGTTAATAAACCGGGGATAATTGTATTCAGACCTAAAGATCCACAGGAAAAGTCTTAGGATGAAAATATTTGCAATTGAAACATAATGAAATGATATGAAAAAAGATTGACCAAAAGTAAGCGTCAAATTATTTGTAAAAGTTAAGATTTTGCCCTTCAGACAATGTTAGGTGCTGTGGTGACTACTTCACCAAAGACGCAGATAGAAGAGTTGTCTCAGCCCGCATGTTACACCTACACACAAACGTTTTCAGATGTGTCACCGTTTTATTGAATTCTTCATCAAATGTGCATGTCATGCACCCTTTACCAAGCGTGAAGTACTAACTACAAGTCAGCACAATTGGGAAGGGATGAAAGCCAAATATTTACGGTAAAAATAAACAGATAACGTTCTTGGTGGAAAAGAAGCCCGAAGGGTTTGAATGATAATTCGTTTCCGCCATGTTATGCGCCGTTGGTCACTCTTTCATGATGATTTGTACAAAGGTTATCAAAAAATGCTTTTAGAACCATGATATCCACGTTATTTTGAAGATAAAAGGGGGCAAAAGATGAACCCTTACCAGACCGATAGAAGTATATAGCCTCGCCTTCTATCCCGCTCGTATCGTCGCCTTTAAACCGAAGAGTTATGCGATGATTAATACCTTTTACTGATCTGATTTCACTAATTTTATCTTTCAAAATCTCGCTCTGGAAAGATAAAACATTTCTATAATGCAGAGAACCAGTAAGGTTAATCTCAGCATCAGTTATCACTTTTATCGTGGTAATACATTTACTTATCTCAAACCTTTTTAACCACTCCCCTGTAAGAGAGATAATATAAAGAATGGAATTGCTTTCTTCTTTTTCGGGGTTGAGTATTTTGTTAGTGATTTGTCTAAATTCCTCTCTGTCTTTCAAAGGGAGGGGATCCTTAAATATAAGATAAGGAGTATATTGTTCACTCATGTCATAATCAAAGTCCCGCTGCAATTCAAAGAATTCATCTATAAGATAATCGATTGTATTCTTTTCAAGAGGATTTTCTATTTTATTAAGGTAGGCATTATTCAACACCTCTAAAGCCTTTCTGGCACTTTCTTTATAAAGTTCTTCTATCTTCTGCGCATTAATAGAAATATTGTCAAATTCCGGGGGTAATGGAAGATAATACCAATATGACTCTAATCTTTTTTTAATAGGCATTCTTTTTAAAATGCCATTTTCAGGATCAGCAAGCTGATCAAGAAGCTCTTTTACTCCTGGCTTCTTTGCCTCTTGTTCCCCCATTTTCAGATGTTCTTTTAAGGCACTATTAATCCTGTTACAACTCATGAGGGCCGTATCGGTGAAAAGCCCTCTTGTTTTGAAAGAAAAAATTAAAATTTCCAAAAAAAGGTTTAATCGGGTAAAAAATAGTGGGTCCCTTTTTATGACATCTTTAAGCTTTTTTTGTTTTAAATCATATTCCTTTTCTACCGGGTTCCCAGGAGATAATTTTTGATAAACTCTACATCTTATGAAGTGCCTGGTCGCCTTTGTATAGTCCTTGAATTTTGGCTCGTCATGAAATTTTTCTGCTAATTCTTCAAAAAACTCACCTCGTCCTTCATATCCAATAACATTTTTCTCTGGTAATTTTTTTAATACATCCTCAGGGCTTCTTTTAACGACGAATACCTTTTCAATGTTCTCTATCAAAAGTTGTTCATGCAGCAACAGTCTAAAATCTTCGTCATTAGCCTCATATCCCACTAAGACTAAGATTTTGTTTTTAAAAAGTTTCTTTAAAACATCGGCCTTTTCTTCCTCAAATTCAAGAGTCTGTTGATACTTATGTATAAGAGACATAGGAAGACTGATAGTCCCATGGGGTTTGAAGATGAATAACCGACTTATTCTTTTCCAGTTTTGCTCCCTTCTTAGACTCTCAAAATCCTCAATAGTAGCAATCCTATGACTTTTACCCTTACCGAGCTCTTCTTCGATAGTTTTATCAAGGAGTTCATCATAGTTCAAGGTCACAACATGCTGTATAAGGCCATTGTTCATTAAGTGAGAAACAAGCTCATAGGCTATCGGAGGAAAATACCTTATTTTACTTTTATAGACATCAGGAATATACCGTTTTAACCAATCTATCATAGTCGCTTCGCGAAATACTTTACACCCTAAACTAATCAGATATTCCAAAGGCAGTTTGCGAATAGTTTCATCAAAATCTTTTCCTTTGAATTTATCAGGAATTGTTTGATATGCTTCATTAAATGCATCAATTACTTTTTTCGTCTCTTTAAGCTTCGTTAAAAAAGCCGTTAATTCATCTTTTAGGAATTTGCCTCCTGCTATACCAGAAGATGATGATGCCCCTGCTCCGAAAACAAATATCACCTTTTTGTCTTTCTTCAGCAAGCTATCGATTGTAAGTTTAAGGACTTCTTCATTGTTTATATTGTGGTTATTTCTCATAAACTAACTATCCTTTTAAGTGACCAATTGTAATCATCCCTTTTTCTGAACTTTACTCGGTATCCGCTTCCTTCACAATCAAAACTCCTAACGTATCACGAATTTTAAAAGGGTATATGCGTAATTTCAACACATCTTCTTCGGAAGGTTGTATCATCCCAATAAGTCGAGCTCTAAACATACAAAAATCTTGAAGAGTACCTGAGATATCCCCTGTATCTAAAGCTTCGGCTACATCTGGTACATTTCCATATGAGGTTGTTATATGCACGTCTGAAGTAAAACGTACAGCTAAACCAAAATATTTAATTAAATCCTCAATGACATCTGGTTCGGAATATGGGGATGAAGACGCATTGAAACATATCTCAACCCTGTTAATCATTTTCTTAATTTTACTCTCGTCCGTTTTGGAAAGCTGGCCTCGCTCAAAGAGATAGCGACCAGCAATGAAATTCCTTGCTCGCCTCAGTTCGGATGTGCCGAAATGATCGGGGTTTTTTCTTACCTCGGATAGAGCCTTGGCGTTGGTGATTCTTGTGGCGCATTCTGAGCAGATAATATGACCTATATCGAACCCTTCGCCTCGTGGGATAGTCGCGGAACAAAACTTACATGGGACATCTGACAGATTGTTTTGCCTCCACCATAACTGACAACGAGACCGCCACATTTCACGCAAGGCTTGCATATCCTGTTCCGTTATTTCGCCATATTCTGGGCAATCCCAAAGCAGTATGCATAGATCCGACCTACAGTACGGACATTTTGCAGCCTTGGAAGACCTTTCCATTAAGCTCATTTCAAAAGACATAGGTATATCTACAAAACACCGAGCACACAGCAGTCTTGTCCTATGGTCAAATGCATTTGCTTGATATCCTCGCTCAATGACAGAACTATATTCAGTAAATGGAAAGATCATTGCCGCTTGACCAGAATTATGACACTCATCGAAAAACAGCTGCTCTGTGTTGACCACGGAGAATTGTGTGCCTTCGAGGATCAGGTACTGAACTGATTTCTTCCTCACTACCTGATGCCCCTGTGAGATGCTATCCTTTAATTTAGCATCCTTATCTTTTATTAATTTAGCTTCCTTACCTTCAACAAGACCTTTATCAAGATCTTTATGATATACTTGAAGTGCATGTTCCACCTCTTGTCCACCAATGCGTTTAAGGGCTTCAGCTGCCAGCTTCCGGACATCTCCATCTGTATCTTTAAGGGAGGCAATAAGAGGATTTACTGCTTCTGGACTTCCAATTTTTCCAAGTGAAATTGCTGCAGCACTACGAACAATCCATTCTTTATCCCTCAGTAGCGGAATTAGAGTTGCTACTGCACGTTGATCACCCAAATCTCCAAGCTTTTTAGCAGCTCTTTCACGAACATCTTCGTCTTCATCTCTAAGGTCTCTTACAAGTGACTCAAAGTCACTAATTTGAGTGGTCTTATCACTTTTAGTTTTAGGTTTGAACAACTTATCAAATAATCCCATCTTTTAGCCATCCTCTTTTCCAGCCCAAAGCGCCGGGCAGATACCAGTATTCAGAACCAAAGGTTTTCGGAAGGTACATTTCTTTTTTACAAATGAACAAGGTAATCAAATTATGCTTGCTACTTCGTGCAGGTGTCCATTTCGGCAACTCTAAGTATAACTTGCCCATTTATAACATTTCATTTTTTGCGACGGTTTTTGCGTAAGTCGCCTATGGTTTTATCACTACTCCCTATACCCAGATTCCACGCACCATTGAAAATTACTAACAAAAAGTAAAACAGCCAAGGCAATAGGACTCCGAGGATCGTATTTCGTGAGACATTTTGCATGAGGCCCATTCCTCCACCAACGTTCCGGTAGATCCAAATGGCAAGAATGATACCCCCAATTAGTCCAATTAAAGCTATAATTCGAGTTTTCATAGCTTAGACTCCTTTTTACTATACTACTATAAATGGGTTTTAAAAACTTCTTCGGTAATTTCAGAAGGATCTTTGCCTATAAAACTCAGGAAATCTCCCTTGTATAAAAGGTAGCATTTCACTGTCTTGTTGACGTATTTGGGACTGACAAGGTGAGGATCTTAGTGGGAGTGGGAGGAAACTGTTAACATGCCTAAATGATTCTTATTATTAATAATTGTAACTACCCCATACACAATGCTTCTATTTAAAGGAATATAGCACTATTATAAATTACGCTGCTTTCACTGTCAGAACTCGAATTGGCCGGTGTTTTATTCGCAGTTTTATTTTGAATATGTTTTCGATTATCTATTAACTTCGGCTTTTCCTTTTTGATTTGCAAAAGGAATCTTTATGATTAAGAAATAAACTGATTGCATATGTTTGAAGACGAAAGACACACCGGACAAAATTTTTGTGGGCGTTTCTTTCTATGTGAACGCTTGCCCTCTATCGGGACCTTACGAGGCGTTTGTAACAGGAAGGAGTTTACACAAAGGAAATATTGTCTGTAGGTTAAGATTTGAAGCGATAATTCACAGGGTCAAAAATCTTTGGAGGCATTGATTATCCATAGTCATGGGGCGCAAGTCTTGAAAAATCAGTTTTTAGCTCTTTGTCAGCTTTTTACTTGACGGCATTTCCTCAAAGGGACTCCATATCCTAATATATCTGTATTTTGTCATATTTGAATATCCTCTCCCCTCCTCACTTCTTTTCTAAAAAAGTACGAATTACTTCTCTAAACCCTTTCCAGCAACTCAAAATATTCTTCCCTGCTCATATTTACTGTTCGCATATTGGTTTTAATTATTTCCACATCAATCTCGTCGTATTCGGGAATTACTATTGCACGTTTCGCACCAGGAAAGCTGAGGACATGGTGGGAACCTTCTTTTCGTTTATATTTACAGCCAAATAATTCAAAGATTTTAATTTGGGTTTTCCAACTGGTAGGAAATATTCTTGGCATCAGGCAACCTGGAGCACCTGCTTTTCAAATCCGACAATCTCATTTTCTGGTTCTATAGTATCGTCCTTAATTATAAAGCCGCATTCAGCGAGATAATCTTCAAGTGTCCCCATTTCTCTCATCTCAGCAAATTGGATTCGAATCACCTCGCTAAGATTTGCCTTTGCCTCTTCCATAGTTTTACCTTGTGCTATAAAATCAAGTTCAGGAATTTTAGCTATGCACCACTTTTCTTTCTGCCACAATTCAATTGTTGCTTTTAGTTTCATTGAGACCTCCTTGCATATAACAAAATTATATCACACAACGTAAAGGATTTAGGATGTCATATGGGTGTGATTCCTATTTTGTAAACATCATGGTCAGCAAGAAAATGCATTTAGACTGTCTCTACATGGATTTCTTCAGAGCGGACTAAGTCGGTAGCATATTTTGCACAGGCCTTAATATCTTCAATGGTAAGATCTGGATAGTATTTTTCGATAATTTCATTAAAAGGGATATTTTCCTGAATTAATTCAAGGATGTTTTCTACAGGGATTCGCGTTCCAGCCACGCAGGGTTTTCCAAAATGGATAGCAGGATCTATTACTATCCTATCTTTATATGCCTTTTTAGTACCCATTATTTATCATCCTCCACTTTCATTTTTATACCTTGTCTTTGTTAATATTCTATCATTTCATGCATATATTTTGGAGGCTCGTGGTGGTCTAATGCTGAACTTGCTTTTTCGTAACAGGTTACCATGAAAATTCAGTATTAAATATTCTCGGCTCCCTCAATCTGCTGGCAGTCCTATGAAATTTATGGGAGGCGTTCAAAACTGTCAAATTGCTCAAAATGCTTGTCAAAGGCAAACGCCTTACGCAGCCTCAAAAACTGCATTGCAGCAAAGCTTGTGCAGTCGGTAAAGCTGAAATCTTTGTCGGCGTATTGCTTAAAAATGCGGAATGCAGTGTCATCCATCGACTGCGTTATATCTATTATCTCAAAGAGAGTGCTTTTCCTAAGCCCTTCCCTGAAGGCCACTGCTACATTATGAGAAACTTTTGCCCTCAGATAATTCATTGTCTCACAAACAACAAAATTGGTCGTGATTAACTTTATTCCCTTTTCTTTTATCTTCAAATAAAAATTTTTTGCTGCCTGATGGTTTTCGTCACTTGTGTCAGTGAGGGCAATGAACGCTCCGGTGTCAATGAATAGCTTCATTTCTTCTTCGCGTATAGATATTTGTCATGTCTTGTGGAAGCATCTTTAATGCCGGATTTCGCAATGCCTATTATTGTGTCAAAAGAATCTTTACCCTTTCTTTCGGGCTCAGAAGAAATCGCAAGGGATTCTTCTATTGCCTCTCTTATAAGCTGATTCACGCTCTTTTTCTCTTCGATTGCCTTGTACTTTAGGGCCTTCAATACTTCTTCCGGCAAACGAATGTTTGTTGCTACGGTCATGATACACCTCTTTTTACAGATTAGTTATTTTTTGATATCATAGTATCATGATATATTTTTTGTCAATATTTTTTTAAGCTGTCTCGCTTCTCAACCCTGATATTTCACGGCGCAGCCACCACAAAAGCCACAATCCTGGCAGGGCAGTAAGAAAGGTTATAAAGAAGAAACTGGCCCACCCTATTGATTCCACGAGATAGCCAGATGTTGGGGCTATAAATATCCTTCCGAGAGCGGCAAGGGATGACAAGAGTGCATACTGTGTTGCTGTGTAGCGATGGTTACACATTGCCATAAGGAGTGAGACAAAGGCTGCTGTGCCCATTCCGCCGGTCAGGTTTTCAAAGGCAACAGCAAAAACCAGCATCCCATAACTTTTACCTAACCATGCGAGAATCATAAATGAGAGATTGGATACAGCCTGCAGTATGCCGAAAATAAGTAGCGAGCGAAAAAGTCTTAGCCTTACCATCAAGGTGCCTCCGAACAGTGCACCCACAATGAGTGAGGCGAATCCAAGTCCTTTGTTAATAGTACCTACTTCACTCACAGAAAAACCGATGCCCCTGATAAGAAACGCAGTAGTCAAGGAGCCTGCATAAGCATCTCCTAACTTATAGAGTACTATTAACAATAAAAGCGGGATGGCAGAGTTTCTTAAGAAATAATTCTTCAGAGGTCCCCATACAGCTTCTTTAAGGCTATGTGGAGGAACTATCCTGCCCTCTGGCTCAGGTCCTAAAAGTGTTGTTATTATTCCTACCACCATCACTCCAGCCATTAATAGATATGTACTACGCCAACCGATATGATCAGATAAAATGAGCGCGAGTGCACCTGAGACAAGCATCGCAATACGATAGCCCATGACAAAGACAGCAGCTCCTACTCCACGCTCCTGCTCGTGTAAAACATCGGTGCGGTATGCGTCAATCACAATATCCTGAGAGGCAGAAGTAAAGGCTACGAGCAGAGCAAGCGCAGCTAACACCGAAGGTGCTTGCTGTGGAGAACTAAAGGCCATTGCAGAAATACCGAGAATAAGACTGAATTGAGTTATTATGATCCAGCCACGACGCCTTCCCAGCCATGGAGGCACAAAACGATCCATAAATGGCGACCATAGGAATTTCAATGTATACGGCAGTCCTACAAGTGCAAATATTCCAATGGTCCTCAAATCCACACCAGTTACTGCCATCCATGCCTGCAAAGTACCGCTGGTCAAGGCTAAAGGAATCCCTGAGGAAAAGCCAAGAAATGTTACAACAGCAATGCTGCGACTGCGGAATACTTGAAGATATGGGGTAATGTCAAAATTTAAGGACCTCTGTGAATGTTTCATATTAATAAACCTAAGTGTTGCAAAACTTGTATTTGATATGGGAGGCAGATGTGCTGAAAAAGGCCTGCCAGCGAAACCTTAAAGCCCTTCAGATTGGCCAGCCAGCCTTCTTGTAAAATGCACTTGCCTTTAGAATTGCAGTCATGTGAATCATAATGAAATCTTGTCGCTTTGCAGGCGTTTTTCAGTATATCTGCCTCACTTTTTATGCAAGGTTAAGGTTAACTTTAACAGGAAGTCGCCCTTTAAAATCCATGCGGCCTTTCAAACAATTTAGAACAGCCCTTTGTGCCTGCTCTGTCGCCTCATAGGCAGCAATGAGTACATCAGCCCCCTTAAAATGCCGCAAAACATATGGGCTTCCAAAGGAGATGACGATGGAATGTTTAGCCTTCCTTATGAGTTCATTCATTCGATTCCTTTCATCCTCACCTATCCCTGAACTACCTTTCCATGCAGCAACACTTGTAAATATGGCAAACAGAACTATTTGCTCCGAAAATACATCTTTCACCCTCCCCCTCGCCCCCTCACCTTGAGGGAGGGGGATGGGCGAGGGGTAATTTTCACTATACTTTGTGCCATTAATTATTGAGATCTTTTTGAAATAACTTTTCAATGGAGAAGTTTGAAAAAATTGTTTGTCTCCTACAAATATTACATGGACTTTGTTTTGATCCGAAAATGGCAACAGTCCAGGTGTATTTTTGAATAGGCTTATAGACCTATCAGTAACTTGTGAAGAGAGTATTTCATGCCTTTGATAGTCAATCTCATGCCTTTCAATATTTTTAAGTCTTACCTTTATCTTTAATATACGATTTATTGCTGTAGCAATCTGTTCTTCAGTAATCTCTTTTGATTCAACTGCGGACATAAGTTCTTTAAACGTTAAATCAGGGTCAAAAGGATGTAGTAATATGTCAGCCCCTGCCTTTATGCATTGCAGAGGGACATTTTCGATGTCCTTCAAGGCATTCATAATCAGGGCGTCCGTCAATATAAGGCCCTCAAATCCAAGATCCTTCCTCAATATATCGGTGATTATTTTTTTTGATAAGCTTGCAGGTTTATCATCAATGGCCGGGATGCTCAGATGTCCAACCATGATACCGCTGGTTCCTGCATGAATAGCCTCTCTAAACGGCATGATATCTACATTCATTAAATCTTCAGAAGATTTGCTGATGATGGGCAGTAAGATATGGGAATCTGTGGATGTATCACCATGTCCTGGAAAATGCTTGGCACAGCTTATGAGTCCTGAACTCTCTAATGTTCTTATATATTCTGAGCCAAACCATGCCACATCCTCAGGACTGTCAGAAAATGCCCTCGTGCAGATAATAGGGTTATCAGGATTTTGATTGACATCGAGAACAGGGATGAGGGGCATGTTTATGCCGATATCCCTCGCCTCATATGCTATTGCCTTTATTACATTTTCAAGAATAGTGACATCTTCAGGCCTATTTTTATCAATAGCTGCTGCCATGGCCATCTGGCATGGAAATACAGTAGTATTCTGTATTTGTTGTCCCACACCTCTTTCGATGTCCGATGCTATAAATAAAGGTATCTCCGAAATTGATTGGATTTTGTCAATAAAATATTTTACCTCTGCTTTTTTACCACCAAAGATGATAAATCCGCCAATACCCTTCCTCACCAGTTCAAATATAGTTTCCTGATAAGACTCTGAAGAGATGTCTTCCTCATCAAGCCTGCTTATAATCAACTGGTATAATTTTTTTTCTAAAGAGTACGGTGTGGTCATGAAATTATTAAGCATAAGAGAGTTTATCAAATCGTTGTCTACAGAGACAACAATCTTCTCAGATAACAACCCCGGAATCATAGTGTTAAGAGTTTACAAGCCTCAGATGGTAAAGCCTGTATGCTTATTTTGGGGTGTTTTTGGATATTTTGTTAGAAGATTGTTAGAAGAAAATAGACTGGTATTCATTACCTTGCGATATAACTTATATGTTATACTTACTCAATGGACTGGACTGTAGAATATTACAGAGACGAAAGAGGTAAAGAGCCAGTTGCAGATTTTATAGATTCTCTTTCAATTGATACACAGGCAAAAGTTTTTAGGCTTATAGATTTATTAGGGGAATATGGCGTCCTGTTAAAAGAACCTTATACCAGACAGGTGAGGGATAAAATCCGAGAATTAAGGATTAAAGATAATCAGGGAGCAATAAGAGTTTTATATTTTACCTATACTGGCAGACGGTTTATTCTATTGCACGGATTTTTTAAGAAGACTGAGAAGACACCTGAAAAAGAAATTGAGATTGCAGAAAAAAGGATGAAAGATTTTATTATGAGACAAAGGAGGTAATGATGAAGGAAGGATATACAAGAGGAAGAACATTAAAAGAACATATTGCTGAAAAAATGAAAGACCCTAAATTTAAAAAGGCATGGCATGACCTTGATACCGAATTTGAACTCTTAGAGAGCATGATAAAAGCAAGGGAAAAATCAGGGCTAACACAGGAGGAGCTTGCCAAAAAGATAGGAACAAAACAGCCTGCATTATCAAGGCTTGAGAGAGGGGCTTTCAAGAAAGCAACCGTAGAAACGTTAAGAAAAATTGCTGATGCACTTGATGCAAAACTTGTTATAAAGTTACAGGCTAAAAAGAGCTAACGGCGGAGCGGGACAACCCACAGTATGCGAATAGGTCCAAGCAGGAAGCCCGCTGCGAATACGAGCGCAAAATAGAGTAGACCAGCTTTCAGAATTTGCATGGCGGCTCGCTGCCTCTTAGCCAGTTTAATTCATAAATTTTATGCATATTGACCTTGAAACTCCCAAGCCCTGAAAGGCCTTCTTTCAGAAGGTTATATCCCTGAATATTGAAGTATGCTGTAACAACATCCATGGACTGGCCTGTATGCTTCTCGATGATAGAATTGAGAATATCCGCCAGCTTATAATTCTGATTGTCTATGATATATGGGATCATCATTTTCCTAATAGAGAAATCCAAATAGCCATAACGGTATTTTGTTTCCCACCCCAATCTCGGTATTGTCTATAGCTAAAAAAGAATTTTTTATATCTTTAATCTGTGTAAAATCCTTGTTTTTACCTCCAATCTCAAAAGTATATTTGCCATTCACAATAAAATCCCCCTGATCGGGAATCGTTACCTTATGCGAGGTACCTGCCATATTGATAAAAAAGGTTTCCCTCAGATTCCCGATATTTACAGGAGTGTGACTCGATATGGCATAGATTAAATTTGGATTGTTGAGGTATATTTTTTCAGGTTTTTCAAGTTCTCTAAGCCCTCTGCCGCTCTTTGAAACTGTTAAAATTATCCCTGCGTCTTCAAGATATTTTAAATATGTCTTTAACGTCCTCTCATCCCCGACATCAAGTATTCTTTTTAACCTTTTTAAGTCTGGAGTAAAGGGTACAGATGCCGCGATGATTGAGAGGAGTTTCTTTATTTTTTTGATGCTGTTACCGCTCAAAGATGGATATATGGCTATCAGATCGCTCTCAAGGGTGGTATGTATGTTCTGTTCTAATGTGAGATAGAAGAGTTCTTTATTTTTATACTCTATGAAATAAGGATAATATCCATATTCAAGGTAATCCTTGAAAAGGGCAAGTATCTTTTTGCCTTTTCCCTCTACCGAGTTGATGATATCATCTGCTGTACGCTGGTGATTTCTGTTTATCTCCTCAAGTCTAAAGCTTTTGAGACCAATTCCAAGCGTAAGCTCGATAAATTCCCTTAACGACATTCCGAACATCCTGTAAACCACAGCCCTTCTGCTCAAATCGCGGCTACCTTTATAGATTTCCAGAACGGAACTGCCTGAGGCTACTATTGTGAGCTTTGGGAATGTGTCATAGATACTCTTTAGTTCTGTTGACCAGGTGTGATATTTATGTATTTCATCAAAGCAGATCATTTCGCCACCGAGATTATAAAACTGCTCAGCTATTTCATAGAGGGAACGGCTGCCTACAAGGAAATGGTCTGCCTGAATGTAAAGGGCTTTTTTTGTAAAGATATCATTATCATAAGAGGCAAGAATATTCTGAATCATGGCTGTGGTTTTCCCCACCCCCCTCTGACCGACAACAATAGAAAAACGGTTTTTCAAGGGATTCGATTTCAGGAAATACCTGATATAATCCCTGTTGTTTATCCTGATAAAATTCTGGCTGAGACGGATTAACTCTTCCAGCATATTATTCTCCTGTTAGTAATACGTTACTATCGTAACAGAATTTTAATAGGAATGCAATACTATTATTAATCCGTTTACAACCATTCAGGATGGGTGGAATTTGGTAGCTCCAGCCTATGTTAATTCTGTTTAGATAGGAATCCCAACATATCATAGAGTTTCTCTGTTGCAAGATTAGGACTATCGAAGGGTGTATTGATATTATTAAGTAATTTTGAAAACTCAACATTTTTATTGTTTTTTATGAGATTATCGATTTCTGGTTGTTACTATCATCGTTCTGCAAGTTCGAAAAGCAAAGAGTGCAGGAACAAAGAGATGAACGGTTTTCTCATTCAAGGCTGCTTGTTCCACCTGCTTATCAACACAGGGCAAAAATCGAAACCTTTGAGGAGTTCATTCTGTACTTAATACTATCGGGCTTTGCGCAGAGGGAGTCTTTCGAATCGAAATAAATAGAAGCCACTTGAGGGCGCACGTTTATTTGATCTGTAAATAAATGGACTTAGGCACAAATCCAGTGATAGCAAATGCTTCAATTCGTACTACGTGGGTTTTTTATGCTGCTCAAAATTGAATTTGAAGGGTGCCAGGTATCACCTCCACCCACGAACAAACAAGTTTAAGAAGATAAAGCAGGGGCGGATTTTCAGGAGAAAGCTACAACGATGAGTTCAGCGGCTTGGCCGCTGGAACGACTGGTTGGGCGACCGCATTCATTCCTTCCCCTTCTCCATTCCTTGGTCTCGCTCAATTAAATGGTCGCTGTCCCTATTTTCGTTTATTTTCGTCTATGAATGCAGACGCTATCGGATTCGCCTATCATCTGATAGGTATCGGACTTTGCAATTGTAGAGACTTCGAATATGCCTCATTCAGCAACTGGCGCAATGGAATTAAGCCTTTTCGGAGTTATTTGGCAAAACTTGTCTCCCAAAGGTAATAAAGAGAGAAATCTGTACTACCCGAAGGTGTAGCCACAAAATAAAAGTAGTACTGACCACCCGGCAGGATGTCAACCGGAATGCCACTGAATATCGTCTCGTCGATCGGGCCTGTGACATTCTCCTTCCATTTCGCAAGTCCCTGTGACAGGGGCTGGATTGTCGGTCCGGGTTTTATCATCCAGATATTTGGATCTATTGAGGGGAGATACATCGCCAAATAAAGATCAAGGGGCGCGGGGTACTTGGTAAAGCCGACATTAAGGTCGAGCACGTCGCCCCCGTCTGCAGCAGGGCCGATACCAATAGGTTGCTCCTCAGCCGGGTCAGGACTAAGCACCGGAGAATTCGACGCCTGATACGAAAAAGTATGGCTGGTTGGGGCAACAGGATTCCCTGGCTGGGTATATTGCGCAATCTTATCGAAAGTGAGGGTGCCGACCCACGCGACGGATGAACTGCAACCATCGCCACAATCAATGTGGTCTTTACCGCCGCTTACAGGTTGTACGATTTTGCCCTGTGCGAGGGCACTGGCAGGCAGCAAAACCGTAGCAGATAGAAGATGATCTCTGGCAATACTCCAAAAGTCCCCATAGGAGGTGCATGATGATACGGCATAAGAAACATCGCTAAATGGTTCCACCGCGAAGTAATAGGGACGGTTTTGGGTTGAGTACGGAATTAGCGGGGCCAGCTCCCCTATGCTGGCGTATACTCTCCCAAAATCGCCTGAGATAATGTTATCAGAGCAGTTATGAAAACCGTTATAATCATTCCCATACTCATTGACCGAACCGGTCACATGGATAATCGGCATGGTTAATGACCCAAGGTCGCACTGGTCGCTGTCGATACATGAAATTGCAGTATCCTCCGCAAATAATACGTCATACATGGCATCCCAATTGAAAAGGGTTGTGACATTTTCAAAAAAATCCTTATTATCACTATCGACAGAATTATATTCATACGTGCCCGAACCCGTGAATGTTATAAGGAATCTATAAACCATTCCAGCATTTGCATGAGTTGTAAAGCCAAGGCTTAATAATAAAACGGCAACAAGGGTGAAAGACTTAAGAAAAAACGAACACTTTTTTGTGACAATTATATGCATTTCTTGCTTCCTCCTTATCTTCAATTTCGTATGCCCCCCGGGAATCCTTTAATTTGGCGTAGTAAATTACAAGGAAAGCGCTACGTTGTCATCATCACACACTATAGGTCTCGGCCCCCGCATATGCTAATCATAGCAGTTTCTTACGTACAGTTCAATGCCTTATTAACTCCCATAGAAAGGTGACGTTTCTCCTGTCTCCAAGTAGTTTTTTCCAGTTTTTTTCATCTCTGGAAATATTATCTTACTGAGCCGATTTTTATCACAAAAATTGCGGACTTGCTGACTCAATATCATGAATATTAGATGATAAACAAAAAACGGGATAACTCCCTTGCAAAGCAAGTAAATACAGAAATATTCATAAGCTTATTAACAGAATATTCATTAAAACCTTGATAGTATTAGTCTTACGAAAGTCAAAAAACCCTTTTTCTCTGTAGATCCAGTATTGAAGATGTAATATATTGATGTTATTGCATATATTCTCTGGCTGAAATTTAGGCAGGGTGCTGAGAGCCTTCAAATTTCAAGAAATGGCAAAAGGTATGAACCATTTTGCTAACAATTTATCAACAGGTTTTGTTGACTGGGGGAAAAATATAATGATAACTGTATGAATTCCGTTGCTCAAGTAAATCAACTGTACTTCTGACTTCTCAGGTCATAAACACTAATATTGAATCTGATAATGTTTTGTACTTCCTGTAACAAACGCCTCGTAAGATTCCGATAGAGGGCAAACGTTCACATAGAAATGCGCAATCTATTTAATGCCTAAACCCTGTAAACTACCATTTATAAGTATCCTTTAGGAAGTTTTTGCTGTTGTCTATACGGGATAATATAGAAATAAGATATGAATGATGCTTGATTAATAGAATTAATCCACATTATATTAATGTCAAATCAAAATAAGGAAGGGGTGTCGTCAATGAATACGCTTTTTATTATTAACACAGATGATGCCGAAACCGTCTATAATGCTATGCGTTTAGCAAATGTAGCAGTCGAAAAAGGTGACGAAGTGAATGTTTTTATGCTTGGAAAAGCAGTCCTTTTTGAACAAATCAGTAATGAGCAATTTAATGTAAAGGAACAGATAGATAAATTTAAAGGCAATATGTATGTCTGAGGGGTATGCATGAAAGCCCACGGTCTTGTGGGAACAAAAGTTTGTCCTATTGGCTATATGAATGACCTTTATGAATCAGTGATAGAGGCAGATAAGGTGTTAACTTTTTAAATAGGTTTCCCTGAAATTCCATATTGAGATATAGCCACATTTTAAGGAGCATACTTGGGAAAGTATGAAGAAATAACAAAAGCGCGACAGGTCCTTGAATTGCATGAGTTTGCAACATTAAAAGAAATTAAAAATAAGTATCGGGAATTGCTCAAAGAGTGGCATCCAGATTTATGCAGGGATAACGAAGCTATCCGGAAGCAAAAGACAATCGAAATAATCAATGCATACAGAGCATACAGAATAATTATGGATTATTGTGAACAGTATAGATTCTCTTTTTCTAAGGAAGAAATTGAAAATTATATTTCTCCTGAAGAATTTTGGGCAAAACAATTTGGAAAAGATCCAATATGGGGTAATTATCAAGATGATGAAAAAGAATAACGTGTTTGAAAAATATGCTGAAGAATATGACAAGTGGTTTGATGCTCATATATGGACCTATCAGTCAGAAGTAGACGCAGTGAAAAGAGTGCTGCCTCAAAATGGCAAGGGTGTTGAAATAGGTGTTGGTACAGGGAGGTTTTCAATCTCGTTTGGTATAACGATTGGTGTTGAGCCTTCAAGCGCAATGGCTGAAATTGCAAGAAGCAGAGGAATTACCATATACGATGCACAAGCAGAAAATCTGCCTTTCGATGATAATGCCTTTGATTTTGCGTTAATGGTAACAGCAATCTGCTTTCTTGAAGATCCGTTGCAGGCATTAAAAGAAATCAGAAGAATTCTTCGCCCTGCCGGAAAGATAATCATCGGTATGCTGGACAAGGACAGTCCTCTTGGTAAGCTATATGAAATGGAGAAACATGATAGCAAGTTTTTTAAGCAGGCTGTTTTTTATTCGGTTTATCAGGTACTGGAATGGCTCAAGATATTAGAATACGGTCATATTCAGACACTTCAAACAGTCTTTCATAAACCGGAAGAAATTACCGCTTTGGAACCCATAAGAGAAGGACACGGAGAGGGATTTTTCGTTGTAATTTCTGCTCAAAAAGAAGAAACAATCTGAAAACAATGATTGTATTCTTGCAAAATCACTGGTTGTTACGAAAAAGAAAGAAAATATTTGTTGCAGCATATTTAATTCGTAATCCTCGATCTTCAGCTCTTCCTTCCAATGCAACCTTGTCTATTTCCGGTTGAACTCTTCACTGGACGCATAAAAATAGCTGTGTTTGTTTGATGAAGAAATCGATAAGATTTCAGAACTCTTGAGATTCTCTGTTCGTAGGTGGACTGGTTAAATCGGGTCACCGTGTTGGCCCCTCTCGCCACATCCCTTCGGGAAGCGAGTATTTCTTCTCGGATTCAATACCCCGCCAGCTTCTTGCCATGTATCGTTCAAATGGAAAGTAACGCCCCTGATCTACTCCTTTTTGTTTGCTTTAAGGGGAACTGAACAGATCGCGAAAATTTTGCTTTCGCTCACTCCTGTGAGAAAGTAGTAGTCCAGTCTGTTCAATCGTGGCAACAGACTTCTATGTGGAAGCATTACAATTAAAGTGAGGCTATCGCAGCAACATTGCGACAAGCTTCCTTATGGAGTAAATTAAGGGGACACCATACTTAATTCTATGCCACTCTTTTTGGGACAGACGGTACGGGGACAGGATAGTTTATTAGTCTGCAGCGCTGCCTAGTTCTTTTACAAATCGTTAAGAGATTCATCTTCTAACTGTTGTCGATTTGCAGGTGTACTGTGCACGAAACGAAAATACCCCCGAGTGTGAAGTGTGACGAAGAAATCAACAATTCGCCTGACATCGTCGGATAGGTCAAATCTCCTGCAAATAAAAAGGGAGTTTGAAAAGGTTTTATTTGACAATACATCATATTGGATGTATAATACAAACAATGATATTTCACATAAATTATTGGCGTAATCCATCAGGGAAAGCACCTGTTGAGAAATATATTGACGAGATAGACAACAAGGAAGAAAGGGCAGAACTGCTCTCTGCTTTAAAGGGAATACAAGAATATGGAACAGATACTATAGGGGTTGAATTTAGGCAGATAGAGGGCAAGCTATGGGAACTTAAGATAAGGACACATGGCGATCAACACAGGATATTTTATGTTGTTCTTAAAGGTAACGAGATGGTTCTTCTTCATGCCTATTTAAAAAAGACACCTAAAACACCTGTAAAAGAGATACAGACAGCTAAACAAAGGCTGAAACAATTAATGGAGGTTAAACAATGAGAAGCGATCTTGATAAACACATTGAGAGATACTTGAAAGATAAGGAATTCAAGATTTACTTTGACAGGGCAGTAGCCAAAAGGAAGATAGCTCAGGAGATAGCAGCTTTAAGGAAGGCATATAACATCACTCAGGCACAATTGGCCAAAGAGATTAAGACAAGCCAGCAAGCTATTTCAAGGCTTGAAAGCCCTAATGATAAACGGATGCCTTCCCTTGCATTTCTTGACAAAATTGCAAAGGTTTTTAACAGAAGGCTTGTAATCTCTTTACAAAAGTAAAGTCTTAGTATTGGCTGAGGGGCAGGCTTGCTGTTGTGCATTTAGCACAGCAACACCAAGATAAGCTTCCTTATATACATGTAAAACTCTTCATATTATTAATCCTTATCTTTTCATAATGCGGGATGAGGCAATAAGATTACATTATTGGACTCAAAACCGAGACAGGTGATTCTGTTATTCCCTTGCCAGTAAGGCATTTACATGGTGTTGCAAATGCATAATGGCTTGAAGCCAATAAAAAAGGGCTTGCATTTCTACAAACCCCTGATTTCATTGGTGGCGGGGGATGGATTTGAACCACCGACCTTCGGGTTATGAGCCCGACGAGCTACCAGGCTGCTCCACCCCGCGATATGTTTATTAACAATAACTTATCAGTGTTTTTTTGTCAAACATCGTCTCAATTCTGATAGTAGGCAGGGTTGTTTGGATTAAAGCCTTTTTATTCGCTCGATGATCTCTGAAGTTGATATGCCTTTTATATATGGAAGGCTAAGGGTCTCTTTCGCAATGTCTGAACCAACAATATCCTCTTTCCTCCAGTCTCCACCCTTGACGAGGATATCAGGCTGAAGTAGCTTGATTAATTCATAGGGTGTCTCTTCATCAAACAGGGCTACATAATCAACCATCTCAAGTGAAGACAAAACCTCTGCCCTATGATTCTGAGGATTGATCGGCCTTTTAGGTTTTATGATAGAGACAGACTTATCAGAATTTAATCCGACAATGAGCACACCTCCAAGTGCTTTTGCCTCTTTGAGATACCTGATATGGCCAGCATGTATAATATCGAAACAACCATTGGTGAAAACGATCTTCTTTCCATTGGCCTTTAGCTTATCAACGGTTCCTTTTAATTCTTCCCAGTTTAATACCTTTTCATTTTGCATTTCGATTTCTTTCAGTTTCTTTCTTGCTTTCTCTAACAACTCCTTTTCACTTTTATAACTTACCTTATCCGGCGCTTCGTCAACCAGAAACCATGCTGCATCGTCTACCTCATAGTCGTGGTTAGAAATATCTCCGCCTTCGTATTCCATGAGGAAAAAGTGAACAGTCTTTCTGCACT
>Ga0315281_10004729_pt1 | contig 19716 bp, 18 predicted proteins | sample YL17G07_0_MG_FD_204540 | JGI IMG/M metagenome (GOLD analysis project Ga0315281, IMG submission 204540) | Sediment microbial communities from Yellowstone Lake, YNP, Wyoming, USA - YL17G07_0 | ecosystem: Environmental > Aquatic > Freshwater > Lake > Sediment | place: USA: Wyoming | collected... | reverse complement strand
GGGGTGCTTTACGTCGCGCAAGGCCGCTACACGGAGGCCGAGCCGCTCTATAGGCGCAGTCTGACGATCCGCGAGAAAGCGCTCGGCCCGGATCACCCAAGCGTGGGGACGACCTTGAACAACATAGCAGTGCTTTACGACGCGCAAGGCCGCTACGCGGAAGCCGAGCCGTTCTATCGGCGGAGCTTGGCGATCGCCGAGAAAGCCCTCGGTCCGGATCACCCGAGCGTGGGAACGACCTTGGACAACCTGGCGTGGCTTTACGATGCGCAAGGGCGCTACGCGGAGGCCGAGCCGCTCTATAGGCGCAGTCTGACGATCCGCGAGAAAGCGCTAGGTCCTGAGCATCCGGATGTCGGAGGGTCGTTGAACAAACTGGCGGGACTGTATCGCGCGCAAGGGCGCTACGCGGAGGCCGAGGCGCTCTATCGGCGGTCTTTGACGATCCGCGAGAAAGCGCTGGGTCCTGAGCATCCGGATGCCGGAGTGTCGTTGCACAACATGGCAGTGCTTTACGAAGCGCAACGTCGCTACGCGGAGGCCGAGCCGCCGTACCGGCGGATCTTGAGCATTCTCGAGAAAGCCCTCGGACCGGATCACCCGGACGTGGGCACGGCATTGAGCAGCCTGGCGGGACTGTATCGCGCGCAAGGGCGCTACGCGGAGGCCGAGCCGGTCTATCGGCGGAGCTTGGCGATCGCCGAGAAAGCCCTCGGTCCAGATCACCCTAGCGTGGGAACGACCTTGAACAACCTGGCGGGCCTGTATCAAGCGCAAGGCCGCTATGCGGAGGCCGAACCGCTCTATCGGCAGTCTTTAGCAATCCGCGAGAAAACCCTCGGTCCGGATCACCCGAGCGTGGGGAGGACCTTGGCAAATCTCGCTAGCCTGTACGGGCAGCAGAAGCGCTGGGGTGAAGCTCTTGCACTGGCGCGGCGAGCAACGCAGTTGCTTGCCGCGCGGTTCGCGGTTCGCAGCGAAGGCGGCCGCGGCGCCGTGCTCGCGGAGCAGGGCACGCGCTCCGGGGAATTCGAGCTTCACGTCGCGCTGCTGCATGGGACGCACGGCGGCGAAGCGAACGCCGCGGCGGAGGGTTTCGAGGTTGCGCAACTCGCGCGAGCGAGCGACACGGCGGAGCAGGTGGCGAACATGGCGGCGCGCTACGCAGCGGGAAGCGATGCGCTGGCACAACTCGCGCGGGCGAGGCAGGATGCGATCGCGCGGTTGCAGGGAATGGATGCGCGCATCGTGCAAGCGTCTTCGCGTGCGGCGAAGGACCGCGACGCCGCGGTAGAAGCGCGTCTGCGCGCTGAAGCGGCGGAGACGAGGAAAACGCTTTTGGAACTCGATGCGCGCCTGGAGCGCGAGTATCCGCAGTACCGGGAACTGACCAATCCGAAGCCGCTGGAACTTGCGGATGCGCAGAGGCTGCTTGCCGAGGACGAGGCGCTGGTGCTGCTTCTGGTTTCGGCGGATGAAAGTTTCCTCTGGGTGCTGCGGCGCGGCGAGGCGGGATTCTTCAAGCTCGCGCTGAAGCGTGACGAGCTTGTCAGGATCGTTAAAAGGCTCCGCGCACAGCTTGACCTTGGCGCGGGCGATCCTGATCGCATCATTGCGCGGCCGTTCAACGTGGCGACAGCGCACGAGTTGTATCGCAAAATCTTTGGACCTGCGGAGACATTGCTCACCGGCGTAAAGCAGCTGATCCTGGTTCCCGACGGCGCGATGCAGAGTTTGCCGCCGGGCGTGCTGGTGACCGAGCTGCCGGCGAAGCCGATCGCGTCGCTTGCCGATCACGCGCAGGTGGCGTGGCTGGCGAAGAAATACGCCATCACGGTGCTGCCGGCCGCGGGCTCGCTCAGGGCGTTGCGGCAGTTTGCCAAGGCGCCCGCTTCGCGCGAACCGTTCGGCGGTTTTGGCGATCCGGTGCTGGAGGGCCGTGGCGAGGGCGCCCGCCGCGCGAATGTTCCGGCGCTCTACTCGCGCGGCGCGGTGGCCGATGCGAACGAGGTGAGGAAACTCGCGCGCCTGCCCGAGACCGCGGGCGAGCTTCGCGCCATCGCCGCGGCGCTGAACGCTCCCGCTGCGTCCATCCGGCTCGGCTCCGCCGCCACGGAGCGTGCGGTGAAGGAAGCGGATCTGACGCGCTACCGCAACCTCGCTTTCGCCACGCACGGCTTGATGGCGGGCGATTTCAAGGGGCTTGCGGAGCCGGCGCTGGTTCTCACGCCGCCGGAGAAGGGCAGCGAACTCGATGACGGGCTGCTGACCGCGGGCGAGATTTCGCAACTGAAGCTGGATGCCGACTGGGTGATTCTGTCGGCCTGCAACACGGCGGCGCCGGACGGCACGCCGGGGGCGGAGGGTCTCTCGGGGCTCACGAAGGCATTCTTCTACGCCGGCGCCAGATCGCTCCTGGTCTCGCACTGGGCCGTGAGTTCGGATGCGGCGGTGGCGCTCACGACGCACATGTTCGACGAGTCCGCGCAAGGCGCAACGAAGGCGGAGGCGCTGCGCCGCTCAATGCTCGCGTTGATGGCGCGCACGGACAAGCCCTACTACGCGCACCCCGCGTTCTGGGCGCCGTTCGTGCTGGTGGGCGAAGGCGGCGGTATCAGGCGATAACGGGGTGGATTGCGGACAACGCGGGCTGGGATAGGTAGCCGGGCAGATTGCACCGGCTACCCTTTACAAAAGCTCCCTACCGACAGGCGCGCCAAAATTAATCCCGGCGTGAAGATTGTCGGGCGTGATGGCATCGAGCATTTGCGCGAGGTTGAATTCCTTGCTGCGCAACGGTTCAATGGCGATGCGCCCGCCTTCTTCCCGTACACCAACCGGATCGTCCAGTTCCAGACGCACGGCCTGGCTGCGGCCCTTGCTGGTGATCGGTGCGACGATGACGCGCTTCACCACGCCCAATCCCTGTCGCGGCCGGGAAGTACATCGGGCCAGCCGGCACCGGCGGCCTCTTTTTCCGCGGCCAATTTATCGAACCAGCCGGCACGCGCCGGCTGCTCGCGCACGAGCCGCAGCCCGGGCTCGAACAGCTCCAGCGCCTCGCGCAAGGTGTCCCAGGAGGCAGTGCGCGGCAGCAGCACCACGGCGCGCCCGACGCGCTTGATCAGTACCGAGGCGCCTTCGAAACGGTATTGCTTCGGCAGGCGCACGGCCTGGCCGCGGCCGGTGCTGAAAAGCTTGGCGGTGTCCATTGACGACATGCGCACTTTCACGCGCTTGTCACGCTTCAAAGTAGCAGTCGCGGCCCGGCGCATTTTGGCTTTATCCGCCGCTGTCGCCGCCTTGATCCTGAAATCGCCCCTCTTGGACGCCTGAAGCAGCGCGGCTTCTTCCGCGTCAAGATATCTGGTTGCCTTGGTCTTCATGCCTTTGCTCCGGTTGTTTAGCCCCTCGTGTCCGTCAGAAACGCGCGGGCGCCTATATCAGGCGGCAACCGGCTGGATTGCGGACAACGCGGGGCGACCCATCTCAGCGAGCGCGCGATCCAGATCGTAGCGCGCCTGCAGATTGAGCCAGTATTGCGGCGATTGACGGAAGCGGCGCCCCAGACGAAGCGCCATGTCCGCCGTCACTGGGCGTTTGCCCTTCACGATGTGCGACACCCGCATGGGCGAAACGCCGATGGCACGGGCAAGCTCTGCCTGCGTAATAACCAGCTCCTCCAGCAACGCCGCGAGAAACAGGCCCGGATGCTGCGTGCGCAGCCGGCGGCCACGACCGACCACATCGGAGAGGTCCAGCAAGTGCAGCTTATCGGCGGAAATGCTCATGTTCGTCTCCCATCAATGGTAGTCGGTAATTTCTACGTCAAACGCATCGCCGCCCTCGAAGCGGAAACACACGCGCCATTGGTCGTTGATGCGCACGCTCCATTGCCCTTTGCGGTCATGCTTCAAGGCTTCCAGGCGGTTCGACGGCGGCAGGCGCAGATCCTCGATGCGCGTGGCGGCGTCCAGTGCATCCAGCTTGTCCTTGGCACGCCTGCGCAATTCGCTGGGAAGCCGCTTAGCATGAAATCCCAGGAACACCGCAGCAGTGAGCTTGTCGGCGAAGGACTTGATCACCTGCAAGATCATAAACAACGCGTTTACGATTGTCAACCTCCTGCCGTCCCACCTACCGTCCCACTTCTCGATTACTGCCGCATGCACATCCGCGCTACACTGAATCGGCCTTCACGTTGGTGGCCGCCATGTCCATGACCACAATCCGCTTGCCGAAAGACCTGAAAACCCGCGTCGCAGACTTCCTCGACACTGCAGAGAAACGCCATGCCAGCATCGTCGCCTCCGGCAAGGCGATTCCATGGAACAAAATGCGTGATTATCTCGAAAACCGAATTGCAGGCAAGACGGTGGCTCGCCCGGCGGCGAGGAAGCTGGCTCGCTGAGATTGTCGCGGAGATCGACACGGTCTTCGTGCTTGCGCTGCGCAGCCAGCGGGAGGCCGGATACACAAGAACGTGATCAGGCGGCAACAGACAGGAATATGCCTACCGCCAATCGCCCACGAGCATGAATGGTGCCCAGAACATCGGGTGCGAATACTCTTTCGTTTGAATCAATTCCATTTGTGCGGCCCGCAACGACTCTGCACCGGATACCTTCTTCATTCCTTCGTAGAATCGCGTCATCAGGATGGGGGTGGATTCATCGGCAACCGGCCACAGTGTTGCCAGCAGGGTTCGAGCGCCCGCACCGAGCACCGTGCGCTTGAACCCCCAGAACTCGTCCCCGCCGGAAACGCGCCCCAGGCCGCTATCGCATGCCGAAAGCGTGACAAGGCGCACTCCGCCAAAATTCACTCGATAGAGTTCGTGCGCCTCGACATCGCTCTGCCCCTTCTCGCCGACCGCGAGCCTTATGCGCGAGTACATGGGATCGATTTCGTCCACTTGCGCATGCGCCGCGATATGCAGAACGGCGTTGGCTGGCGCCTCGGCCAGCACCCGGGCCTTCGTTGCGGCTTCTCGCAGGTACTTGGTCGACATTGCGAACTGCGGCGCTATCCGTTCGACCTCGATTTCCGCACCCGGAAGTGGCGGTAGATCATCCTTACCCAGGGAAGGATTGCCAAACGCGAGCAACGAGTCTGCCGGAATTGACGGCTTGCGGACGATAGCTGCCAACGCACTTGCGGACGGTGCGGTGGCAATCGCCCGCTCCTCGATCAACCATCCTTTCGGCCCGTGCAGTGCCTGGAACGGCAGAAAGTGAAGCGACTTGTGCGGGACAAAAACCACCGTCTCGTTGTCCTGCAGCCCTAAGGGAGCAACGAGCTGCGCATACAGCTCGCCAGCCTTGGTCTGGACTGCACCCAAACTGGTTATCTGCTTGCGGAGCGACCGCACGGATTCCGCGAGAGGCGCCGACCCGACCGGCAGCCATTGCGCCGAAAGCTTCCCGTCTCCCCGTAGCACCCAGGCGGCGGTTCTCTTTGGAAATACGTGATAAACGACAAGTGCCGTAGCCGGCGGCAACGTCTCCGCGATCGCGGTCGTGCCGAGCGCTTGCTCGGGTGTTGCGCCGGCGTGCTTGATTCGTCCTCGAATTAGATCGGCAAACGCGCGTGCGCGGCTCATCTCCGATAACGCGAAGGCGTCCGAGAATCGACCGTCGTCCATTGCGACTTCGATCGCGAGTTCATAGACCTCCTGGACCTCGCCGAAAAAACCGGTTCGAAACTCCTCCGAGCGAAAGCGGGCAAGTATGCCCTCCGCAAGGCGCACTACGTCGCGCAGCTCGGACGCGGCCGTGGCGCGATCCCCCATCGTGAGGATCGCCCGCGCAAGTCCGAGTCGAAACCACATGGCGGTCAGCGGTGCCTTGCTCTCGTCCAACGTCTTGATCGCGGTCGAGTAGAGGCGCCTCGCCTCGTCGGCCTTTCCAGATGAGAGGGCAATCTCCGCTTCGCCTCTGAACGCTGCGGCACGAAGCTGCTGGTTATTCTCGTCTTTCAAGTCCGTAAATAATTCTGCAGCCTTGGCGAGGTTGCCGCGCTTAAACTCGGCGCGACCGAGGGAAGCTCGGATCCAGGGCCGATCAGGCCTAAAGGAATTGTCGATCGCCGTTTCGTATTCCTTCACCGCCCGATCGTATGCGCCGCGCCGGAACTGAATATCGCCGCGTGACTTGTGGACGCCAGCCAGGACCCATGATCTATCGGACCCTCCCAAGCTTGACACCAGACGCAGCGCATTCTCCGACCAGTACCACGCCTTATCCAGATCTCCAGCAAGACTGAATGCATACGCTAGATCGCGGGAAGCATAGACCTGGGCCCTCGAGCTTCCTTCGCTTTCACCCAGGAAAAACGCCTTGCTGGCAGCTCGAACTGCCTCGCGAAACTCCCCCCGGTTGGAAAGCTCGACAGAACTAGCGCAATATTCCGACGATGTTCTCTTGATCACGTCGGCCTGATAGAGCAGGCGCCCACTCGATGCGATTGCGGTGGCATTCTCCGCATCTCGAACTCGACCATCTACTGCTTCGAGCACCGACACAGCGTGTCTTGACTGACCATACGCGCCGGCGGCGACAAATGTGAAAACAATCGCAGTGCTGATAAGTCTTGCCCGCATGGCAGCTCCCTTTTCTTCGTCGTCCTTCGAAGACCCGCAAATCAGTTTCCGATGTCGCGATTTAAGTTCTTAAAGCCCGTTACGAGTAGATGAGCAATAGGGGTACTGACACCGTGAACGGCTGGTGAAATACCCTCACGCGCGCAATCATCGAGACAGCCGTCCGTTCACCCAAACAAGCACCTGTTTCACGTCGTCGTTGCCTGGTTGCTTGCGCAGCATTTCGTCGACGACGGCTTTCATGTCCTCGTACAGCAGGTAGTCATGCAGCACCGCGTACAGATATAGCTCGGATGTGATGTCATCGGCGGGCATTTCTCGGCGCATCTTCTCGTAGGTCGCGCGCGCATCGCCCACCGCCGCCTGCTGCTCGAGGCTCGCCTTTTGCACGGGGGTGATGCCGCCGCGGAGCTGGATGCCGCCGAGTTTCGCGCTCTGCATCAGTTCCGGCACGCGCGCAATGCGCTGCGACACGCCAGCCGGAAGGACAGTGATTTCGGCGGCCTTGCCGGAAATCGCCTCACCCGCCCCTTTCCCCGCGCGAAAACTCGACGGCCCTGACCAACCCTCCTGCCGGGAACTCGTGAAATAGACGATGCGGACCTGCCCGCCGGCCGGCACGTTGAACCGGTCGCCATCACGCACGCGCATGAACGGCTTGGCTTCGCTGGGACTACCCGAGAGCGGCGCGTAGGTTACGCCTCCACTTACCAGATTGACGAGGCCGACGTCGCCGCCCTGCGCCCAGGCTGCCGCGCTCACAGCGGAAAACAACAATGCCAGAAATTTCTTGCGCATACCGCCATCCCTCTTCGGAATCACGAGTCTACACCCAGCACTTCATAGACAAGAATCGGCTCAGTTCGCCCTTTCACCGTGATCCGCTCGGATTTGCCGGTTTGCACACCCTCGCCCGCCGCCCTTACGGTCGCCTCGCTCGCCGCGATAACGACCTTTAGCTCCTTGGTGGCGCTCTCCAGCCGCGAAGCGGTGTTCACGGTATCGCCGATGGCAGTGAATTCCTTGCGCTTCGGTGTGCCGATGTCGCCGATCACTGCTTCGCCCGTATGCAGGCCGATGCCGATGCCAAACTCGGCGAGTCCACGGTCGGGGAAGCGTTCGTGCATCCATTGCTTGAACGCCTGCGCCTCCTTTGCCATGCCAACCGCCGCGAGCATCGCACGCCGCGCGTGATCCGGGTACTGCACCGGTGAGCCGAACACCGCCATCACTGCGTCGCCGATGTATTTGTCCACGGTGCCGCCTTGCGCGAGGATCGGCTCGCATGCCCGGGTGAAGTAAGCATTCAGCATCTCGACGACTTCGTGCGCGGAGAGTTTCTCCGAGAGCGTCGTAAAGCCCCGGATATCGGAAAACAGCACCGTGACCGTGAGCACGTCTCCGCCGAGGTCGGGACGCCGGTCTTCGGCGAGTAGTTTGTCCACCACTTCATCGGAAACGTAGCGCCCGAACATCTGGCGGATGCGCGAGCGCTCGCGTTCCTCGCCGGTCAACCGCAGGCCGAGGGTCATCAGGTAGCCGAACGCGAGCGCAAGCTGCGGCTCGGCCACCGGCAGCACCCAGTCGCTACGTAACAGCGCGTAAGCCGGCAACGTAACGAGGGCGGATGCCGCCGCGACCACGGCGATTCCCCAGCCGGCGTGCAATTTCATGAACAGCGGCACCGCCAGCAGCAGCAGCGCGGTAACGTAGGCAATTTCGATCGGCGCCGGTAGCGACTTCGGATAGCGCCCCGACAAAATCGTTTCGATGATGTTGGCGTGGATCTCGCCACCCGCCATCTGTTCCGATCTGAGACCGCGGGAATAAGGCGTGAAATGGAGGTCCGAACTTCCCGCATTGCCGACCGCGATGATCGCCACCTTGCCTTCGAGCGCCTTCACTTCCGGCCGTTCGAGCGCGTCGGCCTGGAGGAGTACGTTCATCGACAGCGTCGGGATGGTTCCGGGAGGCCCGGTGTAGCCGATCGGCAGCGATTCCGGCTCGCGGTGCAACACGCTGCCGGCGATCTCCCACTGATTCTGCGCAGGATCCATGCCGGCGGCGCGCAACGCCAGTTGCATCGCGAAGCCGATACCGGGAAATGCCGGGTCGGCAGCGATCGAGGGATAGAAATGCCGGACGCGCTTGTCGTCGTCGGGATACAGATTGCCGATGCCCAGATCGTGCATCCCGGCGGGCAGCAGCAGCAAGTGGTCCTCCGGCGGAAGCAGCAACTGGGCCTTGCCGCCTTTCGTCTCCACCAGCTGCGTGATCAGTATCTTGTCGCCCTTCGCGAGCGCGGCGCGCAGCGGCGAATCGAAACTGCGGCTCGCCGCGCTGTCGGGAAGCTTGAGCTTCCTCAGCCAACTCTCGGCGCTCACCTGGTAGAGCACATCCAGCCCCACCGCCTTGACGCCCGCCTGCGCCAGCGCATCCATCGCGCGCGCGAAATGCGGCGCCCAGAACACCAACGGGTCGTCTTTCAGCGCCGCCAGCGTCTCGTCGTCAATCGCGATAAACGCCGTATGCCGCGGTTGATAGCGCACGCCGGACAACATGTGCCAGTAGTCGTAGTAGACGTTCTCCAGCGAGCGCACCCAGTTGGTACGCGCCAGCGAAAACGCAAGCAGACATGCAAGTACCACCACCGCGCTATAGCGCAGAAACTGGCGCCGCGTGGAAGTCAGATTGCGCTTCTGAGGAATGGAGTTGGAATCAACCCTTGGACAGCGCGATCAGGATGCTGCAGGGCGAGTAATCGAGCAGCGACGCCCCCACCGAGCCCTTCCACCAGCGCGCCGCCCAGGAGGTACTCTGGTTGTGGCCGACCACGATCAGGTCGGCGCCTACTTCCTTCGCGGCGCGGCAGATTTCCTCCACCGGCTCGCCGACCGCGAGATGGCCCGCGGCCTTGAAGCCCTTGTCGGTCAGGCTCTTGATGCCTTCGTCGAGCACCGCCTGGGTGCGCTTTTTCTCGTCTTCGAGCAATTCTTCGGGAACGAACCCCTCGGTGAGGAACAGGCTGGGTGGCATGCTCGCGACCGCGAGCAGGTGCATTTCCGCATTGAGGAAACCCGCCAGATCGGCGGTTTCGAACAGCGCCCGCTTGCCCTCAACGGAGCCGTTGTATGCGAGAAGGATCTTGCTGTATTTCATGCGCGCCTCCCTCAGGTCATGCACGTTTTACGCGACCAGCGCGAACTCTCCTTTTCGCGTTGGTCTGGGGAATTATATCCTCTAGAATCACACCTCCATGCTCGATATTCAACGCAGCGATCTGGTCGCCGGCGTGGCCGGCAGCGGCACCATGGGGCGCGGGATCGCGCAGGTGCTCGCCCAATGCGGCGTGCGCACCCTGGTGTTCGATTCCAAGCCCGGCGCGGCGCAAGCCGCCAAGGACGCGATCGGCAAGACGCTGGCCGGCCTGGTGCACAAGGGGCGCGTGTCCCAATCCGGCGCGGACCAGACCCTGGCCCGCATCGAGATCGTCGATTCGCTCGGCGCGCTCAAGCCTTGCCACGTGGTCGTCGAAGCGATCGTCGAGCTGCTCGCGCCAAAACAGGAGCTGTTCAAGGCGCTCGAGGCCGTGGTGCCGGAAAAATGCATCCTGGCCTCCAACACCTCGTCCCTGTCGGTGACCGCGATGGCCTCGGCTTGCGCAAGGCCCGGGCGCGTCGCCGGTTACCATTTCTTCAATCCGGTGCCGGTGATGAAAATCGTCGAAGTCGTGGATGGCGAACGCACCGAACCCTGGGTGGGCGACGCCCTGATCGCGCTCGCGAAGCGCTACGGCCACAAGCCGGTCCGTTGCAAGGACACCCCCGGCTTTATCGTCAATCATGCGGGGCGCGGCTACGTCCCCGAGAGCCTGCGCGTGCTGCAGGAGGGCGTGGCGGACTTCGCCACCATCGACCGCGTGCTGGTGGAGGCGGCGGGCTTCCGCCTTGGCCCGTTTGCGCTGCTCGACCTGGTGGGGCTCGACGTCGCGCATGGCGTGATGAAATCCATGCACGCGCAGTACTACGGCGAACCGAAGTACCAACCCTCGTTCCTCTCCGATCCGCGCGTCGCCGCGGGCTTGCTCGGGCGCAAGACGGGAAGGGGCTGGTACGGGTACGGGAAGGATGGCGCCGCCGAGAAAATCGCGGAACAGGCGGTTCCGTCGGGAAGCCTGGATTCGGTCTGGTGTGTTCCCGAATTGAAGGATCTTTTGACCAAACTGGGGGCGAAAGTCGAATCCAGGCCGTCCCCGGATTCGGTCTGCTTTATCGCTCCCTACGGCCACGACGCCACCAGCACCGCGCTGCAGCTGAAGCTCGATCCGGGGCGCACCGTTGCCGTCGATCCGCTGTTCGGCTTCGCGAAGCGCCGCACGCTGATGACCACGCCGGTTACCAGGCCCGGGGTGCGGGATGCCGCGCACGCGCTGCTCGCCTCCGATGGCGTACCGGTGTCGGTCATCCGCGATTCGGCGGGCTTCGTCGCGCAGCGCGTGGTGGCGCACATCGTCAACGTGGGCTGCGACATCGTGCAGCAGCGCATCGCCTCGCCCGACGACCTGGATGCCGCCGTGGTGCTGGGCCTGGGCTACCCGCACGGCCCGCTCGCCATGGGCGATGCGATAGGCGCGGCGAAAGTCCTCGCCGTACTCGAAGCAATGCATTCGTTTTATCAGGAACCCCGCTACCGCCCGAGCCCCTGGCTCAAAAGACGGGCCCGGCTGGGCATCTCACTTACGACCCCGGAGTAACCCCATGCTTGATGCCTACATCTACGACGGACTGCGTTCCCCCATCGGCCGGCACGCCGGCAAACTCGCGGGCCTGCGCCCGGACGACCTGGCCGGCGAAATGATCGCCGAGGTGGTCAGGCGCAACGGCGTCAAACCCGAGGACATCAGCGACGTGATCCTCGGCTGCGTCACGCAGGCCGGCGAGGACTGCCGCAACGTGGCGCGCTTCGCCACGCTGATGGCGGGTTTGCCGCCGACGGTCCCGGCCGTCACCGTGAACCGCCTGTGCGCCTCGGGCCTGCAGGCGGTGACCGATGCCGCGCGCGCCATCACCGCCGGCGAGGGCGAGCTCTACGTCGCGGGCGGCGTCGAGAGCATGTCGCGCGCACCGTTCGTGATGGCGAAAGCCGAATCGCCCTACTCGCGCGACGTGAAGATGTACGACACCACGATCGGATCGCGCTTCACCAACCCGCGCTTCAGGAAACTGTACGGCGACCAGGCGATGCCCGAGACCGGCGACAACGTGGCGAAGGAATTCGGCGTCTCGCGCCAGCAGGCCGACGAATTCGCGCTCGGCTCGCAGAAGAAGTACGCGAAAGCCGAGGCTGAAGGGTTTTACCAGGGAGAGATTCTTCCCGTGAATCTCCCGGGCAAGAAACGCGATGCGCCGCCGACGGTGGTCGCGCAAGACGAGCATCCGCGCCGCGACTCCACCATGGAATCGCTGACGAAGCTCAAGCCTTTGTACGAAGGCGGCGTCGTCACCGCGGGCAACGCCTCGGGCGTGAACGACGGTGCGGCGGCGCTGATCGTCGCGAGCCTGAAGTGGGGCGAAAAGAACGGCAAGAAACCGATCGCAAGAATTCTCTCGGCCGCCTCCGCCGCGGTCGAGCCGCGCATCATGGGCGTCGGCCCGGCCTACGCGATCCCGAAAGCGCTCGAGCGCGCGAAGCTTTCGCTCAAGGACATGGACATCATCGAAATCAACGAGGCCTTCGCCAGCCAGGTGCTCGGTTGCCTCGCGCTGATGAAGGTGGACTTCAAGGACCCGCGCGTCAACCCGAACGGCGGCGCCATCGCCATCGGCCACCCGCTCGGCTGCTCGGGCGCGCGCCTCGCGCTGACGGTGTCGCGGCAGCTGAAGGAAACCGGCGGCCGGTACGCCGCGGTGTCGCTGTGCATCGGCGTCGGGCAGGGCCTGGCCGTGATCCTGGAGCGCGTGAAATGAAACGCGAAAAGCTGAAAGCCAAATTCTCCTGGGACGATCCGCTGCTGCTCGACCAGCAGCTGAGCGAAGACGAGCGCATGGTGCGCGACGCCGCGCGCGCCTACTGCCAGGACAAGCTCGCGCCCCGCGTGATCGAGGCCTTCCGACACGAGAAGACCGATGTGGCAATTTTTCCCGAAATGGGCGCGCTGGGTCTCCTCGGACCGACGATCCCCGAGCAATACGGCGGACCGGGGCTGAACTACGTCAGCTACGGCCTGATCGCGCGCGAGGTCGAGCGCGTGGACTCGGGCTACCGTTCGATGATGAGCGTGCAGTCCTCGCTGGTGATGGTGCCGATTTTCGAGTTCGGCAACGACGCGACAAAGCAGAAGTACCTGCCCAAGCTTGCCAGCGGCGAGTGGATCGGCTGCTTCGGCCTTACCGAACCCGACCACGGCTCCGATCCGGCCTCGATGGTGACGCGCGCGAAGAAAGTCGCCGGCGGCTACAGCCTCAGCGGCACGAAGATGTGGATCTCCAACTCGCCGATTGCCGACGTGTTCGTGGTCTGGGCGAAGGACGACGAAGGTGCAATCAGGGGTTTTGTTCTTGAAAAGGATTTCAAGAATCTTTCCGCCCCTCCTATTCATGGCAAGGTAGGACTGCGTGCTTCCGTGACAGGCGAGATCGTGATGGACGGCGTGTTCTGTCCGGAAGAAAACGCGTTTCCCGACGTGCGCGGCCTGAAAGGGCCCTTCACCTGCCTCGACTCGGCGCGCTACGGCATCGCCTGGGGCGCGCTGGGCGCGGCCGAAGACTGCTGGCACCGCTCGCGCCAGTACGTGCTCGACCGCAAGCAGTTCGGCCGGCCGCTCGCCGCCAACCAGCTGATCCAGAAAAAACTCGCCGATATGCAGACCGAGATCACCCTCGGCCTGCAGGGCTGCCTGCGCCTCGGGCGCATGAAGGACGAAGGCACGGCGTCGGTCGAGATCACCTCGATCCTGAAGAGGAACTCCTGCGGCAAGTCGCTCGACATCGCGCGCCTCGCGCGCGACATGATGGGCGGCAACGGCATCTCGGATGAATTCGGCGTCGCGCGCCACCTCGTCAATCTCGAAGTGGTGAACACCTACGAAGGCACCCATGACATCCACGCCCTTATCCTCGGCCGCGCCATGACCGGGATCCAGGCCTTCAATTGACACACCAAAGGAGAACAAGATGACGCTTTGCCCGATCGCGATCGTAGCCGGCTGCAAAAAGTGCCCTGCGTTCAGTGCCTGTCCGCTCAAGGGCGTGATCGGCGATTACAAGCCTGAAGATGGCGCAGCAAAGCCGCCATCGGCGGAAGGTTCCGGAAAGCCCAAGTAGCATGCTTCGCACGGCCGCCCTCCTGCTCGCACTGGCGGCCGGCGGTGCGGCGCTTGCGCAACAGGACCTGCCCGCCAACGGCCTGTTCCTGATCGCCAAACCGACGCTGGCCGATCCGAATTTCGCGCGCACCGTGGTGCTGGTCACGCAGACCGGGGATTCGAGCACGGTGGGCGTGATCATCAACCGGCCGAGCGAGCTCAAGCTGTCGCAATTTCTATCCGGGGAGTTTGCGACGCAGAACTACCGCGACCCGATCTACACCGGCGGCCCGGTGATGCGCCAGGCGATCGTCGCCGTGTACCGATCCAAGACCGTGCCCGCCGCGCCGGCGTTCCACGTCCTGAAGAACATCTACCTGACGATGCACCCGGACAACATCAAACTGTTGCTGGCCGCCCCCGAGGCGCAATACCGCCTCTACGCCGGTTTCTCGGGGTGGGCGCCGCGCCAGCTGGAAAGCGAGTTCATGCGCGACGGCTGGTACGTGCTGGCGGCCGACGAGGCGATGGTATTTCGCGGCAGCGCCGATGGATTATGGGAGGAACTGGTGGAAAGAGTGGAGCGGCGCAGCCCCCGGACGCATAATTCAGGCGTTACAATATTCGCGAAATGGCCCGCGCCATGCGCCTGTTGATTGCCATCGCGGTTCTCGCCTGTGCGGCAGCGTGGGCAGCCCCTGCGCTGGCGCAGGATGAGGATGCGGCGATATTGCTGGTGGCGCACCCCGCGTTCCGCGATCTCGATTACCGCCAGAGCGTGCTGCTTGCGGCGCCCGGGCCAAACGGCGGCCACGTCGGCGTGATCCTCAACCGGCCGACCCGCCGCCCGCTCAGCAGCCTGTTTCCGGAACACGAACCTTCCAAGAAAGTAATCGATCCGGTCTATTACGGCGGTCCGTTTTCGCGCGGCGCGCTGGTGGCGCTGGTGAAAACAGAAGCCGCGCCCGGCGCGGGATCGGTGCAGCTGATGAAGAACCTGTACATGGCGTTCCGCGTCAACACCATCGATCAGGTCATCGAGTCCAAGCCGAACGATGCGCGCTATTACGTCGGCTACGTCGGCTGGCGCCCGGGCGAACTGAAGGTCGAGATCGAACGCGGCATATGGTCGGTGCTGGGCGCCGACCTGGAGGTGGTCTTCCGCAAGGACGTGGAAGGCTTGTGGGAGGAAATGCTCCAGCAGACCCGGCGCATCCGCGCCGGATCCGATTTGCCTTACGCCGCCGCTTTTACGGGCGCTTTTTCGAACGTCATTTTCCCGCCGCGGTAGTCGACGCGGATCGTGTCCCTGGGCGCGAAGCGCCCTTCCAGGATCGCTTTGGCGAGCGGGTTCTCGAGTTCGGACTGGATCGCGCGCTTGAGCGGGCGGGCGCCGTAGACGGGGTCGAAACCGGCCTTCGCCAGTTCCAGGACCGCGGCATCGGCGATGTCCAGGCCGTATTCCATCTTCGCCAGCCGCGCCGACAGGAGCTTCAACTGGATGCGCGCGATCGAGCGGATATTCTCGCCGGCAAGAGCGTGGAACACCACCATCTCGTCGATCCGGTTGACGAACTCGGGCCGGAAATGGGCCTTCACCTCTCCCATCACCGCCAGTTTCACCACGCCGTAGTCGCTGTCCGCCATGCTCTGGATCATGTGCGAACCCAGGTTCGAGGTCATGACGATCACCGTGTTCTTGAAATCCACGGTGCGGCCCTGACCGTCGGTCATGCGGCCTTCGTCCAGCACCTGCAGCAGCGCGTTGAACACGTCCGGGTGCGCTTTCTCGATTTCGTCGAACAGGATCACCGAGTACGGCTTCCTGCGCACCAGTTCGGTGAGCTGGCCGCCCTCGTCATAGCCGACATAGCCGGGCGGCGCGCCGATCAGGCGCGACACCGAATGCTTCTCCATGTATTCGGACATGTCGATGCGGATCAGGTGGTCCTCCGAATCGAACAGGAACGCGGCGAGCGCCTTGCACAGCTCGGTTTTGCCTACGCCGGTCGGCCCCAAGAACAAGAAACTTCCATAAGGCCGATTCGGATCAGACAGCCCCGAGCGCGAGCGCCGGATCGCGTCCGACACGAGGCGCACGGCCTCGTCCTGGCCGACCACGCGCTCGTGCAGGCGGTTCTCCATCTGCAGAAGCTTGTCGCGCTCGCCCTGCATCATCTTGGACACGGGAATGCCGGTGGCGCGCGACACAACCTCGGCGATCTCCTCGGCGCCCACCTGCGTGCGCAGGAGTTTCGCTTTGAGGGGTTTGTCCTGGTTCTTCAATTGAGATTCAAGAGCCGGAATCTTTCCGTATTGAATCTCCGACATCTTTTGCCAGTCTCCCTTGCGCTTGGCTTCTTCCATCTGCAGGCGCAGTTTTTCCAGTTCTTCCTTGACATGCTGGCCGCCGGCGACCTGCGCCTTCTCCGCTTTCCAGATCTCTTCGAGGTCCGAGTACTCCTTTTCGAGTTTCCCGATCTCGTCTTCGATCAGCGCAAACCGCTTGCGGGAAGATTCATCCTTTTCCTTCCTTACCGCCTCCCTTTCGATTCGCAATTGAATCAGACGGCGCTCGAGGCGGTCCATGGACTCGGGCTTGGAGTCGATTTCCATCTTGACGCGCGCGGCCGCCTCGTCGATCAGGTCGATCGCCTTGTCGGGCAGGAATCGGTCGGTGATGTAGCGGTTCGAGAGTTCGGCGGCGGCGACGATCGCCGGATCGGTGATCTCGACGCCGTGGTGCACTTCGTAGCGCTCCTGCAGGCCGCGCAGGATGGCGATGGTCGCCTCCACCGTCGGCTCGCCGACCAGCACCTTCTGAAAGCGGCGCTCCAGTGCCGCATCCTTCTCGACGTACTTGCGATATTCGTTCAAGGTTGTCGCGCCGATGCAGTGCAGTTCGCCGCGCGCGAGCGCGGGCTTGAGCATGTTGCCGGCGTCGATCGCGCCTTCGGCCTTGCCGGCGCCGACCATGGTGTGCATTTCATCTATGAAAACGATGGTGCTGCCCTCATCCTGCGCGAGTTCCTTCAGCACCGATTTCAGGCGCTCTTCGAACTCACCGCGGTATTTCGCGCCCGCCAGCAGCGACGCCATGTCGAGCACCAGCACGCGCTTGCCCTTCAGGCTCTCGGGCACCTCGCCATTGACGATGCGCTGCGCGAGGCCTTCGACGATCGCCGTCTTGCCGACGCCGGGCTCGCCGATCAGCACGGGATTGTTCTTGGTGCGGCGCTGCAGGATCTGGATGCAGCGCCGGATCTCGTCGTCGCGGCCGATCACCGGATCGAGCTTGCCCTTCTCGGCGCGCTCAGTCAGGTCGAGGGTGTATTTCTTCAGCGCCTGCCGCTGGCCTTCATCCGCTTGCGAGGAAACTTTTTCTCCGCCCCGGACCTGTTCCACCGCTTTTTCGAGGCTTTGCTTCGTGATGCCGGAAGACTTGAGCAGCTTGCCGATTTCCCCCTTGTCCGCCGCGCAGGCGAGCAGGAAGAGTTCCGAGGCGATGTACTGGTCGCCGCGCTTCTGCGCGTCCTTGTCGGCGACGTTGAGCAGGTTGCCAAGATCGCGCGAGACGTGCACTTCGCCCGGCGTGCCCTCGACCTTGGGCAGCCGGCCGATCGCCTGGGTCAGGGCCTGCTTGAGGGCATTCGGATTGCCGCCCGCCTGGGCAACGAGAGAAGTGACCCCGCCGTCCTCCTGGTTCAGGAGGGCGAGCAGCAGGTGCTGGGGCTCGATCTGCTGGTGGTCATGGCCGAGCGCGAGGCTCTGGGCCTCGGCAAAGGCCTCCTGCAGCTTGGTCGTGAATTTGTCGTATCGCATGGCGCTGATCTCGCAACTCTTTTACCCGATCCCAGATGGGGGTCGTTTGCCTGAAATCAAGTCGCCGACGCCTAGCAAGGTCAGCGCCGCGGCAGAGAATGCCGCGCCGGCGTAGAAGGTCGCGGCGGCGCCCAGCGTATCCCAGAGCAATCCCGCCAGCACGCTGGCAACGAGCATCGCCACACCGCAGGCCAGATTGAAGATGCCGAAGGCAGTCCCGCGCAGATGCGCCGGCGCCGTGGCGGCTACCATCGTGGCGAGCACGCCCTGGGTCAGGCCCATGTGCAATCCCCAGAGCGCGACGCCGAGCGCGATCGCAGGCAAGCCTTGCCCCAGCGCGAGGACCAGATCGGCGGCGATCAGCAGCGCGAGCCCCGCCCCGAGCAGCTTGACGTGGCTCATGCGGTCGGAAAGCCCGCCAACCGGGTATGCGGTTGCGGCGTACACCACGTTCATCACCACGAAAACCAGCGGCGCGAACGCGTCGGGCAAACCTTGCTGCTGCGCTCGCAGGATCAGGAACGCCTCGCTGAAGCGCGCGAGCGTGAACACCGCGCCGAAGATGACCACCAGCCAGTACGCGCGCTCCAGTTCGCGCAACGAATGCCAGCCGATGGCCGCAGCCGGCGGCCGGCCGGCAGTGCCCGAGGCCGGCTCCTCGACCCCGAACACGAGCAGCAGCACCGCGATCGCGGCGGGTATCACCGCGAACCAGAACACGGTGCGGAAGTCTCCCGCCCAGAGCAGCATCAAGCCGACGGCAAGCAGCGGGCCCAGAAATGCACCGACGGAATCCAGCGACTGGCGCAAGCCGAACGCGGCGCCCCTGATTTCGGGCGGCGCCAGATCCGCCACCAGGGCATCGCGCGGCGCGCCGCGAATTCCTTTGCCGATCCGGTCCATGAAGCGGGCTGCGAGCACCCAGTTCACGGACAACGCAAGCGCGAACAGCGGCTTGGACACGGCGCCCAGGCCGTAGCCGAACACCGCCAGCGCCTTGCGCCTGCCGAAATAGTCGCTGATGGCGCCGGAAAAAACCTTGACGATCAGAGCCGTGGATTCGGCGATACCTTCGACGATGCCGACCTGCAAGGCGCTCGCGCCAAGACCGGTAACCATGAACACCGGCAGCAGGCTGTGAATCAGCTCCGAGGAGACATCCATGAACAGGCTGACGAAACCGAGCATCCAGATACTTCGCGGGATGCGCCGATTGGAGGTCATTGCGCGGACGTCGGATTCACGCAGTGTTGAACTCAGCGCACGACCAGCACCGCACGCCCGGCGTACTGCACCACCTGCTTGGAGACCGAGCCAAGCAGAAGGCGCGCGAACTTGGAACGGCCGCGATCGCCAACGACGATCAGATCCGCTTTGTGCCTGTCGGCGTGGTAGATGATCTGCTCTGCCGGGTGGCCTACAGCGACCTCGAAATGCCCTCTGATTCCTCTCGCCGACACCGGGCGCTTGAGCGGAGCAAGCAGTTTCTTATGATAGTGGCGCGAATTTTCAATCACCGCCTCGCCCTCGACGTCATCCCCGATCTCGGGCGGTCGAACGACCGTCAGCACGTACAAATCCGCTTTGTCCCCGGCCGCGAGGTCCAGAGCCTTGTCAAACGCCTTTTTGCCGGCCTTCGAGCCGTCGTAACCCACCAGGATGCGCCGATACATCGTCAGCTCCGTTTCGCTTTTGCTGTTACGGGTGATTCGTCGGCTTTCGCGGCGGGAAGCAGGTGGCGGGGCATGAACCATGCATTTGCGATCAACGTCGGCACCACCGCGCTTGCGATCACTGCCGCCACCAATGCCGAGTACTGCACCTGATCGATAAGCTTGTGCGAGAGGCCGAACAGCGCAGAAATCGTGCCAAAGGTGAGGCCGGTGGACATCAGCAGCGTCGTGTACATGCCCTCTTTGCGTGGAGATCGAAACGCCTGCGTCACGGGATAGACACCGACGATCTTGGTCATTACCTTCACAACGAGCAT
>Ga0315281_10004728_pt1 | contig 19719 bp, 13 predicted proteins | sample YL17G07_0_MG_FD_204540 | JGI IMG/M metagenome (GOLD analysis project Ga0315281, IMG submission 204540) | Sediment microbial communities from Yellowstone Lake, YNP, Wyoming, USA - YL17G07_0 | ecosystem: Environmental > Aquatic > Freshwater > Lake > Sediment | place: USA: Wyoming | collected... | reverse complement strand
CATGCCCTTGAAGAGCGACGAGCCGTCCACCCGCTCGCCCTGGGCCAGGATACTTTCGGCTTGGTCGCTGTTCGTGACGGGGATCTTGAGCTCCTTGAGCTTTCCGTCCAGCGCTGTGTAATGGAAGGTGATGCGTTCGATCCCTTTCTCTTCGATGACCTTGAGAAAGTCACCCCGCTCGAAATCCTGCGGCGGCTTGTTCAGGAGAACCGAAAGCGGATTGGACAGGGCGTAGTTATAATTCTTTGATGAGGGCATGCGTCAGACTCCTTAATAAATAGCATCTATTATGCGGAGAATACGCATTTTAGAGAAAATTAGCATGGATTTCAATTCGAAATTAATCTTAAGGCGCTATGGATGATTTCAATCAGACTTTAGGTATAATTTCATTTTCCTCGCTTTTCGTCTCATTCGGCGCCGCGGACGGCTTCCGGGCCGCATCCCCGCGCTTTCAAGCTGTCCATGACACCCCTTGGAGTCGAGATTTATACTTCCTCACGATGGTTGGATGGGAAAACCGAGATAAAGATACTTACTTAACCGTCGCAGGCGAAATGGAATTTCTTCTTCTATGATGATGTGATGCAAGCGATATTCTTATTCTGTCCTCCTTCCGCAGCGTGGACCGGGCCGGAGAGCGACAATGTCTTTGACGAGGTCCCTGCTTGTCATGAAGGTAAACAACTATATCGCCGACCGTGAATCGGTGTCAAGAACGCAAAAACCGCTCGAGGGTGAACCCTCTCTGGGTCAGTATCTGGCCGGAGAAACTCGTCCTGCGGCGATTCGACCCCGATTTTATTAGCGCAGGATCAAGGTCTTACGGACGGCCGCGCGGCGGTCCATTCCGACGTCTTCGACCGTGATCACCAGGTCATACCGGCCGGGAGCAACGTCTGGGAGGACAAGATCCGCGGCCAGGACGTCGGGCCCTCCTTCGTATGTCATATGCTCGCGGACTTCGACCTCGAGGGGCGTTTCTCCTCCATCGAGCAGGGAGACGAGTTTCGCCTCGACCGCCAGGATGGGCGTGTCCCCGGGCAGACGCGGCCGTAACTCGAACGGCGTTATAGCCAGAAGTCGCCGCGTTCCCGGCGAAATCTCCCCGACAACGGGATAACCTTCTTTAGGGATCAAGCGATAGAGGCTCATGATCGACGGCTCGCCCGCGGCCGGCTTTCCTTTCGTGGTTTTTTCGGGTCTCGTGGGCAGCTTCAGGAATAATGCTCCCGGCCCGGCCTCAAAAAGGAGGGGCGAGGACAAAACGATCCCTTCTTCCGTTGCAGCGGCGACTTCGAACCGGGCCCGCCCGATGTACGATTCTCCGGTCTCCCGGTCGCGGACGGCCAGCCGCAGCTCGCATGCGCCAGCGGCCACGGGGAATATGAGGTAAGGCCAGATACTCAGTCCCTCATATCGTGACAGGTCGACGTCCCACTTCCTGGAGACGAGGGCTGCGCCCGTCCCATCCCGGAGCAGCGCGAAGACTTCGACCCGGGCCGCGGGCGGACCGGTCTTCGCCCCGACCTCCAGCCTCGAAATAAAGCAGGCCCGGGCCGTTTTCCCGCGGATGAACACCAGCGGGTCGATCGAGAGGGAAGCCAGGCCGAAGGAGGGCTGGTCGGACCAGATAAGCTCGAGAAGATGGATGTCTTTCTCGAAATCCGACATTTGGTCAAAGGGCTTGGAATCGGCGAAGCCGTCCTGCACCAGGACGCGGACGCCGGGCCGCGCGACTTCGACCCGGATCTTGTGGTACTTTCCTTCCCAGGAATCGCGGATGTAGTAGCCGAGGACGTAATAATGCCCCGTCAGGTCCTGAACGTCCCGGGCGATCCCGGCGGCGTCGTTGATGTCGGCGAAGTATTTTCCCCCGGAGGCCGCCGACAGGTCTTGCAGCGAATGATCCGTCCAGATGTATTTGACCTTCGTGCCGAAGGGGCCCATCTTCCAGTCCTGGGTGTTGACGGCATAAACCGCCGTGCCCGCGGCGCCGAAGAGCCGTCCCAGCCGTTCGGCCTCGGTTCCAAGATTTCGAGCCGTGAACAGGATGAGGCTCTTGGGACCCGGGATCGTTTTGAAGACCTCTGCGATTTCGGCCAATCTCGGACCGAAATCGCCCCGCTGAAAAGCGGCCGTTCCCGGAGCCATTTCCCCGCCCCCGCCCCCCGTGGCCGTAGCGGCAACGAAGGCGTTCTTTGCCGCCAGCTTCATCGCAGCGTTCCGAGCTGGTAGAGATTCCGGGATCCCCTCGTCCACGTCGTCGGGCGGCATGATGATAGCCTCGCCCGGGCTGGGCGGCGCCTCGGTCGCTCCGTTGATCGCCCGGCGGATCCGGTCCAAGTCCGAGGTCAAGTATTCCCGGATATAGAAGCCCGACATGGCGTAAAACCCGATGACGGCCACCTGGTCTCCGGGACGCATCTGCGTGTCCAGGAAACGGAGGGCGGCGGCCTTGGCTTTATCCTTTCCGGGTCGGTCGCTCGCCTGCTGGTCGAGAAAGAAAAACAGTTTCCGATTCATGGCCCCGGCGCCCCGCACTGCGGCCTCGGCCGCCGGAGGAAGCCCGGGCGTTACCGTCATGCCCGCTTCGGTCATAGCGTGGGCCTCGAACTCGGTGATCGTTTTCGGCTGTCCGTCCTCGGTGAGCGCGAAGTCCTCTTTCCGGAGCCCGGTGACCGGCCGGCCGTCTGGCCCCAGGACACGGACCGCGACGAGCTTGACGATGGCGGCGGCGTCGTGACGCAATGGACGATCCTGCTTCCGGTCTTGCTGAGCCGGCCCGGAGTGGGCGAGCCGGGCCGCGACAACCGCCGCGGCAAGGACGACGAGGATTGCGGTTCTCTTATTCATAGCCCCTATCCTTCAGAATTTCACGTCGGTCTCGACCGTAAAAAATTTGTATTGGTCGTAAAGCACGTCGGTCTGAGAGCGTTGAAAACGGCGTCCGTTCCGGCGCGTGTAACTTTCCTTGACGGTGTAGCGGCTGGGAAAGCGGATGCCTTTTTTTTCAAAGGCATATTCCGAGGTCAAGTCGATGCGGGGTGTCATGTCGAGACGTTTGGCCGTCTCCTCCACCCCCGCGTAGTTATCGATCGATGAGGGGTTCCATTCGATCTTAAGGATGCCGGCGTCGTTAAGCCTCAGCCAGATCGTCCCGACGAGGTGGTCCGAGCGGACACCCGGCTTGGGGACGGCCTCGACGACAAGGACGCGTTCCCTTCCGGCCTTTTCTTCGCGCACAACTCGGTAATCGTGGTCCGCCTGCCGTTCCCGGCTAAGGAGTCCGAGAGGACCCATGACGACATAGGCATGCCAAAAGAGACGGGTTTTGAGAGGAGCGTCCGATACCCGCAGATCTTTCCTATCCTCCTTAAGCAACGTTCGATTTTCCCGGATCGACCCGGTCCGGTCGCGGATGAGCTGGTAGTCATAGGTGCATGTGTGCGTCTCGCGTCGACCGACGAAAACGGTACTCCGCCTAAACCGGGAAAATACAGTCCTCGCCTCGGGATAGAACCACTCTTCGACGCGTTCGCGGCAGACGAAGTCCAGGACGGACCGGGAGAGTCTGTCGCAGTATTCCGCCGCCCGCTCGAGGACCAGTTTGAGGTCGGATCCAGAGGCCGGTGAGGGTCCGGCCGGCTGAACTTGCTGACGGCGCGCGTCGGCGGCCGTCAAGAAAAAGAAAGGGAGAAATGCCGCGAAGATAAGAACCTCCGTGGCCCGGAAAAGGCATCGCCCTGGTCTCGTACCGGCCCGCCTCACGCTGTCCTCTGTTCGTGAATTTTCGCGCCATGGCGCACACGCACGGCGCGGCCTTCACGCTGTACGTCGGCGACTGGTCGTACCGTCCTTCGTGACCCGCCGACAATATTATATTATAGCACGATCGGGCCCCTTAACTAGGCCAAGACGCCCCTTTCATTTTCGGAACATCGAGTAAACCTTTCTGATATAATATCCGTATTACTCTAGAGAAGACGTGTTTTATTTTATTAAGGAGGTCAAGTGAGAAAAAAAGTAATTTTCTTCAGTCTTCTATGCTTGATTCTGTTCTCATTCGCCCAAGCGAATGATCTCTCCAAGGAACAGGCCGAAAAAACAAAAGCTCAAACAAAGCTGGAAAACCCGGCGGTGCAGGCGATGAGTTCCATGCTCGATCTTCTGGGAAAAAGCTTTAATGTGAAAAAGCTTGTCGGCGATCCCGTGAAAATTGGAAATGTGACCATCATCCCGATCATGATGATTGATATCGGGTATGGCGGAGGCGGAGGGGGCATGATGGCGAAAAATCAGATGGCCGGAAGCGGATTCTACATGAGCGGCGAAGCCAGGCCCCTTGGATTTATCGTCATCGGTAAATCAGGGACAAAATTCCTGATTGCAGGAAAAGCCCCCCGGGAGTAAGGAGGAAGAGATGAAAACGAAATATTTCATGGCAATAGCAGCGGCCTTGGTTCTGGTTTTTTGCGGCGGGCTTGCCGCCCAATCCGTGTCGCCGCTCGATGACTCTCTAGGGAATCTCGATAAGCTCATTTCTTCTTTGAAAGTGAGTTCCATTATCGGAGATCCCATCCGCGCGGGAAACACCATCATCATTCCCTTCTCCCGGATTAAATTCGGAGTCGGCGCCGGAGGTTCGACGATGGCTATCGGAGGAGGAATGGGAGCAAAAGCCGTTCCCGCCGGCTTCCTGATCATCGAAGGAGACGATGTAAAAATCGAACTCCTGCCCCTCGAAGAGAAAAAACCTTCCTTCCTCCAGGAAATGCTGCCGATTTTGCTCAAAGCGCTTCCCCAGTTGATGGGGGGAAAATTTCCTTCTTCGGCCGGAGCGTCGGCTCCAGTCCCTGGACCCGGACCAAAAATGGAAAAGCCCGGCGAGCCCATCAAAGAGACATCCGTAGGCCAGATGGAAAAATTATTCAATGAAGGAAAACACGCGGAGGCCCTCGCGGCGGTCGATTTCCTTCTGGCCAAAGATCCCAATAATGCCGATCTCCACGCCTGGAAGGGCAGCATTATGGGCACCTTGGCGACGGGCGGAAATCCTCTGGACATGATGAAGTACGGTATGGGCGCCATGCAGGAATTTGACTCGGCCCTCAAGATCGATCCCGGCAACATCAGAGGACGTTCTGGCCGCGGAATCGGCCGGCTGAAAGCTCCGGAGGGATTCGGCAGGGACTATGACGGCGCTATCGAAGATTTTTCTTTTGTCTGCGAAAAAAAGCCTGCTTGTGACGCCTTTTATAATCTGGGGACCGCCTACCAAGGAAAGGGCATGAATGATAAGGCCAAAGAAGCCTTTAAAAAAGCCCTAGCCTTGAATAAAGACTGTGCGGATGCGGCCAAAGCCCTGGCTGAAATCAAATAAGACGTATCCGGACCTCGACGTTTAAATGCAAGGGGGACACAATACTGTGTCCCTGTTTGGTCGGAAGCGCCCCAAAGGACGATACCGTTGAAAACCGCCAGGGACAGAGAATCATGTCCCCGAAAGTGACATACGATCAGAATCCGCTCTGAGGCGGCGGGATTCGATCAGTAGAGCAGGTAGGGCTTACGGAGCTCGGTAAACTTCGCCAGGCCGTCCGCCCAGCCCGCGACGATCTCCGGAATGCCCTTTCCGGCCTCAATGGCCTTTCGGACGGTGGCCGTTCCCATGATCTTGTCAAAATATTTCTCATGAAACCGGAATTTATCGGGGTACATGTCGCGGATGGTCTTGATGATATGGAGCGCTGTTTGAAGCGGCCGGAAGACCTCCCTGTCCGTGACATGGATCTGGCATCCTCCGCACAATTCGTCCTTGAACTTCGAAAACGTCGGGGTGAACCACTGCTCCCGGAAGGTGACCCCGGCGAGGCCGAGGGCGTTGAGCTTCATCGTCAGCTCGAAGGCGTCAATCCAGGGAGCCCCGAATAATTCGAAGGGGCGAGTCGTTCCCCGTCCCTCGGAGATGTTCGTCCCCTCAAAAAAGACCTGACCCGGATAGACGGCGGCCGTATCAAGAGTCGGCATGTTCGGCGAGGGAATGACCCAGGACAAGCCGGTTTCGTCAAACCACATGTTGCGCCTCCAGCCTTCCATGGGAATGACGGTCAATTTCGCCTTCTTCTCTAACAACTTGTCGTTATAGAGTTTGGCCAATTCCCCGATCGTCAGGCCGAAGCGCAACGGCACGGGGTAAATGCCGACAAACGAGCTGAATTCCGGGTATTCCAGGATCGGGCCTTCCATGATCTCGCCGTTGATGGGATTGGGCCGGTCGAGCACGATGTAATCGATCCCCGCCTCGGCCGCGGCCTGCATGGCGTAGGCCATCGTCGCCTCATAAGTATAAACGCGCGTTCCCACGTCCTGGATGTCATAGATGAGGACGCCGACATCCTTCGTCATGGAGGCTTCCAACTTTTTATCGGCATGCGTCGTGTCAAACGAGCGCATATACTCGTCGATGTTTTTGAGCATGCCCAGCGCGGGCTTCATAGATGGTCCATAGAGGCTGAATACGGGAATTTTGAACTTCTCATCCAGGTAAAACGGGACATATTCGCCGGCCTGGGCATTTCCCCGCACGCCGTGCTCTGGGCCATAGAGCGCGAGGAGCCGGATGTCGGGATTCCCCTGGAAAAGATCGACCGTGCTTGCCAGCCGGCCGTTGACTCCCGAAGGATTCGTGACCAGGCCGACCTTCTTCCCTTTCACGAGGTCGATATGCTTTTCAAAGAACACCTCGACGCCGAGCTTAACCTTCGCAGAGACAGATTCCATGTCTGTCTTCTGCAACGTCTCCGATTTTCTTGAATGACAGGCGATGATTCCAAAAAGCGCCAGAATAAGAATAGAAAGGTAAAGTATGCCCTTATTTTTCTTCACATTCGAATTCTTGCGACTGAATACCATTTTCCCTCCTGTTAAGAGATAGCCTTTCAATGATCGAAACACCATCGTTGTACCCAGGCTAAAAAATAAAAACCTGGACTAGTAAGCAATTCTTTTTCCGGGGCGCCGGAAAGTCAAGCGGGGGTGGCGCGGCGAAGGGGCTCCCCGCCCGCGCGCAACGGCCTGGCCGCGAGCACGGCCGGGGAAGAGCCGCGACAGGACCCCTCTCGAAACTGGCCTGACACCGGAAAAAGAATTGCTTACTCTGTACTATACGCTCTCGCTTTTTTCGAAAAAATAGGCGCCCAGGAAGAGCATGACCAACGAAAACGCGGCCATGAGGGCGAGATTCAATAAGACTGGATGAGAGGCGACATTGATCATGGACCCCCGCAGCCCGTCGATCCCGTAGGTCAGGGGATCGATATAGGACAGGACGCGGACGAAGACGGGCAGATTATTCAACGGGTACAGAGCCCCGGAAAGGAAGAATAGGGGGAAAATGATGAAATTGACGATCAGGCCGAACCCCTGCATGTCCTTCATCTTCGAGGCGAAGATCAGCCCTAACCCGATGAACGTGAAAGCGATGAGGACCATAAAAACCAGCGCCAGCAGGAAATAGGGCGCACTTCTGACCCGGAAGCCCACGATCATCGAGATGACCAGGACGAGCAGCCCCTGGATCATGGTCGTCGTCGTCCCGCCGGCGATGCGGCCGAGGACAATCGAAACCCGTCCGACCGGTGCGACCATAATCTCCTTGAGAAAGCCGAACTCCCGGTCCCAGAGGACCGAAAGGCCCTGCATCGAGGAGGAAAAAAGGAGGGTCATGCCGATAATTCCGGGAACGAGGAACTTGATGTAATTCACGCCGCTTTGCATTCCCGGCACGGCCATCCGGTTGAATCCCAGGCCGAGAAAGGCGAGGAAAAACAACGGCTGGATCAAGGACCCGATGATCCGGGACTTGGCCCGGACGTACCGTTTCATTTCCCGCAGCCACAACACATACACCGCCGTCCAGCTGATCATGGTCATCTCCTCCCGTGCCCCATCATCATCCTCCGGTTCCGCTCGTTCTGGTTCGCTTCTTGCTCCCGGATCATCCGGCCCGTGAAATGGAGGAAGACGTCCTCCAGGCTCGGTTTTCGCAGGTGCACGCAACTGACCATGAGGCCGTGCTTCTGGGCCATCGTGATGAGCTCGGGGATCCTCCGCTCTCCTTTTTCCATCGTCAGGTTCAGAACATCTTCGTGCCGGCTGAATTTTTTGATCCAGTCCAGCGCTTTGATCTCGGCCATCAAGGGCTCCGGGTCCCCCTCGACCTCGAGGCAGACGACGTCGCCGCCGAGGACATCCTTGAGTCTGTGGGGCGTGTCGAGGGCCACGAACTTGCCATGGTCCATGATGGCGATCCGGTCGCAGAGATAATCGGCCTCTTCCATGTAATGCGTCGTCAGGATGATCGTGACCCTATTTTCTTTGTTCAGCTTTTTAACATAATCCCAGATGTGCCGGCGCGTCTGGGTGTCCAGGCCGAGGGTCGGCTCGTCGAGAAAAAGGACTTTCGGGTGCTGGATCAGCCCGCGGGCGATCTCGAGGCGTCGCTTCATGCCGCCCGAATATTTCTCGACCAGGACCGAAGCCTTATCGGTCAAATCGACAAGGTTGAAGACGGCGTCGATCCGACGCTTCCGTTCGTCTTTTTTTAGGCCATACATCATGGCGTGGAACTCGAGGTTTTCGCGACCGGTCAGCTTGCCGTCCAGGGCCTGTTCCTGGAAGACCACGCCGATGCTTTTGCGGACGTTGTCGCGGCTCTTGGCCACGTCGTACCCGGCGACTTCAGCGCGCCCCGACGTTGGCTTGAGGAGCGTCGAGAGCATGTTGATCGTCGTCGTCTTTCCGGCGCCGTTGGGGCCGAGAAGCCCGAACAGCTCGCCTTGAAGAACCTCGAAGCTCACATGGTCCACGGCCGTCACGTCTTCGAATTGTTTGGTCAAATTTTCGACACGAATGGCGTCCATGGAATCTCCATGAGGACAAGGCAAATTCAATAAAGAGCTTTCTATGATACAGGCTTTGAGGATTAAACTCAAATCTTGATGAAAATCTTGCGCTTGTAGAGCGGAAGGATGATCAGGACCCACAAAGCGATCAATAACAACGGATAGATTATGGATCCGAGGTAGGGTCCGGCCGCCGGCGAAAGGACATGCTTGTAGAGGTACGTGATCGGGTTGACCGTCTTGCCGGCATCCGGGATCTTGATCAGGAGCAGGATCTTGACCATCAGCGTCGAGGCGGCGAAGACGGCGATGGCGTTTGTGCCGAGGACGAGAAAGGGATAAGCCCATTTTTTGACGGAGAGGCTCTCGATAAGAATATAACAAACGCCGAAAACGATCAGGGCGGCCCCTGCCGTGAAGATGACGAAGGTGCTCGTCCAAAGCTGCTTGTTGATCGGAAAATAGGGGTGAAGGAGAAGCCCGGCAGCGGTCAAGATGATCCCGGCGAAGAAAATTCCCAACATCTTGCCGAAGACCGCCCGGTTGGAGCGCAGCCAGTCCCCGGCGAGGGTGCCGAGCAATACGGTGACGATCGCCGGCAGCGTGCTCAGGATCCCTTCCGGATCGAACTCGGGCTTGTAGATATGGCCGGCCAAAAGCTTGGTGTCGATGTAACCGCACAGATTGCCTTTATAATCTAGAACACCCGGTCCGTATCCCGGAACGGGCACGAAGGTCATCAAGGCCCAGAAGCCGACAAGGAAGCTCACGGATAGGGCGATCCGGCTTTTAACCTTTGTATTCAGATAGATCAGAGCCCCGAACAGAAAACAGACTGCGATCCGCTGGAGAACGCCGGGAATCCGCATCGTCGAGAAGTGAAAGCGCGGGAAGAGATGCAAAAAGAGGCCGATGGCAAAGATCGTGGCTGACCTTTGAATAACTTTGCCGTAAAGGCTGCTGAGGGAGCGCCCTTCCTCCTTCCGGCGCGAAAACGAGAGCGCGAGCGAGATCCCGACGATGAACAGGAAAAACGGAAAGACAAGGTCCGTCGGCGTCCAGCCGTGCCACTCGGCATGCCGCAGCGGTGGATAGACGAACGACCAGCTCGCCGGGTTGTTGACCAGGATCATGGACGCGATCGTCAATCCGCGGAACGCATCGACGGATATCAAGCGCTCTTTTGGCATCATGACATTTTTTTGAGGATGAAAGCCGCTCCCGCCCTTCCCTCAAAGATTCAGCAAAATGTTATGTTTTAGCGCCTGAAAAGTCAAGGAGTTGGTTCTCTGGGTAGTGGGTCAATTTGAAAAAATTGACAAAAATATTATATAATCACAAAACAAATAGCATGAAAAGATAAGGGGAGAGAAACAATGACTATCTGTATCGCCGCATTATATGAAAATGGTAAGGGTTGTGTTTTTGCTTCAGACCAAATGACGACAGCACATTTCCCGATTGGATATGAATTTGAGAATGAAGAAGTAAAGAAGATAATTAAAGTCAAAGAAACAACTGTTGCATATCTATTAACAGCCGGCGACGTGCTTTTTGCCAATGAAGTCTTAGAGGCTGTAAGGAAAGACGTGGAAGCGAAAGGTATTACAGCTACTCCTATAATAGCAGAATTGTTTAGATATCATTATCAGAATGTGCGGAAACAACATATTATTCGTACCGAATTGGAACCAAGAGGTTTAACTCTTGATTCATTTTATCAGGCTCATCAACGTCTTGTTATACAGATTGTACAACTTATTGACAATGCTTTTAAAACCTGGAATCCAAGAACTGAATTAATAATCGCTGGTCTTGGCGAATCATGTTGTAGTATATTTAGTATTGTAAACCCAGGCGATTTGTTCTGTCATGATGCCATAGGTTTTATGGCAGTTGGTTCAGGCGCCCCTCATGCTGTATATTCACTAATTGAATCTGGATATAAAAAATCAATGGATGAACAGACTGTTCACAAGCTTGTTGAAAAAGCGAAATGTCGAAGCGAGGTAGCTCCGGGAGTTGGTAGGGGAACAGAAATACTCAGTATATAGGCGGTGAAATATGTATGAAGTCACCGAAATTCAAGATTATCTGCAGAAATGGTTAGAGGCTGAACGTGATTTAGCAATAAATGGAAGAGGGCTTCAATTTTACCCTTATAACTACGAACCTATAGATAATGTAGATAAAGATATTTCTACTGAACCATGCATTAACGAGGATCACCAACAATATAGGCCTTTAATCTAAATATTTAAGAAACCTTCAATAATCTTAATATTTCCTCAATCGTCCAAACATGATTCGTTACTTTAGCTTCCATCGCCGGTGTTACTCTTAATGTCTGAATGAAAACTCCCCAGGCTGAAGCCCGGAGTTTCATGCCTTGAAGATGACTGGCCTTCGCTTCGCTCCGGGTGCCATTCATCCCCAGGCTTAAAGGCCTGGGGTTTTCTGGCAAGGATATAAATTACACAATCTTTAATTTTTTTTTATTGCCTTTTTCGCCGAGCGGAAGTTCGCTTTTATTAATTTTGTCGGGGGTGGAAGAAAAAGAGAAAATTGATATGGTTCTCGCCCATATTGAGCGGCCATCTTTTCCTTTAATTCGTAGATAGAAAAGCATGTCTTGGCTATTCCAATAACCATCCATATATGCTCAACTAGTCTTTTCAGCCCATATTGTCCACTAAGCCATTGGTGATAATTTCGGCCGTGTTGCGGGTCCGGAACATGTTTCTTAAGCCAATCTGCGACATCCGGATCTAAATATTCATATATAAGCTCTACAACTAATTTTCCCCAATATTTTGGCCGTTGATTAACGGAACCATCCCAATGAGTCAATCTTCCAAATTCCATCCATAACTCCTCAGGGAAGGTCCTTTCCCATTTCCTCATTTCCTCTTCAAGGAAAAGACTCAATTTTACCTGAAGAGCATCCTGTTGGCGCTCATATTGATATCCGGTTGCTTCATCAATAAGAGCTATTAGCCCTATTTTAGAACATGCGCTCAGAAACATAGATGCTTTAATAGCGATTGCAATTTGCTTAATCGTTGTCAAACTACCGCTGTCTCTGGCTAAGGCATAGGCTTTGCAGATTGATAGAAAATCCTCGGCAGTAATTCCTCGAACTTTTTTATTGGTTACTTCCGGAAGAAAAAATTCAATCATTTTTTCTGACAAATTCTTTGGCAAATATGGCTTGACCGCCTGCGTTTCTAAATATTGTTCTAGATTCCCGCCACCCGTTCGATTCGTGAGATAACTTGTTGCTCCGGTTCTGCTAATAATCCGCCGCCCATCATCCAAAACAAAACAGGGCAATTCGTCACCTTCATTTATGCGTAGAACTCCAGGCCAGCGAGCAATCGGTGTAGTCGATTCTCTTTCGGGATGATCAATTGACGGGATAAAATCACTGGGATTCAAGACTATTCCACGGCTCGCCGCAATTTCGAGTATTTTAGATTGCCATTTAGCTGGGATTAGGCCGATTTTCGTCCAATGTTGGACCGTACTTTGTCTTTTCCCTATGAGCTTTGCTAGGGCAGTTTGTCCTCCGAATTTGTTAATTACTTTTTGTGCCGCGTTCATCTATCTTTACTCCTTAAATAGATTACGCGGAAATAATACCAATAATATTGATGTTTGTCAACAATTATATTGTTTATTTTTATTTGTTCGACCAACGAGAAATGGCGGCATTTTTTGCTATTTCTTTCCGGCGTTCAGGGCTTAGTTTCGCGGCCCTCGCCTTCCCGCCCTTCAATCCCCCTAGCCTTCCTAGGGCAACTGCCGCCGGGTTCTTTTCTCTGATCTTCGTTCCCGTCGCCTGTTCGACTATTGATGCGGCTAGTATGTTCGGTCTTCCTCTTTCCTGCTTGTGCGCTTTAGCATATCTATAATATCGTATTTTCAACTCCGTTAGTTAATAGCCGAATAATTCAAATTGACCCACTACCCGGTATTCCCATATCGCTACACCTCAAACACCTTCAACACCTCATCTCCGTAGTGGTTGATCACCTTCAAAGCGATCTTGCCATTCGAGGGCCTCTCGAACGGTCGACTCTTTGTGCTATAGAGACTCGACCAGGCCACCTCGTCGATCTCGGCCTTCAGCGCCCGCTTGAGTTTTTCATAAGGTTCGTCCGAGCCGGTGAAATAGGCGTGGCGGACAAAGAAGCTCTCGCCGTTGTAGTCGGTGTCGATAAACCAGCAGGCAATATCATCGGTGGACGACGAACGAATCTCTCCGGTCGTTGGATCGTATACGTCTATTCCCTTGATTTCAACGATGAGCGTTTTGTCTTTCTGCTTTTTAATCTCCACGTCCGGCTCGCCAAAGACCATGAACAAATTCCCCGCCCCGGTTTTTTTGAGCAATTCGTCCCCCATCGCCAAGTCGGGGTTCATCTTGGTGGGTAAAACCATCAGTTTGCCGTAACGCTTGGCCTCTTCCGCTACATGGGGATCGAAAGCGAACCCGGTGACAAGCAATAAGTCGTAACCGACACCCTGGACCGACTCTTTTGCGGCCTCTTTCACCTGCTGCGGACCGACCGTGCCCTGCTCCGGGCCAATGGAGACCGCCACGCGCTTCGTCTTGCCATCCGCATCGGTGTATTCCCCGGCCGCGTGGAGCCAGCGCCCGGCATAGGGATTGAGCACATCGAAATTAAGCCGCTCGACCTTCTTGGTGTTCTGCACGCCGGCCTTGCGCAAGTTGTCCAGGATCATCGTGGCAAAGTCCTGCTCCCGCTGCGCTTCCTGCTGAGTAACAGTGCCGTCCATGTTCTCGTCCGCAGTGGCAAGCACGCGGTGCGGCGAGAGGCTTTCGACTGTGAATGGTCCGCTGACGCGAATGGTCTTCTTGTCCTCATACGGCTTGTCGTAGAGAGTCTCGGTCTCGGTGTGCCGGGCTATTGCGGCGTCGATTTGCTGCCGTGACATACCCTCGCGGATGTCCGGATTATTGGCAATGGACTTGAGCGTGACGTGTGGGACGCGTTCGTAAACGAACCCCTTCCGGATGTCGCCCTCGGTCGCATGCGTCGGGGGGACCTTGCCCATGAGTTCGCCTTCCTTCTTGATTCCGTTGGGAGAGTCGGCAAGCAAGTAGTACGGATACTTGGCGGCCATGAGTCGCGTGCGGGCCAGCGCTAAGGCGACGCGGCTGGTATCGCAAGTGATCCAGCGTCGGCCCCACTGCTCGGCGACATAGGCCGTTGTGCCGCTACCGCAAGTCGGGTCTAGCACCAGGTCTCCGGGGTCGGTAGTCATAAGGAGGCAGCGTTGAATGACCTTTGCCCCAGTTTGGACGACGTAGGTCTGCTCCTCGGTAAACGACCCCGTCCCAGTGTCAAGCCATACATTGTCGAGGGCGGTCACGGGGTTGTCCTCCGCAAGGAGAAGGGACGCAAGGCTTCTGCCTGACTTTCGTAACCGACCGAGCGCGGCCAGTCGGTCCATGTCCCCACCCGGCCGAGGGTCGTAGCTCCAGTGACGGCCTGTCGGGCATGGATACGACTCGCCTTCGAAAATGTACGGGTCGCTTCGGCCCGGTTGAGGTCCGGCCGAACTCGTCGGGCCGAGAGTGCATACCCGCCATCCCGCCGGGACCGGCATAATGCCATCGATTTCGGCGGCGGTCATGGGCCGAACAGTTAGGAGATCAGGCGACGCGATCCTTGTATAGGTCTTTGCACCAATTTCGCCGGGCTTCTTGTCCCGAAACAGCGGTCGCAGCTTTTGGTGCGACGAGTCCTTTGCATAAAGAAGCAGGAAGTCCACGATGGACGGAACGCCGACCGTGCTTTGCGAGCTTGTTTTGAAGAACGAGATCATCCCCGCAAAGTTCTCGCTTCCAAACACCTCATCCATCACGCACCGCACCAGATGTACATTCTCATCGCCGATCTGCATGAAGACGCTGCCCGTCTCAGTGAGCAGGTCGCGGGCTACTACCAGTCTGTCGCGCAGGTAGGCCAGGTAGGAATGGATGCCGAGCTTCCAGGTGTCGCGGAAGGCGCGCACTTGTTCGGGCTGGCGTGTGGCATCCTCGGCCTTGCCGTCCTTTACGTCACGCTTGCGCGTGCTCACCTGCCAGTTGGAGCCGAACTTAATGCCGTAGGGCGGGTCGATGTAAATAGTCTGCACCTTCCCTTTAAGTCCCTCTTTCTCGGCCAGACTGGTCATCACTAGCAAGGAGTCGCCCAGGATCATCCTGTTGGACCAGTTGCCGTCGTGATGGTAGAAATCGACGCGCTGGTCGAATTCTTCGGGCAGGCCGTTAAAGTCGGCAAAGAGGTCGGGCTGATTATCTCCAGGCTGTTCTTTACGTGGCAGGGCGTCTATGAGAGCCTGGGGATGTATCTTCTCCTGGATATATATTGGCACCACAGGCACGGCGAGGCTTTTAGCATCCTGGTCGTCCTTGCCTTTCCAAACGAGCTGCGGGTCGAGTGAAGGGTCACGTGGGTACAGGGTAGGCTTGGGAGCACGCTCATCCTCGGCCACAAAGTCGCGCAGCTCTTCTGTGGGGATATTGGCTCGTTTGTCTTTATGGTGGATGGACTCGACCGGCATCGGGTTATTTTTCTGTTTCGTTTGCTTCTTGGACATATCAATTATTCTCCAGGTTTATTTTGTTTTTGCTCAATTGCGCCCGAATCAGATTCTCCGCATCCCACGGGTCGGCGATTTCGATGAAAGCCCAACGACCGTAACCACCGTGGTTATTGACTGCTGGGACCCAAAGCGTGCGGGCGGTGGAAACCTTGGCCGCTTTGTCCTTCTTCTTCTCGCCCGTGACTTCGATAAGCAGGTTTAGCAGGTTTCCCCTGCCGTGGCCATCGTCGATGCAGGCGATGAAGTCCGGGATGTAGTTCTTTTCCTGGCCCCCTAAAATGTAGGGGATGTTGAAGCCGAGGTTGTGGTTTTTAACATAGCGGACGATCTCGTCCATATCTTCGAGTGTCTGGGCGAGTTTCTGCTCCCAGGAATCGGTATCGGCAACGACATGGGAGATGTGGCATTTATCAGCCCGCGTGGTAAAGACCGGACGCGTCGTGTCGAAGTCAACGTAGCGCGTCGAGCCGATGGTGTCGTAAGGCCGGACGATCGGCTTGAGTGCTGTTGTGCCGTCGGTAGACGCGACGATAGCCTTGTAGATGCGGGCGGCCGCATCATCAGCGAATTCGGTTAGCAGGAGCAGCTGAGGGAAGGTGTGATCCTTGAGCGTCACGCACTCGGCCAGCCAGCGTTTGGCGATGGCTAGCAGTTGCGGAAAGAGCCAGGGCCTGTCGTTTCCGTCGTCATCGCGGAAGTATTTTTCGAGCGCGCGTTTGGCAAGTAAAAAAGCGACCTCGTTGAGCCGCCGGCGTTTAAGGTCGTCGAGTGTATGGATGCTCGATTCGCCGATGATGGGCGCGATCTCGGTCTTGGTGGGAATGTCGGCGGTCGAAAGGGAGAGACGGGAGTCCTCGGAAAAGGTAGCGGTAAGGCGTTCCCCGGCGATGTCGTAACGGTAGCCGAGCAGGCGGGGAAAGGTGATTTCGCAGGCTATGCGTTCTTCTAGGGCGCGGACGCGGGTGGGCAGCGGGCCGGGCTTGGGGTCCGTGGTCGATCCGCTGCACGGGATGAACGAGAAGGGCACGCCGTAGACCTCGGCATACTCCGGCTCGAACACCCCCTGCTCGTTGGCGGCGTAGCTCATGCGACGTAAGCCACGGCCGACGACCTGCTCGCAAAGAAGCTGCGTGCCGAAGGCGCGGACGCCCAGCACATGGGTGACGGTGTTAGCGTCCCAGCCCTCGGTAAGCATGGAGACGCTGACCACACACTTGACGTGCTCGCCGAGCTTGCCAGCCTTCCCGACAGTGTTCATCACCTCGCGGAGCAGATCTTCATCGGTGAGGGTCTCTGCATCGCGGCCGGGGAAGCGGGTACGGTACTCCGCCTTGAACTCTTCGATCTCACGGTCGGCGATCTGCTTGAAGTCGGCGCTCATCGCCTCGCCGGACTCAAGCTGCTGGCTGTCAACTAGAATAGTGTTGGGACGCCGGAGCCAGCCGCCGTTGGCGTCATCATTGCGGAAGATGGGTAGTTGCCCAGCCTGGACGACGGTTTTGTCGCCGATTTGCTTCTCCCAGCCAGCGATATAATCGAAGACAAGCTTTGAGACGTTCGTGTTGTTGCAGACGACGATGAAGACGGGTGGAGTGATGCCCTTGGCGCGGGCCTCGGAGTTATTCTCCCAGAGATGGAAATACTTCTCGTAGTTACTGTAGAGACTGTGCAGGGCACCCTGCAGCTCGACCGGGAGCTTGGGCTCGCTGCTGACATCCCCGGTCTTGCGACCCTTTTTGGGCAGGTGCTCACGGATGCGGAGCCATAGGTCGCGGTAGGTCGGCTGTTCACCGACCATTGAGTCGTCGGCCACGGGAACGCGGGGCACCTTCACGATGCCGGCTTCGATGGAGTCGATGAGCGAGAAGTCGGAGACCACCCAAGGGAAAAGCGTACCCTCGGGGTAGCCGGAGCCTCGCAGGAAGAACGGCGTCGCGGAGAGGTCGTAGATGACCTTCACGCCGATCTTGGCTTTCACAGCCTCAATGCCAGAAATCCAAACGCGGGCTTCTTCGTCTCGCTTCTTGGCCTCGATGCGATCATCCCCGGTGAGTTTTTCGTCCTCGCCGTCGGGCTTGCGGCGGTAACAATGATGGGCCTCGTCACTCAAGATGATGATGTTCTTCTTGTTGCCCAATTCGCGGCAGACGCGACGGACCATCTGGTCGGGTGTTTCGGTGAAGGCACCCGCATCGCCCTCGGCGAGAATCGCCTTGGTTATCTTGCCCGCGGCGACCTTCTCGCGCAGTTTTAAGGCATGAAAATTCGTGATGACAATCTTCGCTTGGCTAAGTTGCTCCTGTGATTGAGTCGGAATGATGTCGCGCTGGCGGTAGTAGTTCTGCGGATCGTTGGGGAGCAAAACGCGGAGACGGTCCCGGATCGTAATGCCGGGCGTCACGATGAGAAACGTGTCGGAGAAGCGGGCGTCTTGTGGATTAGCCAGCTTGTTAAGTATGTGCCAAGCGATGAGCATCGCCATGACGATGGTTTTCCCGGAACCGGTGGCCATTTTGAAGGCAGTGCGGGGCAGGCCGGGGTTTGCCGTGTCGTTCGCCTCGCGGATAGCATTTTCGATCCAGGCATCGCCGTACTTCTTAGCCACCTCAGTAATATAGATAGCGGTTTCAAGGGCTTCGACCTGGCAGAAGAAAAGCTTTTTCTCGCGGTCGGGCTCAGTCCAATAAGCAAGCAACCGGCTCGTGGTCGGCGTCACCCCGACGTAGCCGCCTTGCCGCCAGAGCTTCACGCGTGCGCGGATCTGGTTGACGAGCTTATTCTCTTCGATCCGGTCCTTCGTCCACTCGGTATCGAACGCGAGTTGCTTGCCCTTCTTGCGGGGCTGAGCAATTGGAATGAAATACGAGCTTATCCTGCGGCCACTCTCAATATCGTTGGTGATGCCCTCATCGGTAAAGCGGAAATGACGGGTCGGCTCACGGAATGGCGAATTGATGACTGGGTTCTCGATAATGACTTGTTTCATACGATGTTTACCTTGCAAGCCTCTCCCGGGAACTTTCGCTTCCAAACCACCAACAAGAATTTACCATTTTTCAACAGCCTAATTAATTTTCACACTTTGTGAATAATTTCCCCTCTCAACCACGCAAGAAATATATCACCGACCGAACAGTGATGTCAAAAATAGAGAACTCCCCATATCACAAATATGTCACAGATTCGGTTGAAAAGCGGGTAAACTACGGTATTAGAGCGGAAAGGAAGAAACAGGGCAAATGATTGATTCTATAAGAAAATAAGATGGGGTGAGTGAGGGGACTTGAACCCCCAACCTCCGGATCCACAGTCCGATGCTCTAGGGGATAGAAGGAATTTCCTTTTTCGCGCCGCGCGACATTCCCTCCCATTAAGCTCGGAATCGATACCGCCCATCACGAAAAGACGATAATCCCGGCCGCGGATCGTTGTCAACAACACGAAGATGGCCGCGAAGAAGGCCGTCCGGCCGTATCATCTTCGCGAACGACCGGAAAATCGCCCGGAAGACGCAAGACCTCTCCCCCTCATGAAATCGCCTGACCTCAAAAATACTCCGCCCGCTGCTCGGCCGCCATCAGGACGACCTGCTCAAAGGCATGGGGCGGCGGGGGTTTCGCCGCCACAAACGTCAGTTTCAGGTGTTCGATGATCCGGTCTACCGCGGCACAATCCGTAATAGAAGCGATGACCTTCATCGTCCCGCCGAAATCGGACGAATTCCCATTGTGTCAGTTATGAGTCACCTATTTCAGCAGTGGCGGCAGTATAAAGAAGAATTGAACCGTCTTATATCTGATCGCGTGGAGTTGAGTTAGCAGGCTATTAGGCAGTTTCTAACCTACCTCAGCCAGCGACCCCAACCTTTTTCCCCCATAAGCGCCTGATAATTCAGGTCATTAGGCGTACCATAAAGGAGCTTTAGTTTTCGCCGATTTCCGTCTATTCCCGCACAATTCCGCCTTTAATCCATCATAATAATCGACCGTCCATTCTCGGGCATTTCGAGGCGTCATCTCTTGGCGAAATGACTTCCGGCGCTCGAAATTTCAATATGCGGCGGGAGCGATATAGACCGCGATGGAAATGAAATGCACAAGCGCGCCGAGAATGACGAAGATGTGCCACACGGCATGGAAGCCGAATTGATCCGGGAAGAAATCGAGCCTTTTGG